>ERZ1034781.1101-NODE-1101-length-12169-cov-7.373947_pt1 | contig 12169 bp, 6 predicted proteins | sample MGYA00520700_ERZ1034781 | MGnify/ENA primary metagenome ERZ1034781 (study PRJEB33766, sample SAMN09781709) | gut metagenome | biome: gut microbiome | host: Homo sapiens | place: Madagascar | study: EMG produced TPA metagenomics assembly of the PRJNA485056 data...
GAGCGACAGAAGGTGAAGCGTATGACCCTCAACGGAACCGCCAGCGGAACCAGTTCTGCAGGCTCCCGTGTGGCAAGCGGACGCGAGAGTGGCGGACGCATCGATGTAGAGCGCGAACAGGATGGCAAACACTTCAACGCCGAGTATGCACCTGGTAAGCGCGGATATGTAGATCATCCTACCGTCATCGTGGGCGAGGGACCTAGAGGCAGAAGCAAGGAATGGGTGGCATCGAATGCTGCTCTCGAGAACCCTACCATCGCCCCGCTCATCAACCTGATGGATGCTGCACAGAGAGCCGGACAGATAAGAACCTTCGATATGAGCAAGTATCTCATGGCCATGCAGGGCAGGGCGCTGGGTGGAAGCATCGCCCGCCAGTCTGCCCGGATCAGCCATGAAATTGCTCCGGGAGGGGCTGATTTTTACGTCCGGACGCAGGAATCTGCGCATCGCGATGCAGGAAATACTACGTCGGGACGCAAAAATGACGAGCTTCTGGAGCTACTCAGAGAGCTCAAGAGAGACGGAATTCGTTCGTTTGTGTCACTCTCGGATCTGGACGCCAAACAGGAACTGAGAAACCAGGCGAGAAAGTTTGCTAAAAAATAAAATCTTCTGAACATGAAAATAACAAATCTGGATAAAGGAAAGGCCTACCAGCTCGGCGAAGGCGCCAAGCTGGAGGTAGAACGTACCAACCCGTTCTTCAACGATTACGGGGAAACGACCTCCCCGCTGGATATTCCGGCAAGCGATTACAACCGCATGATACTGAACTATCCCGATACCTTCGGGATGAGGGATAAGATGGTGGCTACGAACGTAAGCATCGAAGACGGCGAGTATTTCGCCCAATGCCGGCAGATTATTCTCTCGGCACAGCACAAGGGGAACATCTCCTCTTCCTTCTATATCAACGACGGATCCTTCTACTCGAAGATACAGAACGTAAAGCTGAAGAGTATCTTCAAGGACGAGATGATACCTGGGTGCACAACCGTAGACGAGTGTATCGAGTTCTGCAAATCTCTCGTAGGTGGCAAGAACGAGGACTACGATATCTTCCCGGTTCTGCTTACCGATGACTCGGGTAGAGATACCGAGTACAACTACAAAATGCTGAACTGGGGATGGAATGCAGGTACAAAGCGTACTGCCAGCTACTGGAGATATAAGGAAGGAGGCGGTTACGAATACGTAACAGCTCACGAGATGCGTACCTATTCTCTGGGCGTTGACTCGCCGTATTTTGCGGGTGAATGGCTGCTTACTGATCATGTAAACGAAATACCGATATCTCTGACGAAGGGATATTATATATCTCCTTTTATCCGTGCCAACTATTTATTGTAGCGGATTTTCAAGCATTTCGGGTATGACCTCAAGGAGAATTTCTTCACCAAGACGGCTCCATTCAATAAGATGGTTGTCTTGAACAACGTGATAGACGTGCTAGTGAATGGACATATCCGTGTAGAAGACCTTCTGCCAGACGTGTCAGTATCTGATTTTCTCTCAGTTTTTCGGAAAAAGTTCCTCTGCGAGTTCGTATCAGATGAAGGAACTCATACTGCAGATATCATCTTCCTGAAAGATGCGATAGACAGTAAGCCGGTTGCGGATCTTACCCGCCAGATGACAGAAGAACCTACCTTATCTTATAAGGCTGCATCCGATTATAAACGTGTGGTACTGCGCCCGAAGTATCAGGCGGATAGCGATACAGAGGATAGTTACGATGATATCAAGGATATGGTGTCGAAAAATTCTGGCGCCTACTTTGATAATGCAGACGGTTGCTTTTATAAGAAAGGTTATTCTGGCAACTACAGCGTGAAAGTAAAAATAGGTGGCTGTTCTCAGAGCTACGATTCTGGAGATGATGATATTGATACTCAAGATGTAGAAATACCAGAGATGATACCGGAGGTTCGTACGCTCAAGTATAGGGAAATCTTAGACGGGGAGACCGTGGAAAGAGACATGGACAGGCAACTGTATATCGGCGATTACGCTACGCTGAATTCATCGATGAAAGTTGCAACGGAAGATGGAGAAGAGGCAAGTGAATCGACTCCTACGTTGCCCGTCATGCTCGCCTTCCCTTACGTATCTTCAGATGGTATAGCTTGTGGAACCGTGACAGCATATGATACGCATCTGTATTCAAATGTCGGGTTCGGCTCGCATCATCAGGGAGAACAGACACCCCGGAAGATATTCGATTATTCCCTGGTGTATAATGGTGAGGATGGTATCTACGAAAAGTTCTACCGGCAGTATGACCTCCTGCTCAGGAATTCACTCCAGGAACTCAAGGTAAAACTGCTCCTCTCACAGTCGCAGAAGCAGAACCTGCCTTCTTATGCGAAGGTTGTGATCAGAGGTGTGAGTTTCTTTTTCAACAAGCTGAAGTTTACCCTCGGGGGAAAGAGTGAGCCAACGGAAAGCGAACTCAGAACCATCGCGCTCACTACACCTGTTAACGAGGCAGAGAGCCTTGAAGATTTAATGCCGGCAATGACCTGCAAGTACCAGTGGCTTGGATTCGAAGAGACGGTAGAAATCTCAGAGAATGACTATAAAAAATCAGGTAACGACCAGGACCGCACCTTCAAGGTCATTTATCCTCCTCTCCCTTCAGCTGAGTATGTTGGCCAAAAATACGGCCTGCAAAAATCGTATGTAAGCCAGAAAACCCGACACGCAACGATGTTCCGTCACAGCAAATGGGTCTATCATTGCACGACCGTCTGGTTGGAATGCATACCGATTTCGTAGGATATTGTCCTTTGTTATATACCTGTATTATCTTAACTTTGCAATATAATCAAAGCAATTTTAAGATGATACAGGTTTTATTATATCCAGATGCTCTGAGCATGGTAGGCTCCATGAATGCCTTTGAGATATTCAGTACCTCGAAGGCTGATGTGGTTTTCGCTCTACGCTATAAAGGATCAAGCGCAAACATCGTTCAGCACACTTATACGCCGAACGATAAGAACCGGATTACGTTATCCGTCAAGGATATCATCCTTCCTCTTCTCTGCTTTGAGGTAAAGGACAGTAGTGAACCTTATGCTCAGCCGAACATCATGAAATCCTTTGTGGCGACACTTTACGAGGTTGGCAGCGAAGGCAGCAAGAAGGAATTCACCTTCTCCGTGATACGTGCCGGTGTGGACAGACTCTCTGATTCGGCTACCAATTTTCTGAAAAACAATTTCCTCACCTGGCAGCCGCAGGTGAAGGCCGTAACCTATTATTCTCCGGAATTCCTTACCTATTACGCAACTGCCACCAGCGTGATGAAGTGCAAGGCATACATATGGAATGGAACCGCCTACGAAGAGAAGGAAGTGGTACTGATGAACCATATGAATGCCGGAACCGTATATACCGTACCGGTGCAATACGCCATTATCGCCAAGAAGATAGGCGGTTCTATCCAGCCATCTTATTACGATATCTGGGTAGAACAGGACGGGAAGCGGGTTACCTACGTACAACGCTACTATGCTAGCGACATGAAGAGCGAAGAAGAAGAGTGGTTCCTCTTCGAGAATTCGCTAGGAGGTGTAGACTGTTTCCGCGCCTACGGCAACAGCGAAAATACTGCAGAACATACCCACAATGTTGCGGAAATAGAGGAAGACTCTGAGGAATATCGCGTAGATACCACCCGCAAGTTTAAGAAGAACACCGGGTTCCTGGACAAGAAGGAGCGCCTGTGGATGCTCGATTTCTTCCCGTCTCTGGGTAAGTATGTTTACCATGGCAATTCTCTTCGTAAGATAACCGTTACCGAGAGTGACGTGAACTACGAGGCGAAGGAACTGCCTTCGAACTATACCTTCACATACAAATATTCAGATGCCCGTCCGTACCTGAACCTCACGAGGTCAGATGCCAGCGATTTCAAACAAATGGATATCCATCTACCCGAAATCGGAAATTTTACTATCGCCCCTCGCTTAGTTGAGTTTCCACGTCAGCTGCTGAGTGGAGGGGTGCTCTTCCCTGTTCAGGAGCCCTATTCAGAAACATGGGGTGTTACTACTGCAGACGCTCTCTTTAACTACTTTGCAAGTACTCTGACCGACCGATATAGTGGTGGAGGAGGTATTGGCCATCAGCATTTCAACATCGAAGTGTTGAACGGACTTTCTTATGATTACGGTTATATCCTGTACCAGGGCGACAGAATAAAGGCAGGTATGGCAGACGACTGCACTCCTGGAGGCGCGCTCGAAAAGAAGATGTTGCGCAAGGATATAGACGATACGGCCAAAGGTAAGATTACCTTCGAGGATGTGATATCCCTACTGAAAGGATTGAAGCTTGGAGACGGAAAGAGCCAGATAACTGGCGAGGGATTAGCGAAACTCTATGCCTTCATGACATACAATTTCGTTTCCGGGGCTTATGGTTCCGGCGCAAGTATCGATAATAATGGTGACGCAGAGATGAACAGCCTGTTCGTCCGTCAGTTTATCTCTGCTCCTAAGTTCGTTTTCAATGAAATCTCTGTAACCAAAGCCGAGCAATGGAATACCAACGGCTATGGAACCATCGAGAGTGTAGATACCGGGAAACACATCATCTCTCTTCATCTGGAGGGAAACGATTACGGATCTCTGCAGGTGGGAGATATCTGTCGCGGTATCTATGCCGATATAGATAACGCCCATGGTTCAGATAAAAATACCGAAGGCGCGTTGGATGATTGCAATTTCGTTCTGCATAAAGGTTTCTTCACTACTTACTTTTATGTGAAGAAAATCATCACTAGCGAGAAGGGTAAGTTCGTATTCGAATATGGTAAACGTTCGGCGGCAACTCCGGATCCTTGCGCCTATATGGATTTTGCCCAGTATGGTAGCTTTACCGATGATAAGCGCCAGAGCAGCATGTATTTCTCTTCGAGGGGAAACAGTTATATCGAGGTGCTGGATGGTGTATGCAACTGGGAGATATATACAGAGAACCGCGTATGTCGATACGGATGGCTCGGAGGACTGGCTATCAAGCGAAGAGACGGATCGTATATCCATCCTTCAGGCAATGGTATCTTCGTACAGGATAACGTATACTTCGGCGGCAACGTGGAGTATCTCGGTGATATTCTTGGGCTCGATGACCTGAAGAACGAGGCGAAGGCTTATGATGTGAGTCTCTCGCAGTATCAGAGTGTCATCACGGTAGATGATATGGGTAATGTCATTAATGGTCTCTATACTCAGGATGAGGGCAAGGCTACCAAGCAGTACCGCATCTCTACGGCCGTCTTCGTGCGTAAGGGTATGGATATTCTGCTCGAAGAAGATGCGAATAGCGAGGACGTGACAGAAGGCCATTATCGCTTGTATGTAGTAAGCGAGGACTGCGACGTAGAGGTGAAGAACTCTACCGTTTTCATCAAGGGTATCAAGAACATCAAGGATGGTGTTGCCGGAACTGCAGATGATACCAATTTCGATTACGCAGCTATGCGCAAAATGTCGGATGCGATGGTGACCATCGTCGTAGACCTTGAAGGTAAGACCTCGAAAACGGTGCAGATGCCTATCCGTATACAGCACGACAGCCTTCCTTTTATGGTGTGCGATCTGAGCAACGAGAGCGCATCGGTAGCATGGAATACAAAAACGGCTAAGTATATCGGCTTGCCTATCAAGACCAAGGTATCACTTATGTATCATAACGATCCATGGGCGATATCCTCGCTCAATATCTCTAAGGTTGCCGGACTGAAGGCATCGATGAGTATTGAAGGCAAGGCAAAGATAATCACCATCGATGCAGATAATCTTACCGCCGATACCCTCGACCAGGTTACGAAACTGGACATCACGGTTGTGGGCAAATATGCCGGAGCCAGCTACGAGTATACCCGAGAGCTTACCATTTTGAAATCGTCTGATACGGTCGTGTACGAGCTGATACCTTCTGCCGATAGCGTGATTATAGACAATCAGGGCAATATGAGCGCTGAAAGCATCTCATGCGATATATGGGCAACGTCATCCGACGACAAGAGATATAAGCTGACAGAATTACCGGCAGGGTATCATCTGAAGTATGGAACTGCTGATACTCCTGATACCAACATGAAAATAGGCGCAGAGGTATCTGTGCAGAGTAATGCCCGTCAGGTGGTGTTCGCTTTATACGATGCTTCCGGAAATATACTGGATAAGGAGAGCGTTCCGGTACTCACCTGTGGAGCGGATGGCGATGGATATGAGTATATCTATTATCTCTCTGACCAGTCTGATTCGAGTTTCATTACACGGCCTTACCGTCAGCAGGGCGCCTTGCAGCCTAAGGGATGGCAGGATGATCCGATGGAGCCGACTCTGGAAAAGCAGTATGTATATGTGGCATACAAGACGGGAGAGGTAGGAGCGGATGGCAGTTTCTCTGAACCTAAGCTCTTCAATCGTTACCCGAAGAGCATTTCACGTATCGAAACCTGGTATTATGCTGCAGGTAGTTCTGATATAAACGAGAGTCCGACATTATTTAGAGAACATGGCAGTAAAGACTTCAGCCAAATTACCTTTGACGATGTTACTCCGTGGCTGTGGATAATGAAAATCACATGGTTTACGGATGGGGACGAAGTTATAAACTTTTCGTGTGGAGGTTATAAAGCTAAGGATGGTAAGGATGGCGAGAATGGTAAGGATGGTGAGAATGGTAAGGATGGCGTAGGTCTCATCGTAGGCTATCAGTCTTCAGCTTCAGAACCATCAGTTCTTCCTGTCTTAAAAACGCTTGCCGACTATAATAAAGCGCAGGATAATATTGGCAGCGGCTGGACAAAGACGGCTCCTGCTACAGGAGGTAAGAGTATCGTGCTGGGTGGTAAGATTACAACAGATGAAATTATCGACCGGTACAACAGCAGTAGTACTAGCGCATGGGGAACAGAAGAAAGTGAAATTCTGTTAGATGGTATCAAGCAGAAGAAAACTTTCTATAAAACTCCTTCCTCTCTTGGTGACAACGGCAAGTGCATACGTCGTATTAAGGTTGTTAACCATTTCCGGGATAGCTATCTCAGAGTGATGCTGAAGTCTTACTCTGAAGCCAACTTGGACCTGGTATGTATCTCTCGTCTCTATCTGCCGTCTGAGGTTATCAATAGCGAGGGCAAGCAGATAAAGGAAGATAGCGAATATCTCAACAGATCGGAGCATGCCTATGTAGTAAGCGGCGACGGTCAGAGTCTTGTTGCTAAATTATCCATGCCTGATGCCGGAGAATATTATTTCTTCATCGGATATTTTAAGGATGGCGGAACAGACAGCTACGGCGACTATGGTCTCTTTGCCTGGCAATCGATGATAGCTCTTACTGAGAGTTTGTGGCGTACAGACGGAACCGTAGATGCTATAGGCAACATAACCTGGAGCAAGGCGATGCCGATGCAGGCTGAAGCTATCGTCATGGAGCGCGCCTATATCGCTACCACTAACGATACGGTGGCGCCATCTAAGCCTTACCGTACAAATGGTATCCTACAGGGAGGATGGACGGCAAAACGGCTAGCTGTATCGTCTGTGAACCGGTTCATCTGGGAGTCTGTTCGTGCAGGAAAACATGGTACCGATTCTGTTCAGGACGATTGGAGTCAGCCTGTTGTGGTAGCCAACTTTGCCGAAGCCGGAAAGATGGGTAAGAACGGCTGCATCGTCCGAAATTCTGAAGGATGGAAGAGCGGGACAACCTACCACAATGACTCTGCCCTGACCCTGGAACAGAAGTATCTCGATCTGATATATATCGAGGATAGTAATGCTAACGATGGTTGGTCTGTCTACCAATGCAACGTTACGCATACGGCTACGGGCAGTTCCTTCGACCCTTCGGCAGTTGACTCTAACAACAATAAGCTATGGGTGAAACTGAGTGATGCCGGTCCGATGTATTGTCCTCTTATCGTGGGAAAGAATGCGGTTCTGAAGTTCGCCCAGGGCCAACAGTTCAACCTGATGGAGGGTAACAATATCTTCGGCTCGTTCCGATGGGTGAAGAATGATGCGGATTATGCGTTCTGGATAGGCGGTACTGAAGGCAGCAAAGCTACCACTTCTATAACTAGAGGTGGTAAGCTGACAGCAAAGGATGCCGTGATTATAGGAACGATTTATGCAACTTCAGGTCAGATTGGCGGATTGAAAATCACGGATGCGGGTCTGAGTATCGGTTCGTATTCTAGTGATTCTAAAGGTTGGGAACTCAAGAATGGAACAATGTTGGAACATAGTTCGCTTTGGCTGGCCCGTACTAATTCCTGTGTCAGAGAAGTAGCAGCAGGTAGGGCTGCTGATTTGTCGCCAGTTATAAACTCTGATGGTACAGTTTATCACAGAAATCAAAGAGCCTGCGATATGTATGGCTCTGCTTTAGAGGGGTATGCCAATAATAATACGGTGATCATCCGTAAATATAGTCTCTACGATTATGGTACCGGAGATTATCAGGCCGTACGTGATTATAGTGACCCTTCTGCTGCGGCACTCAACGTTGATACTGACGGAGGTATCGGAATCCGAAGCATTGGCGGTAACCTGCTTGGATGTATTGCGCAGAATGTTTTATCAATGTCGGCTGCAGGCAATGTACAGCAGAATGCCATCAATAACAACAGAGTAGGCATTATTCTTATGACTAACAGTAGCGCGGTGGATATAAAGTTGCCGAAATACCCTATGACGGGGCAGATGCTCATTGTTATACAGGGTAATAGCAGGATATATTTCGACCCTGTTGTTTCAGGCAGAAGGCTATATTGCTGCGGCAAGATACATACAACCTCAGATAAGTTTTATTCTGATGATGTCGGGCAGTTTAATATTCTGATCTGGGATGGATATAATTGGCAGTTGCAGTATATGTATCATTAACAAAACATAAGAATATGAAGATAAATCTAGAAAGAGTAGAGGTCTTTACTGACCTCAGTAAGACACAATGCGCAGTAATGGATATGCGCAAGGAGATAGCTAACGTCATCTATGAGCGCGGGCAGGGATTAGCCTGCTCCGTGCTCGCCCATAAACTCTACGAAACGCAGGGCGAGGTGGAGATTGACGATAACGAGAAGGAAATCATCAGTCGTGTAGCCGAGCAACTGCTTACCCCGGCTGCATGCGAGGGAGTTATGAAGCAGATAAAACCAGAATAGTATTATGGCAGCAGTAAACATCAACGACGTAGCCAGCCAGCTGAATACGGCATCTCGCCTTGTGGTGAGTACCGACTTCTTCTGGATCTACATGGCTAACGGCTCGCAGGTTAAGATACCTGCCGAGTTCGCAAGGGCTTACCTGACCGCAGGTATTAAGCCAGCAATCAACAGCAACGGCCATTGGGAGATAGGTGGCGAAGATCTCGGTGTAGTAGCCGAGGGAAAGACCCCTCAGTTCCGTGGCGGTACGATGGGCATCGAGGTGAGCTATGATAATGGAAAAACGTGGTCTCAGGTAGTAGCTTATACCGATATAGACCCAGACCTGGAAGCTCTTGCCGCGGCTTATACCAAGGTAACGCAGGGCGAAGCTGACCGAGTGAAGGCTGAAAGTACTCGTAATAGCAACGAAGCCGCACGTCAGAACGCCGAAACTACTCGCAATAATAACGAGACGGCACGCAAGACGGCAGAAACCAAGCGACAGCAGGAAACCTCCGCCGCCATTACCAACTCAAAGACGCAGACCGACCTCGCTAAGGAAATGAACGATCATCCACCCAAAATGGGAAGCAACGGAAACTGGTGGCAATGGGACCTCTCCAAGCATGAATATGTCGATACGGGTGTCATTGCTCGAGGCGGCGCTATGTATCCGTCATTCCGCCAGCATCGTAACAAGTTACTTATGATTGATTACGGAAGCCATGTCGCAGAACATGTTGTCAAGCGTAGAAACAAGTTAGTCATTAAAGTTTAATAAATATATGGCAGATAATACAAATATCATTGTTGTTGGTAATGTCGCCTTCACCGATCAAGGTACCTGGAAGTCGGACTACTCATATGAAGAGGATGGACAGACTGTTAGGGGCTACGATGAAGGGGATATAGTTCATACATCTACAGGAGTCTATGCGTCACTGGAGGATGGTAACACAACAACTCCTTCGGATACAAACACCAAATGGCGCAGATGGCTCGATAAGACACCAACCATCAAGGCACAGAGTGCATCCGACGATGCCAACAAGGCAGCAAATCTCGCTCAGAGTGCAGCCAATACTGCACAAGAGCAGGCTACAGCTGCAGCAGCACAAGCAGCTCTAGCTGAGACAAAGGCTACTGAGGCAGATGCTGCTGCCAAACGAGCCGATGCAAAGATTGCACAAATGGATGGATTGGCAGGTCAGATAGCCACAGGCTTCATCGCACCATCGCGTATGAACCTGACCTATCTCCCGGAGATAAGCCTACGCAACAAGGTGGCACAGCGCATCACAGCCCAACTCATACCGAGCTACCTTCCTCAGAGCGTGCTCTTCCAGCGTGCCGAGGGCGACTCGCTGGTGGCAGACCCAAGCGGCAACCTCATCGTCAAGGGCGAGGGCACGACCAAGTTCTGGGTCATCCCCACAGCCAACACACCGCTTTGGCAAGAGGTGAGCATCACTATACACCAGCCACGCCTTCGCCTGTCGGCATCGGGAAAGCTACGCAAGGTGGGCTCATCATTACGCATCATTTAAATCACATTGTTTAATCAATTAAATACAGTTTAATTATGGCATTAACATCAGAAGAAGAGGCTAAGGTCAAGGCTATCATCACAGCATTCGACGGGGCGCAGCAGGTGGCAGACCTCCCTGCTGCCGACACTTCCTCGACAGACAAACAGATTGAGGTCTACGATAGAAAGACGGGCACGGCACAGCAGATGTCGCTCAAAGACGCTGTAGATATGGGACAGAATCTTTGGTGCGGGCGTGTCTGGAATCTAGACAACGCAACCCCTCAGGCAGCAACCTATGTGGGATCGCTTGAGCTCTTGAGAGAGCTGCCAATTCAGCTTGGTCTCGGTTGCTACCTGGTCAAGAATGACCATAGTCACCGAAAACTCGACTCCAAAGATCATCACAAATATGCCACAGGAGAGGCTGCAAAGTTAGACGGATCAGAGGGACATTACCAGTGGGGATGGAACCGTAAGTTCTATCTGGTATTCAAGACCGTAGGCCGCTTGTTCTATATGAAGGTTGGACTTACTCCAATCAAAGGTGAATATAACTACACAATCCCTATCGGATCACGTTCTGCCTCTGGCCATGCCACTTTAGAGCGCAGCACAGGTCGTCTGGTTAGCTTCCTTAATACAGGCGCAGACTACAGAGGTGGCAATAACGATGCCACCCTCGACAACACCAACCGCTCGTTTCTCGGCAAGCCAGCCTGCAACCAAAACACAGAGTACTGGCGAGCTGCGGCCAGAAAGAACGGCACGGGGTGGCTCTGTTCCTCGATGCGCCACTTCGCCGTGACCGCTGCGCTCTTCGGGGTTATCTTCGGCACCCACTACGCACAGGCGGCAGTCAACACAAAGCGAGATGCAAACGGACTCTATCAGGGTGGTCTTGGTCCTGGCGTGACACAAAAAGACTGGAGTGCGTGGAATAGCTACAACGGCTGCCGCCCGATCGTCCCGATGGATGCCGGTCTCGACCTGGGCGATAGCTGCGGAGAGACTACCGTCAATGTACTCAACGATGACGGCTCTACCTGGTATGCGGCCAAGGTCAACTCCTTCTTCGGTCTTAAAAACTCTTACGGTCATCTCTGGTATCATATGGATGATGAGTTCGTAAGGGTCAACGAAGATACGACAGTCACCCACCTCGTGGCACCATCTATCTATGGCACATGGACAATCGGCAACGAGACGGGCATGAAGGCCTACAGCACCTCCATCAAAAAAGGTGAAGGATGGGCGACCATGCTCTCCATGGACAACCTGGAGAATTTCCCTACCGCCATCGGCGGTAGTCAGACTACCTACTGGTGTGCTTATTATTGGAATACGTCCGGCGCAACAAGCTGGTTTCCGTCTCTGCCTTCGTGGTGGTAGTGTTAACCTTTTACCTTTGCACCCAGGAATCAAGTTAGGATATTTGGTTAATGGGTGTTAAG
>ERZ1034781.1111-NODE-1111-length-12099-cov-30.429010_pt1 | contig 12099 bp, 10 predicted proteins | sample MGYA00520700_ERZ1034781 | MGnify/ENA primary metagenome ERZ1034781 (study PRJEB33766, sample SAMN09781709) | gut metagenome | biome: gut microbiome | host: Homo sapiens | place: Madagascar | study: EMG produced TPA metagenomics assembly of the PRJNA485056 data...
CAGCTGTTACTGCTTTTTTTGAATTATGCAAGGTATAAACGCGGAGCCGCTTACTTTCCGCAAGCGGCTCCGCGTGAAGAGTGGTGAAGAGTGGTGTAAACTCTTCACACGTGCAAGCTCCTAAACTACAGGTGTTTATGACCTTCCGGTGAAGAGTGAAGAGTGTTTTTGAAAGTGGCTTGCTATTTTTATTTCTTAATCACCTTCAGAACCTGGTCGGCAAGGCTTCTCATTCCCTTGATAGTTGGGTGACCGTTCTTCTTGTCTATGTCATGAAGGGCGATGACCGGAACCTGATAGGTCTTGCAGATCTTTTTTACTGACTCGTTGATCTCATCCTTCAGCTCTGAGTTCAGAATGAAGTAGATATCTACATTCGGATGGCGCTGACGGAGATCGGAAAGCAACTTCGCCAGGGCTGGACGGAAACAGTAGAGGTCGGCACGCTTCCAGTTGCTGTACTGGTAATTGCCGATAGGGGCATTCGCCCAACTGTCGTTCGTTCCGCCGCAAATCAAGATGATGTCCGGATTGCCCAGCAGGGTTGTGCGGTTGATGAATGAACGGTCGCTGTAATCCTCATCGCGGTAGCCGGTGTTGCAGATGGTGGAACCGGAATAGGAATTGATGTTGCCCATCTTGTAACCACCTTCCTTGATAACCTGCCACCACCAGGTTTGCTCCACCTTGTTGACATCGGTTGCTTTTTGAACCGCAGTGGTGTACCAGGTGGCATATCCCTTTGGGATGAAACCTTCGAAAGTTGAATACGAGTCGCCGAGCACGGCAACGGTCTGCTTCACCTGTGCCATAAGAGGCATCAGGGCGAAGATAAAGAGGCAGACGATAACTGATAATCTTTTCATGACGTTTTTTATATAGTTTGATTTTTTAATGTGATCCTCTCTTGGGATAGGGTTTGAAACCCGATTGCAAAGATACGATATTATTTGTGGATATACAAATTTCCCTTAAGGAAAAAAATAAAAACCCTTAAGGGAAAAATCTAAATCTCTTCTTTCCCCATTTTTCCGGTGTTTTTGCCTGATTGATTTTCTTTCTTGAGAATATTGTTTACATAGAGAAGAGAGAAAGATGCTCTTTTGCTAATAAATGTTATATTCCCGGCATTCCTTCCCAAAATCATTTGTTCTCTCCCGAATTTACTGTACTTTTGCAGTAAGTATCTGATTAAAGATTAAAAGTGTGATTCAAAATAAGATATAGATTATGCAATACAAGAATATCATATTCGATTTAGGTAATGTCTTGGTGAAGCTCAATCCGGAAGGATGCATCGGGGCTTTCAAGGCGATAGGAATGGGGGAGTTGGTTGATACGAATCCTCAGAGTGAGGGGATGAAGCTGATGAGCAAGCTGGGTGTGGGAATGATTACCACCGAAGAATTCTGTGAAGCAGCCCGTAAGTTGACAGGGACTGATGTGACGAATGGAGAGATCATCGATGCTGCCAACAAGATGCTGGTGGAGATTCCTGATGAGAAAAAGGAGCGACTCCTGCAGTTGAAGAAGGCTGGCTATCGCCTCTTCCTCCTGAGTAATACCATTGATGTGCATTGGGATTATTGCGTGGAGCATCTCTTCCCTTATCAGAACTATGGGGTAGAGGATTATTTCGAGCACTGCTTCCTCTCTCAGAGAATGCATCTGGCAAAGCCTAATGCCCGCATCTATGAGGAGGTAATCAGGCAGGCGAACATCCATCCCGACGAAACCCTCTTCATCGATGACCTGAAGGAAAACTGTGAGGCTGCCGAGAAGCTGGGCATCCATACCTTCCAGAACGTGAAGTTCGATGATTGGCTTGAGCTTCGATTCTGACGGAAATGTCAGAATCGAAGCTTTTATTAAATGCCATTAGGCTGATTTGTCAAATAATACTAGGTAATTTATCAAATGGTGTCAGGCATGCATAGAGCGGAACATTGATCATCCAATCTTGATCCTTATAGGGAAGCATGGAGTAGCGGAGTCCCTTCAGTTCCGGATTGTTGGTGATGAATGTTCTGAGAGATTTGGCCTTGACGTTCACCTCTGCCTTTACTTCAATCGGTATAACCCGGTCGTGCCATTGGGCTAGGAAATCAATCTCTATTGTGGAGTTATCCACAGCATGATAGTATAATGAAATATCCTGGCTCTTCAACTGGGTGAAGACATATAGTTCTGTAAAGGCACCTTTATATTCAGAGAAAATGCCATCTCCTACCAACATCGATTCTGCTGAAGTCTCTGCCATCGCTCCCATCAGTCCCACATCGAGCATGAAGAGTTTGAAGGCGTTCAGGTCTTCATAGAATTTGAAAGGGAGGCGTGGGGTATTGACTCTCTGAACCTTATATGCCAGTCCTGCATCTATCAGCCATTGGATGGCCAGTTCGAAATCTGCGGCTCTGGCACTTTTCTTCACGGCTCCATAGATAAACTTCTTGTTCTCTTTGGCAAGTTGGGCAGGGATACTGTCCCACACCATATTAATGCGAGGCACTTCTCTATCTGGTGCGTGCTTCGAGAAATCTCGGCGATAGTCTTGTATAATCTGCTTTTGGATGGAACGGACTTCCTGCAGTCCCTTCTGCTCTACATGGGCGAGTACGGCGGCTGGCATTCCTCCTACATAATAATATTGTCGCAGCAGGCTGATCAATTCTGTTTCCAGTAAATTGATGACGTTCCAATTTCCTTCTTTCAAGATGCTTGCCAGTTTCGCTTTTCCCATGGCATCGAGGAATTCGATGAAGTTCATCGGGTAGAGGCGCAGCTCTTCTACTTTTCCTACTGGATATGACACCCCGCTATGGAGTGATATTCCCAACAGGGATCCTGCCACGATGATATGAATATCAGGAGCATCCTCGCAAAAGAACTTTAATGCTTCTAATGCTTTGGGACAATCCTGTATCTCATCGAGTACCATAAGGGTATCGTTGGGGGTAATATCTACCTGGCTGATGGCGGAGAGTGCCATCAGTATATCAGCAGTTGTGCCTCCTTTTTCAAACACTTCTGCTGCCTTCTGATTTCTGTCGAGACTGAAGAATGCAAGCTTTTTATATTCTCTTTTTCCGAATTCTTGCAGGATATAGGTCTTGCCTACTTGTCTTGCTCCGTTGAGAATCAGAGGTTTATGATTTCGCTTGTTCTTCCATTCAACGAGTTTATTATAGATGCTTCTTTCCATGATTTACACTTTTTATGATGAATAATCGTATAAACTTCACATTTTTTCTAACGAATATCTGTAGATTCTCACACTTTTTCTGACGAATACATGGAAGTTTTTTACACTTTTTCTAATGAATAACGGAACAAAGATACACTTTTTCTAATGAATAACCAAGGAAAAGGCTGACTTTTTCTCTTTTTCTATTAAAACTTAATATTTGTTATACATTGAGGATAATTCGCTTTTTCCAATAAAATGTTATACCTTTGCCAACTCATAATAACTAACATACAATATCAAAATGAATTTTTACAAGACATTAGGACTGAAAAACAGCCGTATTGATGTGGCTGATGCCTTGCGAGGATTGGCAGTGGCAGGTATTATTCTCTATCACTCCGTGGAGCATTTCAATATGTACGATGGAAGCATAGCGCATGCTTATACGCTGGGGTGTGATGATTGGATGGCAGATGTGCTGGCTTTGCTGCTGTCGGGAAAGATGTATGGCATCTTTGCCCTTCTCTTCGGATTGAGCTTCTTTATCATGAATGATAACCAGCAGCAGCGGGGAAATTGCTTTTCTGGAAGATTCGCCTGGCGAATGTTCCTCCTGGCAATGCTCGGTATCGTGAACACCGCCTTCTTCGATGGCGACATCCTCTTCTCCTATGCCATCTATGGACTGGTTCTCATCCCATTGAGTTATCTTCCTACCAAATGGCTCTGGTGGGTGGTTGCCTTCCTCTTTATCCAACCGATAGAAATCTACTCCCTCATTTCGGGATGGCAGGTAGATGCGTCGTCGTTGAGAGAGGTGTATGGAAATATGTATAATGGTCATCAGCACGGCAGTTTCCTGGAGAATGCCTATGGCAACCTGCGATACGGACAGGTGGCTACTTATTACTGGTGCATGATGAAGGGAAGACATACGCAGACTATCTGCCTCTTCATACTCGGAATGCTGGTGGGCAGAAAGCGTTGGTTCTACAATGAGAACAACAACCTGGCTTTGTGGAAGAAGGTGTTGGCGGTTTCCATACTGGTATTGATTGTGGGAGGCATCGCTGATGTGCGCCACATGGAAACATGGAACAATTGGCTTTATCCTATCTACAACTTCTTCATCCTCTCGTTTGTAGTATCAGGATTCGTGTTGTTGTGGTATGGAAAGGAATGGTTCAGAAAGGGATTGTCGTTCCTGCGCCAGTTTGGCAAGATGAGTTTGACCAACTATTTCCTCCAGTCTATCATCGGTTGCGGACTGTTTGCCTATTATGGTTTCAATCTCCAGACAAAGCTTGGCATCACCTACGCCTTTTTTGTGGGTATTGCCATGGTGGTAGTACAATGCCTCTTCTCCAACCTCTGGCTCAAGTACCATTCCCATGGTCCTTTCGAGGGAATATGGAAGAAGCTGACCTGGATTAAGTTCTAGAACTTTAAGATTTTGCAATAAAAAAGGTGCGTCATAAGTCCATGACACACCTTTTTAATTTTTATTTATCCTTTCTGAATATCTTATCCACGACAACGGCAATGGCGCCATCACCTGTTACATTGCAGGCGGTGCCGAAACTGTCCATTGCAATATAAAGGGCTATCATGAGTGCTTGCATATCGGCATTGAAACCCAATACGGAGGCGAGCGGACCGAGTGCTGCCATCACGGCTCCTCCCGGTACACCAGGAGCTGCCACCATGCAGATAGCTAGCACGAAGATGAAGTTGAGGAAGAGAGGCAGATTGCAAGGCAAACCATTGATAAGACAGATGGTTAGCGCACAGCAGGTAATCTTCATCATAGAACCCGAGAGATGGATGGTGGCACAGAGCGGAATGGTGAAGCCGGCAATGCCGTCGGTTACGCCGTTTTTCAGGGTCTGCTTCAGTGTTACCGGAATGGTGGCTGCCGAAGAAGAGGTGCCGAGAGCCGTGAAGTAGGCTGGCAGCATATTGAACAATAGTTTAAAAGGATTCTTATGGGTTAAGCCGCCTGCCAGCAGATACTCATAAAGTAAGATTACAATATGAAGTACGAGTATCACGAGGATAATCTGTGCGAAGACCAGCAGGATATGGTAGGCTTCACCCGAGAAAGTCATACCCAGGAAAATGCCAAAGATGTAAAGAGGCAGGAGGGGAATGATGACTTTGGCGATGACACCGGAAACGATTTCCTTGAATTCCTGAAAAATCTTCTGCATGGTGCGGCTGCCTTTGTGCGCAATGCCCAGTCCGGCAATGAAGGAGAATACGAGGGCACTCATCACATCTACCATGGCAGGTATCTTGATTTCGAAGAACGGTTTGAGTTCTTCCACTTTATCTACTGCTACATGAGCCGAGTTGGCAATCATGTGAGGGAAGAGAGTAGAGCCTGTGCCATAGGCTAGCAGACCCGCCAGGATGGTGTCGGCAAAGGCGATGCCTACGGTGGCAAGAAGAAGTTTTCCGGCTCCATGACCGATGTCGGCAATGGCTGGTGTTATGAGACCAATGATGATGAGCGGTATCATAAAGCCAAGAAACTGGCTGAAGATTCCGTTGAAGGTGAGGAACGCTCTGACGGCTGCTTCATTGAAGAAATTGCCGAAGATTACGCCCAGCAGAATGGCAAGGATGATTCTTGCCAAAAGTGGCATTTTGATTCTTTTCATATCGTTTGTTTTGCTTTTTGCTTGCAAAGGTACGATATTTCTTACGAAATCCCAAATTTTTATATAAAAAATGCCCTCCTGTCTTTCGGCAGAAGGGCACAAACTAATTATTCTCGTACAATTAGTTTTGTCAAATGAATAGTTGATATAGGTTAGAGTATGAATGAAGATCTATATTATTATATATCAACTTGAGTATGCCGATGGAAGGCTTAGAGTGGAATGTACTCCACAAATGCTTCCATAGCCTCGTAGCAAGCCAGACCTAACTCATCATAGAGCTGGGCGGTGCCACGGTTGCGGTCTTCTGCACGCTGCCAGAAGAGGCGCTCATCGTTACCCAGGAATGGAGCACTCTCCATCTGTGACTGGTGCTTGAGGATAGAGTTACGCTTTGCTCTCAACTCCTCAGGGCTCAATGGAACACACATCTCGATGTTCTCAATCTCCCATTCTGCCCAAGCGCCACGGTACATCCAGATGCGGCAGTCCTTCAACCACTCTGCGCCAGCCTTCTTCTCCTCGTCGATGGCTGCGAGAACAGCGTCGGTACACTTCTTGTGAGTTCCGTGTGGGTCAGCCAAGTCACCAGCAACATAAATCTGATGAGGCTTCACCTCCTGGAGCAATGCTCTAACGATCTCAACGTCCTTCTCTGTCATAGGCAACTTCTCAATCTTGCCGCTCTCATAGAATGGCAAGTCGAGGAAGTGAACGCGGTTCAAAGGAATCTCGTTGAATGTACAAGCTGTACGAGCCTCGCCACGACGAATCAAACCCTTGATGGTCAAGATGTCACGGGTATCGAAGTCGCTCTCCTTCTTGTGTGCGAAGAACTCCTTGATTTCCTGGTATTTCTTAGAGATCACGCTGTCCTTAGAGTCGGCGAAGATCTGGTTGAAACCATTGATGAAGTGCATGAATCTTGTAACCTCCTCGTCGCCTACAGCGATGTTACCAGAAGTCTCGTAAGCTACATGTACCTCGTGCTTCTGTTGTACCAATCGGCGGATGGTACCACCCATTGAAATCACATCATCGTCTGGGTGTGGAGAGAATACGATCACTCTCTTTGGGAATGGTTTCGCACGCTCTGGACGATAGGTATCGTCAGCGTTTGGCTTACCGCCTGGCCAGCCTGTGATAGTATGCTGCAAGTCGTTGAAGATCTTGATGTTTGCATTGTATGCAGAGCCGTAGAGAGCCAAGAGCTCGCTCAAACCGTTCTCATTGTAATCCTTGTTGGTCAACTTCAGGATAGGCTTGTGCAACTTCTGGCAGAGCCATACCAATGCACTGCGTACCAGCTTGTCTGTCCACTCGCAGTTTGTTACGAGCCAAGGATGCTTGATACGTGTCAGGTGAGAAGCAGCGCTCAGGTCGAGAATTACGTTTGCATTAGGATGAGTCTGGAGGAAGCTAGCTGGCAATGTGTCAGTGATGTTTCCTTCTACTACCTTCTGCATGATTTCAGCCTTCTCGTCGCCCCATGCTGTGAGGTAAACACTCTTGGCAGAGAGCAGGGTAGCGATACCCATGGTGAGAGAGCAAGGAGGAACCTGCTCATTGGTGCCGAAGCTGTTCTCCATTTCCTCGCGGGAAGTATTGCCGATGAGGATCAGACGGGTGATAGACTGGATACCAGAGCCTGGCTCGTTGGCAGCGATATTGCCCATTCTTCCGATACCGAGGAGAGCGATGTCGAGACCGCCGAAGGTCTTGATGCGCTTCTCGTAGAGGTGACAGGTATCCTGCACTGCGTCCTGTGCCACACTGCCATCCAATGTGAAGATGTTCTGTGGATCGATGTCAACATGGTCGAGGAAACGCTCCTTCAACTGGTTGATGCTCTTCAGAGAACTTTCCTTCTGTACTGGATAGTACTCGTAAGCATTGAATACTACCACGTTTCTGAAACTGAGCTGCTTAGCCTCGCATCTTCTCTGCAATTCCTTGTAGATAGGTGTGAGCGACAAGCCTGTGCCCAATGCCATCACGTAATATCTGCCCTCGTGCTGAGCTGCCTTGATTTCCTTCTCTACTTGGTCAGCTACATGAGCTGCACCCTCCATGGAAGAGGCGAAGATGTCGGTATGAATTTTCTCCATTCTGGAGATCTCTGAGTACTCTACTGTAGTCTTTGGTTTGTAGTATGCCAATGGTACCTTGTTGAGTACAATTTCTGAACTAAGATTTAGTCTCATAGTTTCTTGTCTTTATAGTTATTACTTTGTTTTTTTTACAAGTTGTCTTTCTCGATGTCCTTGAAGTACTTGTAGGTGCTTACCTTCAACTCATCTGTAGCGCTCTCATCGCAAACGATGATACCGTGCTGGTGAGTCTGCAGTGCACTGATAGTCCAAGCCTGAGTTACAGGGCCTTCGATAGCTGCCTGAAGGGCACGAGCCTTGTTGTGACCATTGCAGAGAATCATCACCTCTCTAGCTGCCATAACGGTACCAACACCTACTGTGAGGGCAGTAGCTGGTACTGCGTTCATATCGCCACCGAAGAAACGGGAGTTAGCGATGCGGGTATCAGTAGTCAAAGTCTTCACGCGAGTGCGGGAGTTGAGAGAAGAGAATGGCTCATTGAAAGCGATGTGACCATCAGGGCCGATACCACCGATGAAGAGGTCGATACCACCTGCTTCTGCAATCATCTCCTCGTAGTGAGCGCACTCAGCTTCGAGATCCTCAGCGTTACCATTGAGAATGTGGATGTTCTCCTTAGGGCAATCGATGTGGTCGAAGAGGTTGTGAGCCATGAATGAATGATAGCTCTCTGGATGAGCCTCTGGCAAACCTACGTATTCGTCCATGTTGAATGTGAGTACATGCTTGAAAGAAACCTCACCAGCCTTGACTGCCTTTACGATTTCTGCATACATACCAATAGGTGATGAACCTGTTGGCAAACCCAATACGAATGGTTTCTCTGCTGTTGGTTGGAAAGCTTTGATGGTCTCCACAACGTGACGAGCTGCCCAGCGAGCCAACTCATCGTAATTCTTTTCGATAATTACACGCATAGTTGATATATGTTTATTTAGTTAATGTATTCTTATATATTAATAATGTATTCTTAATCTATTAATTGTTCAAGTACTTGCTTCTTGCCATGAGGCAGGCTCCAATCAGTCCTGCATGCTCTTTCAGGGTAGAGGTGGCAACCTGCGAATCCTCGTTCACCATATTGAGCGAGAACTTTTTGATGCCCATGCAGATAGGTTGGGTAAGATAAGCACCTGTTACCGAGAGGTCTCCTCCGATGACCAGCATCTCCGGATTGAAGATGTTGATGATGCCGGCGAGATTGGTTCCCAGTTCCACCGCCACCTTCTGCAGGGTCTCGATGCTGAGCACATCCTCTTTTTTGATGGCATCGAGGATATCCTGCAGGGTGAGTTCCTGATGTTGGTTCTTCACCTTGTCGGACAGCACGGATGTTCCACCGTTCTCCAGAGCCTCTTTCATCTTGCGCAGCAATGCCGATCCTGACGTTTCCGTTTCCATGCAACCTGTTTTTCCACAATGGCAGATGATGTCATTATTATAGATGTGCATGTGTCCGATTTCACCCGAGAAGCCTGATTTTCCGAGATAGAGCTTGCCGTCGAAGATGATACCGATGCCGATGCCCCAGCTGACGTTTACGAAGATGATGTTTTTCAATCCCTTGCAGACACCTTTCAGATATTCACCGTAAGTCATGCAGCGGGTATCGTTGTCGATGCAGAAAGGCAGGTCGAGTCTTTCGGTCAGCGCTTCTGCCAGCGGCATTGTCGTGCAGGTGAAGTAATTATAGGCACAACCTGTTTCCGGGTTCACTCGTCCACCGATACTCATGCAAGCCTTCTTGATCTGGCTTCTTTCGATGCCTGATCTCTGGATGTATTCGTTGATGAGGTTGATGAAACGGTCGAAGCATTCCGGGGTGTCCTGGTAGTCAAAGTGTATCAGTTCAGGTTCTGCCACTATGTTACCACAAAAATCACAGATGCCGAAGGTGAGATTTTGCTTTCCTGTATCTATGCCGAGGAAATATCCGGATGTTGCGATGAGGTCGTAAATCTTTGGCGCTCTTTTCGAGTAATTGTCTTTCTTGCCTGTTACCTCAATCAAACCATCCTCAATGAGCTCGTTCAGAGTCTTGGTAGTATATGGCACACTTACCCCCAAACTACTGGATAGTTCGGCGATAGTTTGCCCTCCATGTTCTATGAGCAAGTTCAAAAGAGCTGTCTTAGAGGCAGACCATTTAGTGTGAGGTATGATGCTTTTTGCCATACAGATATTTCATGTTTAAGTTTTTACGCTGCAAAGATAAATAAATAAATCCGTTTTTTTTATGTTTGCGAGTTAATTAATCTAAATTGTTAGAATAAACTTTGTTTTTCCCCATTTTCGGGGAATGATTTAACTGTTTGAACCTATGATTTTTAACTTTTTAAAATACTGGTTGCTCAAACAACTCAGAAGAGATTCTTTTATATATATGATAAGGTGTATAGATATAAAACGTAAGAACAAATAAATAAACTAATTTAATTAACTTGAATAACGAAAAATGATTCATTAAAATTTGGTTGGCATTAAAATAAGTAGTAAATTTGCACCCGAATAACAAAACTAACAATCGAAATGAAAAATAAAAAGTTTTATCCCTGGTTAGTTGTAGCGCTCCTGTGGGTGGTTGCTCTTCTCAACTATATGGATCGACAGATGCTTTCCACCATGCAGGCCGCTATGAAGGTTGACATCGTGGAATTACAGCAAGCTGAAGCCTTTGGCGCTTTGATGGCAGTCTTCCTTTGGATCTATGGTATTGTGAGTCCATTTGCCGGTATCGTAGCAGATAGGATCAGTCGAAAGAAATTAGTAGTAGGTAGTCTCTTTGTCTGGTCTCTGGTGACCTATCTGATGGGATATGCTTCCAGTTTTGATCAGCTTTACATGTTGAGAGCGTTGATGGGTATCAGCGAGGCGCTTTACATCCCTTCTGCCTTGTCTCTCATTGCTGACTGGCATGAAGGAAAGTCCAGATCTCTGGCCATCGGTTTTCACATGACCGGTTTGTATGTAGGTCAGGCTATCGGAGGATTTGGTGCTACCGTAGCAGCAGCCTTCTCCTGGCACACCACTTTCCACTGGTTCGGTATTCTCGGAATCGCTTATTCTGTCGTATTGCTTCTGTTGTTGCACGATAAAGACAAGAATACTGCGAATGTGGCTGTGGCTCAGCAGGAAAAGCCTGCAAGGGGCGGATTGTTCCAAGGCTTATCTGTTGTGCTTTCTACTTGGGCATTCTGGGTGATTCTCTTCTATTTCGCAGTTCCTTCTCTCCCTGGTTGGGCTACCAAGAACTGGCTTCCAACATTGTTTGCTGAGAATCTGGGTGTACCTATGTCTGAGGCGGGTCCGATGTCAACTATCACCATTGCTGTTTCTTCTTTGTTTGGTGTACTCTTCGGTGGTGTCCTTTCCGATAAATGGGTTCACAAGAACATCCGTGGCCGCGTTTATACCAGTGCCATCGGTCTGGGAATGACGATTCCTGCTCTCTTCCTCCTGGGTTTCGGTCACAGTGTGGTAGCGGTAGTGGGAGCTGGATTGCTCTTCGGTATCGGTTATGGTATGTTTGATGCCAACAATATGCCAATCCTCTGCCAGATTATCTCTGCCAAATACAGAGCTACAGCCTATGGTATCATGAATATGGTGGGCGTGTTTGCCGGAGCCATGGTTACCCAGGTGATGGGTAAGTTCTCTGATGGCGGTAATCTGGGATTGGCTTTTGCCGTATTGGGCGTGGTGGTTATCGCTGCGCTGACACTTCAGCTGGCTTGCTTGAAGCCAAAGACTGATAACTTAGAATAATAAATAGTAACAAAGAAAATTTAACTAACTTATATATATATAATTATGGAAAAGATCATTGGACTTATCGATGCACCGTTTACTCCTTTTTATGCTAACGGTGATGTGAACTTGGAACCTATCGAGGCTTACGCCAAGATGCTTCAGAAGAACGGTCTGAAGGGTGTGTTTATCAATGGTTCATCAGGCGAGGGCTATATGTTGACCACCGAGGAGAGAATGCTCCTTGCTGAGCGATGGGTAGCCGTAGCTCCAAAGGACTTCAAGATTATCGTTCATGTAGGCAGCTGCTGTCTCCGTGAGAGCCGTCGTTTGGCTGAGCACGCACAGAAGTTGGGTGTTTGGGGCATCGGTTCAATGGCTCCTCCAT
>ERZ1034781.1118-NODE-1118-length-12016-cov-31.967979_pt1 | contig 12016 bp, 11 predicted proteins | sample MGYA00520700_ERZ1034781 | MGnify/ENA primary metagenome ERZ1034781 (study PRJEB33766, sample SAMN09781709) | gut metagenome | biome: gut microbiome | host: Homo sapiens | place: Madagascar | study: EMG produced TPA metagenomics assembly of the PRJNA485056 data...
CATATCCTCATTCAAAGCATCAATAAAATCCTGGGCAAAAAGTATGAGTTTTAGTTAGATTTCAAAAATCTCAAAACGCAGAAACTTCGCCAATGGTATGAATTTCATTTTCAGTGAGTTACAATTTGGCAACAGGTTGTTGCCAAATTAAGCGAAGATGATGGGCAACAACTTGTTGCCCAAATAAACGAGGATGTATCCTTCTCCGTTCCGACAAATAATCAGTATTCTCTGTCTTATACTTGAAAAAGTGACAACCTTTTTCATGGAAGTACAATAGTCTCAAAGCTTATTATATTCTGCCGCAAAAGTACAAAAAATATAGTTTGTGGCAAAATATAATATATTATATTCTGCCGCAATTATGCTTTTTTAGCGATTTGCGGCAGAATATAACGTTCCCCTCGTTAATCCTTAGCAAGGAGACCATTTTCTATAGAAGGTTGGTAAAACTACTACAATATTATAGAAGATTTGCGTATTTTCTAAGATTTCCGCTAAAAAGATTTGCGTATTTTTTAAGATTTCCACTAAAAAGATTTGCGTATTTTCTGAGATTTTTGGCAGTGCCTCAAATCTGGGTACCAGTTGCACTTCGTCAAGAAGGATATAGTACAGGTCGTCGTCTATCATCTTGGCTTTGATGTCTGTAGAGAGTAAGTGGCTCCCTAAGTTCTGAATTTTCGATATCATCGAGTGCTATCTAGATGATATCTTACGAAGATTTTTTGGCAATATTGCCATTTTTTCTCCGTAAGCGAAAAGACAGATCCTTTTAAGTTGAGGAGCTTATCGCTCGTGACAAGACTTCGCTCGACATCACTTGGATGAAACAAGGTGGCGAAGAGGAAGAGCATACTTCTGAACAACTTTGCGCTAAATATGGAAACGGATGGTCTTATTCTAACCTTAGACAGATGAGGCAATTCTATATGGTATATGGCAATTTGACAGACACTGTTTGTCAAATTCAAAATAGCAAACCGGATTTCCCTCGTCATCACTGCTTACTTCTGGAGGAGAAGTCCGGAAGCTGTTTCTTCGCAGCAGGTTTACCAAAAACTGAGTCTCCATGAAATGGTATAGCATCATTTGCCCTCCTTATTTATATAGTTTGAATGCGCGCAACAGGCACACGTTGCAAAAGTACAAAAAATAGTTAGAACATGGGCAAAAAGTTCTGTAAAAGAATCCATATGGATTAATTTTATAGTTTTTCGAGCATTTGTTATGTATGTTGCTATACATCATAGCGCAAGTGTACGAGCTCGTACACAATTCGAATTGGATAGACTGTTGGACGAGGTAAATCCAGAGGCACGAATGTGATATCTGAAAAATGCATATAGGAGAGATGTGAAATACAATACCCTTCGAATGTAACTTTTTCTAAAACTTTTCCCCGATTTTCTTGCCTGTTTCGAAATATTGTTGTACTTTTGAAGGAGTAATATAGAAAAAGTAGAACTCTAAAACAATATAACTCTATGAGTATCAAGCGATTTACCCCCCCCCTATCGGTTCGGGGTACAGGCTCTGGTAGCCTTCGTTTTATTGCTTGTTCTTGCCAGTTGTAGCAAGGATGAGACCTATAATACAGATGAGCGTGTCATCTGTATAGAAACTAATAGTACACGTTCTTACTATGCCGTTACCGAAACTGAGGGTGTTTCGTATACCACCACAGGTATAGCATGTCTTATCAATCAAGATACTAATCATCCAAAATGGATACTTAGCTATGAAGATATAGCTAAGCAACTCAATATATCTCTATCGAATGTTTCTACGATGCAAATTGCCTTTACCGGAGTCCAGAAAAATGGCCTTTGGCGCTTCGCCGTGCAGTTTGCCGGTCAAAAGGAAGGCAGCGAATATTCGATAGACGTAAATCCCGAGATAGGCAATATCGAATGGGTGATGAGCATTGAAGAAATGCCTGGTGGGGAAGTTACGCTCCATTTTAATCATTAATTAATCAGTAAAATTTTATATAAATGGCAGTTAAGAAATCTGAGTTATACAGCTCTTTATGGGAGAGTTGTAATCAGTTGCGTGGTGGCATGGATGCCAGCCAATATAAGGATTATGTACTTGTCGTACTCTTCTTAAAATATATCAGTGACAAGGCAAAGGCTGATAAGGATTATCTTCTCAATATTCCTGAAGGATGTTTTTGGGAGGATATTCTTGCGCTTCGTTATAAGAGTAATATCGGTGAAAGACTGAATGAAATCATCCATCAGATTGCAGAGGAAAATGATCTGAGCGGTGTGATTGATACTGCCGATTTTAATGATGATACCAAATTGGGTAAGGGTAAGGACAAGGTAGATACTTTGTCTAAACTTGTTACGGCTTTCACAAAAAATGCACTTGATTTTTCCAGCAACCGTGCTGGTGATGATGACCTTCTGGGTGATGCCTATGAATACCTGATGAAGAATTTTGCTTCAGAAAGCGGTAAGAGTAAGGGACAGTTTTATACTCCAGGCGAGGTGAGTCGTGTGATGGCAAAGGTGATTGGTATTCATCAGGATCTACATGAAAATATCTCGATTTATGACCCAACCTGTGGCTCAGGCTCACTACTTTTGAGAGCTTTGAGCGAGTCTTTGCATCCCAACAATACGGCTCTTTTTGGTCAGGAGAAAGACATCAATAATGTGGGTATGGCTAAGATGAATATGATTCTTCACGGTTATGAATGCAGTGATATTCAGCAGGGTGATACCCTTAATAATCCACAGTTCCTCAGTTCACCTACCGCCTTGCAAACCTTCAATTACGTGGTAGCAAATCCTCCTTTTAGCCAGAAATCATGGTTGAAGAGTGCTAAGGAAAACGACATGTTTGAGCGCTGGGGTAATGGTGTGGTGGATATGGAAGAAGGCTCCCGTACTCCTTCTTCTATCGGTGTGCCACCTGAGAAAAATGGCGATTACGCCTTCTTGCTTCATATCATCAAGTCGATGGCTGCTGATGGTAAGGGCGCATGCATTTTGCCTCATGGTGTTTTGTTCCGTGGCTATGCAGAGGGTGAAATCCGCAAGAACATTGTCAAGGCTGGTTATATCAAGGGACTCATCGGACTGCCACAAAACCTTTTCTATGGTACCGGAATCCCAGCCTGCATCATCATTCTTGATAAGCAGGAAGCATCTGATCGTAAGGGAATCTTTATGATAGATGCCAAGGATGGCTTTGTAAAGGATGGGAATATGAACCGCCTGCGTGAAGAGGATATCCAGCGTATTGTTGACACATGGGAAGCATGGGTTGACGTACCTCATTATGCTCGTTTTGTTCCACAGGAAGAGATTGAGAAGAATGATTACAATCTGAATATTCCTCGTTATATTGAGGCTCGTGATACCGAGATAGTACAGGATATCGATGCTCATCTTAAAGGTGGCTTGCCAAAGCACGATATAGAGCAGCTTTCCGATTATTGGGAGGCATTGCCAACTTTGAAGGATGAACTGGTAAAAAATCAGAGTAATGGTTATTATGCCTGGGCGGTATCCAGAGAGCAGATTGATGGTATCATCAACGACAATGAGGATTATCAGACTCAGCAAGCTACATTGAAGCATCATTGTAGAACTGATTTTATGGAGCAGTGGCAGGAAACCATTTACGACCTGGCAGAAAGCAGCGAAAAGCCGAAGACTCTCATTGAAAGAATGGGACAAAGCATTCGTAATCTGTTTGGCGAGGGAAACCTGTTGGTTGATGAATATGATGCCTACGAGCAGCTGATGAATTATTGGGCAGAAACCATGCAGGATGATGTCTATATGATTATGGCTGATGGCTGGAAGCTTAACCTCCGTCCTAAGCTGAAAGAGGATAAAAAGGAGAAGGAAATGGTTCCTGTGGTGGTGAAAACCTGGAATGATTTGGAGAGTGACCTCTTGCCTGTAGAGTATATCGTAAATAGATTCTGTAAGAGTGAATTGGAAGCGTGTGATGAGTTGTCTGCCAGCATTGCTTTTATGGAAAATGAGGTGACAAGCCTTGTTGAAGAGAATGATGATGTATTTGATACAAAGAATTTCGAGAAGGAGAAGGTAAACTTGGCTTCTGTTAAGAAGCGTGCCAAAGTTACTAAAGGTGAAGAACAGGCACGTCTTATAGAGTGGATTGAGTGGCAGAATTCCATCAAGGCAGAAAAGGCCAAGTTGAAGGAAGCCAATGACAAGTTGTTGTCTCGTGTAAAAGAGGAATATGATTTGTTGGCACAGAATGAAATGAAAGTAAAGAATCTTGTGAAGGAGAAGTGGGTAAATGCAATTTCTACTCGCATAGAATCTGAGTTGAGCTGTAGCATTGAGCAGCTGAAAAGTCAGCTTTCTGCCATTTCTGAACGCTATGACCAGACTCTTCCTTCTATTGATAAGGAAGTTGAAGATTATGAAAGCAGGGTGAATGCTCATCTTGCTCAAATGGGTTTTGTTCTTTAATGAATGGAGGATTGAGTATGGTTGAAATGAAAAGTGGTTATAAAATGACGGAAGTCGGGGTGATACCTGAGGACTGGGAGGTAAAAGAACTATCTTCTATTTCTGCAATTAAGAGCGGAAAGCGATTACCGAAGGGAAGTTTGGTTACCAGTAGTAAAACTTCGTATCCTTATATTCGTGTCATTGATATGAATATGGGATATTTAAATTTATCTAATATAATGTATGTCCCAGAGAATGTGCAACCAATGATTTCGAAATATATTATATCTAAAAATGATATTTATATATCTGTTGCTGGTACATTAGGGCTTGTAGGAAAAATTCCAGAAGAACTAGATGGGGCTAATTTGACAGAAAATGCAAATAGAATTACTGAGATACAATGTAATCGTGATTATTTAATGTATTATATGATGTCTCCGTTAATTCAAAATGTTATAGAAGCAGAAAGAACAATCGGAGCTCAACCGAAGTTGGCCCTTCAAAGGATAAGGGATTTTTATATTGTCTTGCCTGGTGATAACAGAGAACAGACTGCCATTGCTACAGCCCTCTCTGATGTCGATTCTCTTATCTCTGCTTTAACCAAAAAGATAGAGAAGAAGAAGGCTATCAAGCAGGGACTTATGCAGCAGCTCCTTACAGGTAAGAAAAGATTGCCAGGATATGAAAAAAATAGAGAATCTGTACAAACAGAATGGGGGGCTATTCCAAAGGATTGGAAAACATTATCTATAGGAAAATGTTGTTCGATTAAGGCGCGAATTGGATGGCAAGGGCTTAAAAAATCAGAATATCTAAGTTCTGGTGAATATGTTCTTGTTACTGGTACTGATTTTCTAAATGGTCGTATAAATTGGAAATCTTGTGTATATGTTTCAAAAAAAAGATACGAACAAGATGCTAATATTCAAATAGCAAAGCATGATATACTGATAACAAAGGATGGTACAATAGGGAAAGTGGCTTTTCTTGATGATGTTCCATGTTTAGGTACATTGAACAGTGGGATTTTTGTTGTGCGTTCACATAGTAAAGAATTAGATCAAAGCTATTTGTCTAAGATATTTAAGTCATTTATATTTGATGCGTTCCTGGAATCCCTTGTGGCGGGTTCTACAATAAACCATTTATACCAAAAGGATTTTGTGCATTTTAATTTTCCTGTTCCTCCTACAATATCAGAGCAAACCGCCATCGCCAACATCCTTTCCGACTGCGATTCTGAAATCGCAGCACTCGAAGAGAAGCGAGATAAATACAAGGAGATTAAGCAAGGCATAATGCAGCAACTCCTGACAGGCAAGATCCGTTTAATTAAGTAAAAATGATAGCTTATGGACTCACATATAGGCGAACCCGAAAGACCGGTTCAAAACAGATTGCTAGCTCTCTTCAAGGAGAAGCTAAAGTACGAATATCTCGGCAACTATGAGTATCGTACTTGTAATCGTAACATAGAAAGAAAACTTCTCTTCGATTACTTGATGAGTACGAAAAAGTGGTCGGGGGATGAGGCGAAGCGTGCCATTGCCATATTGGAAAAGGAGGCATACTGTACACCTAAGAACATGCAGGAGAAGAACGAGAAGGTGTATTCCCTGCTCCGTTATGGTGCGAATGTATCTCCCGATGTAGGTACTAAAAAGATTACTGTGAATCTGATAGACTGGGAGCATCCTGATAAGAACCAATTCTATATAGCAGAAGAAGTAACCATCAACAGCAGCACGCCTGATAGCTTTACGAAGCGACCAGACTTGGTTATCTATGTGAATGGTATCGCCTTGGCTGTAATAGAACTGAAACGAAGTAAGGTGAGCGTGCATGATGGTATCCGCCAGACGATAGGCAATCAGCAGGAGAATTTTATCCGTCCTTTCTTCTCAACGGTGCAACTGCTTTTTGCCGGCAACGATAGTCAGGGCTTATATTATGGCGTGATAGATACACCCGAAAAGTTCTGGCTCAGATGGAAAGAACCGGATGCAAGCATTCCTAACGAACTGGATAGAAGTGTTACCCAGTGGTTTAATAAGGAACGATTGCTGGAAATGATTCATGATTTTCTGGTCTTTGATGCTGGAGTCAAGAAGGTTTGTCGCCCTAACCAGTATTTTGCCGTAAAGGCAGCTCAACCACGTTGCGAGAAGAAAGAAGGCGGCGTGATATGGGAAGCGCAGGGTAGTGGCAAAAGCCTGATTATGGTTTGGCTGGCAGAGTGGATTCATGAGAATATTGATAATTCACGTGTTGTTATCATCACCGACCGAGAAGAGCTGGATGAACAGATTTCTGATGGTTTCAAGGATACCGGAGAAACTATTGCCCGTGCCAAGAGCGGTGCAGGTCTTATCGGTATGCTTAATGAAGAGGCTCCTTGGCTGCTCTGTACCTTGATTCATAAATTTGGCAAGAAGAATGTGGAAGGTAAGGGCGATATGGCTGGAGTGAAATCAGAGATACCCCTGGAAAAGTATCTGGAGGATATCGTAGCCCAACTTCCTCAGGGATTTAAGGCAAAGGGAAACATTTTCGTCTTCATCGACGAGTGTCATAGAACGCAAGGCGGTTATCTGCATGAAGCCATGAAAACCATCATGGGCAAAGATGTGATGATGATAGGTTTTACGGGTACTCCTCTTCTCCATACGCAGAAGAAAGATACCTGGCAAACTTTCGGACCGCTGATTCATGCCTATAGGTTTAATGAAGCCGTAGAAGATGGTGTGATTCTCGACCTGCGTTATGAGTCAAGAAAAGTTGACCAGTTCTTGGGCAACAAGGACAAGATAGATGCCTGGTTTGAGAAGAAGACAAAGGGGCTGAATAAGGTGGCTGCAGCCCGGCTGAAAGGCAGATGGGCAACTATGCAGAATATCTTCAGTAGTCGCCAGCGCATAGATGCTGTGGTGGGTGATATTTGCTTGGATATGGACACCACGCCGATGCTGGTAAACCGACGTGGTAATGCCATTCTTGTGGCAGACAGCATTTATCAGGCTTGCAGATATTGGGATGCCTTTCAGAAAACAGCCTTAAAGGGACATTGTGCCGTGATTACCAGCTTTGAGGCAAAGGCTGATGATATCAATATGGCATCATCCGGCGAGAACGAATCTGAGGATGAATACAAATATCGCATCTACAAGGAAATGACAGATGGACATAAATGCGTTTCTGCCTTTGAGGCCTATGCCAAGAAGGAATTTATTGACCATCCTAAGAATATGCGCCTCCTGATTGTGGTAGATAAACTGCTTACTGGTTTCGATGCTCCATCTGCCTGTGTGCTTTATATTGATAAGCACATGGAAAACCATAATCTCTTCCAAGCTATCTGCCGTGTGAATCGCGTGGATGGTGATGATAAGGAATATGGCTACATTGTAGATTATCAGAATCTGTTTGAATGCATATCAGGAGCCATTGGCGACTATACTTCTGATGGGGCAGCTTTGAGTGGCTATGACAAAGAAGATATCGAAGGCTATATCAAGGAGAAAAACAAGGCGTGCCGAAAGGATTTGGAAGAAGCCAAGGAACAGGTGGAAGCCTTGCTTGAACTTGTTCATCCTCAAACAAGAGAAGGATTCTTCAGATATTTTGTCTATGATGATAATGCCCCGGAAGAGGAGATGGACAAGCAGTTGGATGATAATGCGGAAAAGCGCTCTAAGCTTTATAAGTATGTGCGCCGCTATCTGAACTGTTATGCCAACTTAGCCAATTCGTTGGAGGATATGGGGTATAGCGAAGCGGAACGCAAGGAGTATGCTGAATGCGCCAAGAAGTATGATGCCTTGAAGCGTGAGATAGAACTGCGCAGTAACGACCATATTGATATGCGGCGTTATGAACCGGATATGCGTCAGGTTCTTGACCTTTATGTAAAGGCTGAGGATAGTGAGGTGATAGCCAAATTGGACGATACTTCTTTCTTGGATATTGTTGCTGCTCAAAATGAAGAACAGCTCAATGATTTGCCTGACGAACTGAAAGATGAATATGGCAGGGCATCAGCAGAGACTGTAGAAGCGAATCTGCGTGAGGTAATCCGTAAGGACAGTCCTTTCAACCCTGCTTATTACGGAAAGCTTTCCATCATCTTGCAGGAGTTAATAGATAAACGTAAGAAGGAAATGCTGGATTACGAAGAGTATATGAAAGAGCTGATAGAACTTGTAAAGAAAGCGAGAGGAAAATCAGCCAATTCATATCCCGAATCCATCAAAACACCTGGTATGCGAGCTCTCTATGATAACTTGGGACAGAATGAATACCTGGCTATTCGGGCTCATGAGGTAATCAGGGAGAATGCCATTGTTGGTTTCAGAGATAATAGATTGAAACAAAGAAAATTGATCAAAGCACTCGCAAAATTGTTGGGAGACGAAATGGCACAGAAGATATATGATATAATCAAACTTCATGATGAGTATGGAAAAGGTTACTGTTAGTAATATTGATATTGAGGTGGAACGTAAGAATATCAAGCATATCCATCTTGCCGTGTATCCGCCTGATGCAAGGGTTCATATTTCGGCTCCGGAGTTTATGACGCTAGAAAGTCTCCAGCTTTATGCCATCGACCATCTGGTATGGATTCGTCAGGCCATTGCTCGAATCAATAGCACTGATAGACAGACTGACCGCATCTATGTATCGGGTGAAGACCATTATTACATGGGGCGTCGATATTTGCTTAAAGTTCACGAGAAGGGTTTTGGACCAACGGTTAAAATCAGTGGCAGATATATCAACCTATTCGTGAAGTATGGTGCAGACAAGGTGTATCTGGCTAATGCCATGAAGGAGTGGTATCGAGCTAAGTTGATGCATTTGCTGGATACGCTGGTTCCTAAATGGGAAGAGAAGATGGGCTTGAAATGTGGTGGCTTTACTATTCGGGAAATGAAGACAAGGTGGGGTAGTTGTAACCAGCGCACCCATAAGCTTCTCTTTAACCTGGAATTGGCGAAGAAACCTAAGTCCTGCATCGAGTATGTGGTGGTGCATGAGTTAGCCCACATCGTGTCTAAAAATCACGATGCTCAGTTTAGAGCTGTCCTTGACAAGCACATGCCTATGTGGGAGAAGTACAGGGATGAACTGAATGAATTTATTCTATGAAGAGATTCTAAAATAGAAATGCTTATGCATGAAATGAACAAAGACCTGCCTTACGAGCAGCAGGTAAAAGTCTTGCTCCGCCATTACGACCAGCTGGTGGAGGAGAACAAGGCCTTGAAGGCTCGAATAGAGGAAATGACCCGGTATGGAGATCCTGCCGAGCTGAAGAAAAAGCTGGATTCTCTGCCTTCCAATGTCAAACAGCTCAGGGAACTCTATCGTGAAAGAGATTCCAGAATCAACTGGGGCAAGAAGAAACTGGTGAACTATCTGAGAAGCGCTGGAGTAAAATCCCACCTCTCATATCGTTCACAAGAGCCGTGGAAATGGTAATAGAATTGCCTGTCCATCCATAAAAGTCGAGGAGAGGAAGTGTAGCACTAAAAATGCGCACTTTCTCTTTTTTTTGTTATTCTGTAGTTAATTTTTATTCAAGTATTAACGTTTCTGAAAAATATACCCTCCTATTTTTGCTATGTGGGTAATGCATTTGGCTGTTCCAACTATTAGTAGTAAATTCGCATAAATTTACAATTAATATGCTGGATATAGCAGAACATAGAAGGGTGTTGATTCTGGAGAATTTAGCTCAGCTAGACAAAAGAATTGATAAGATACAGGAAGAATGCATCATCTTGTATCTCAATTCATTTATTGGTGGCAAAGCTGAACAGATATCTGCATATCAGTTTTCTAATATCACGCATATAAAGTGTGATACAGTGCTCAGAGTGCTGAAGAGAAGTGTAAGTCTTCAGCCTTTGCAGCAGAGAAGATGGTGCTGCTGTATCCTATATAATTGGGATAGAATCGTTGATGAACTGATCAAACGACATACGGCGGAAGGTAAGAAGTTTGACAAGAGTCAGTTTGAAAAGAATTTCAATGAAGCCTTTTCGCAGTGGATTACTTTTGCGAGAGACTTGAAGCAACTTAACAATTTGGAAGCACATATAGCAAAATACCAAAAGCTTTTTGTGCCTAAAAATAAATAATGAATAACAATAACATTTATCTAAAAAAATCAACATGAAACGAACTAATACACTTACCTAGGGAAGACTTGTCTACCGGCATCGAGGATGCCACCCTAAGAAGCTCTCCTTGGCTATTCTAGTCTAGCCCTCCGCGTACCAATTAGAGGACCATATCAAGTTTTAGTAATAATTTAAACTACTTAAGATATGGATAGAATATCATTTTTTAGAATTATCCGTTTTTTGTGTAAAAACGGTGGTGTTTGCTTGTACAAGAATGTTGTGTATGTACAGTCTAATAGCAAATATATAGAGAATAATTACGAGAATTCTGATGAAGACATAAAACCACATACTGATGAATAGAAGTTTCCATTTTGCAGGTTCCGTAACCTATATAGAGAACTATTATGAGAGTCATGAACATCAACATAAGGATTCCGATGATTCTTCTGAAATGAAGAATGATACCGATGAAGTTGTTTTTGAACAGAGTGTTAAGGTGAAGTGTGCTTCATCTTCTGCGGGAAGAAGTGCCGAGAGTCTCTTTTCTACTCCTGAGGGTGAAAAGGATGTGGGGCTTACCGGGAAGATGGCGGATGCTTTTGTGAAATATCTCAAGCTGCATCATATTTCAGATAGTCAGCTTTCCACTTCCGATGGTTTGTTGAACAAGAGTGTGGTGGCGTTTTTCCTGCGTTGGTCTAACCAGGGCTATGTGAGTGCTGGTGTTCCTAATGGCTCATCCATCACTCGTTTTCTGCACGATGATTGTCATCTGGAACTGGGTGTGACCCAAAAGTCGTATGGCAATTATATCAGAAAGAAGATCAATGACGGGAATATAGATTATGAGGTAGAGGGTTTTGTGGAGGATTTCGCAAAGTCTCACAATATATAGAATCTTGCGCCGAATGATAGACTTCATTTGACGTAAAGAAAATAATTATATCTCTGTAAGATATTGATATAGAGGGGCAAGACGATGGTTTTGCCCCTTTCTTGTTTCTGCCGAATTCAATTTGGCGCATTCGGCGGAAAAGGCGTAACGGAGTATTCTTTCTACTTTTGCCCCAGATTTCAGAACGATACCGGTTCTGAGGTCTGGGGCTTTTGCGTTTTCTATCGCCAGGTTGCTGGGATAGGTTTTCTGCCATGTTGTAAGTGGCGCAGCGTATCAGCCCATCGGTCTTTGACAAGGTTGATACATTTATTATTCAAGTTTCGCAAGTATGCTCCACACGCCCTGAACCAACGGTCACCGGCCGAAGGGAAAGGTAAAGGGCAGAAGCTCCTAGCCCAGGGCATCGCCCTGGGTATACAAGCAATCAGCAAGGCGCCCTGTAAGGGCAAAAGCTTTGTATATTGCCTGGTATTTGAAGGCTTTTGCCCTTACTATTATATTTGCACTTGGAAAAATAAAGAGGTGAAAATCTT
>ERZ1034781.1119-NODE-1119-length-12008-cov-7.233414_pt1 | contig 12008 bp, 6 predicted proteins | sample MGYA00520700_ERZ1034781 | MGnify/ENA primary metagenome ERZ1034781 (study PRJEB33766, sample SAMN09781709) | gut metagenome | biome: gut microbiome | host: Homo sapiens | place: Madagascar | study: EMG produced TPA metagenomics assembly of the PRJNA485056 data...
CAGAAAGCCTCTTCAGGATCAGCTTCTGCATCTCCCAGAGTTCATCCAGTCGCTTCTGCAAATCCCGGATATCCTCCGCATAGATGCTTCCGGATTCATTGGCGCGTTTTGCGTACTGGTTCAGGTTGTTGCTGCATCGGCGAAGAAGGGTGGATACCTGCGCCACATCCGACAAATCAAGATTTACGCAGTACCCATCCATCGCCATCTTTCTCATATAGGCACCGGTATTGCGGATGCCTAATTCTTTCTGCTTTTCACGAATCCTCGCCAGCTCTTCCGGGTTTACCCGGACATTGATCCAGTGTTCACGAACACTCATAATGCCACCTCCTCATCATCTCGATGTGTCATCGGCGGAATGCGCCCTGCACGGTCACGCAGCTCTGCCAGGACAGACGGCTTTTCCGTTGTTCTCTCACGGTCTGGATCATCATTTCCACGGTCATCCATATTCAACAGTGCGTCCAGTTCTGCCAGTCTTACACTCTTTTCTGCCAGTTCTGCCTCCTGGGGGAACGGCTTTCCAAGCTCGGCCTGCGCCGCTTCCTGCTGGCTCCTAAGATTGTCCAGCTGCTGTTCCGCCTTCTCCAACCTTGCAGGAATCCCGGCAAGAGCATTATCCAGACGCTGGATATTGCCCGCGGCACTGGTGCCGATGGGCACCCTGTGTGTCATCTCGCCTTTCAGCAGCACCTGATACTCTTTCTGGAAGCTGTCAAACGTCAGCTCCATCTTGAAACCACGGTAGCTGCCAAGTGGCACCGGCTCCAGACTCTGATTGGCTTTACAGATTGCGAGGATTGCTTCACCGGCCTCGACTTTTTCAGTAAAGCATGTGCCATTCACTGCCATGCCGCAGAACCCTTCTTCCGGCAGCGGATGTGCCGCCACCGTCCGAATATCCGACTGAAAGCCCTTGATGAACCCCTGCGTTTTCTCAATCTCCGCAGGGAAATATTTCATCAGCTTATCCTCCAATCGGTACTGCTGGCTCTGATGGTCTGCCTTCAATACTTTCAGCCTTGCAACATCTACATCCAAGTCCATTTTCTCCTTGATCTGCGGGTCTCCTGCACAAAGTGCCTTGATCTCCGCATAGGAAAGTGCCTGCTCATCCACATCGTCACAGGAACGAACCGGGGATTTGCTGGTCATGATCTGACTGATAAACTTCTGCTTATTCTCCAGTGTCTGATAGAGATAAGCGTCAAAAGTTCCTTCCGTCACATACTGATAAACCTGTACTTCTTTGTTTCGGTTGCCCTGACGGATGATACGACCATTTCGCTGGGTCATGTCCGCAGGCCGCCAGCCTACATCCAGATGATGCACGGCCACCAGTCTGTCCTGCACGTTCGTGCCTGCACCCATCTTCTGTGTCGAACCTAACAACACCCGAACCTGCCCGGTACGGACTTTGGCAAACAAATCCTTCTTTTTTGCCTCGGTATCCGCATCATGGATAAATGCGATTTCTTCCTCCGGTACACCGGACTGGATAAGTTTAGCGCGGATATCCTCATAGACATTGAAGGTTCCATCGTTCTTCGGTGTGCTGAGGTCGCAGAACAGCAGCTGGGTCAGCTTATCCGACTGTCCTTCCTCATAAATCCGAAGCACATTCCGCACACAGGCGTTGAGCTTGCTGTTGGGGTCATCCGGCAGAAGAGGATTCATCAGCCGCTGATCCAGTCCCAGCTTTCTGCCATCCGATGTGATTTTCAGCATGTTATCGACCGACGGGTCTACTACGCCAGAATGCACAGCCGCCGCCCGTTCCGAAAGCTCCGCCACCATTGCCTGCTGATGCTCCGAGGGCTGTACTACCACGGTTTCAAATTTTGCCTCCGGTACCGGCAGATGCAGCTGATCGGAAGTCTTGATATCCGCCACTTCCTTGAACATGTTCATCAGCTCCGGCAGGTTGAAGAACTTTGCGAATCTCGTTCTTGCCCGATATCCGGTTCCTTCCGGTGCCAGCTCAATGGCCGTGGTGGTCTCACCAAAGGTAGAAGCCCAGCTATCGAAATGGGTCAGTCCTTTCTGCTGCAACGTGCCGTACTGGAGATAGCGCATCATGGTGTAAAGCTCTGTCATGCTGTTGCTGACCGGGGTACCGGTCGCAAAGATGATGCCGCGCCCGCCTGTCAGCTCGTCCATATACTGGCACTTCATAAACATATCCGAAGATTTCTGTGCTTCCGATGTTGATAAGCCTGCAACATTGCGCATTTTTGTGTAGAGGAACAGGTTCTTAAACGCGTGCGCCTCGTCTACAAACAGCCGGTCTACGCCCAGCTGCTCAAAGGTAATCACATCGTCCTTTCGGTCGGTTGCCCGGAGTTTCTCCAATCTCGCCTCCAATCCTTTCCGGGTCTTTTCCATCTGTTTAATAGAGAAACGTTCGCCATTCTGGGATTTCATCTCAGCAATGGCGTTTTCGATTTCATCAATCTGGGCAGTTAAAATCCGCTCCTGCCGTTCTGCGGACACCGGGATTTTCTCAAACTGGGAATGCCCGATGATAACTGCATCGTAATCGCCAGTGGCAATTCGTGCGCAGAACTTCTTTCTGCGGGCGGTTTCAAAGTCCTTTTTGCTTGCCACCAGCAGTTTTGCGCTCGGATACAGGCGCAGGAACTCGTTTGCCCACTGAAGGGTCAAATGATTCGGAACGACGAACATGGATTTCTGGCACAGCCCCAGCCGCTTTGCCTCCATAGCAGAAGCGGCCATCTCGAAGGTCTTGCCGGCACCCACTTCGTGAGCCAGCAGCGTATTGCCGCCGTACAGCACATGGGCAATGGCATTCTGCTGGTGTTCCCGCAGCCGGATTTCCGGGTTCATGCCGCCAAAGCGGATATGAGAACCATCGTACTCACGGGGACGGGTACTGTTGAACAGCTCGTTATACTTTTCCACCAGTTCCGCACGGCGATAAGGGTCTTTCCACACCCAGTTCTGGAACGCATCCTTAATGGCCTGCTGTTTCTGCTGGGCAAGAGTGGTCTCCTTTTTATTCAGAACCCGCTTCTGCTTGCCGTCTGCATCCTCCACGGTATCGTAGATACGGATATCCCGCAGATTCAGCGTATCCTCCAGAATCCGGTAGGCGTTGGCTCGGCTGGTGCCGTAGGTCATATAGGCATGGACATCATTCCGGCTCGGTGTACTCTTACCGGTGATCTGCCACTCTGCCGTCATGGGAGAGAATTTTACTTCGATGTTCCGGCGCAGATAAAACGGCGGTTCAAAGGTTTCTTCCATAAACTGCTGGATATAATCCCGATTGACCCATGTGGCACCAAGGCGCACATCAATCTCTGACGCATCCAGGTCTTTCGGCTGCGCCTTTCTCAGATACTCCGTGTTCACCGCAAAGGCAGGGTCAGAAGCCGCAGCCAGTTCTGCCACGCGGAGCTTTTCCCGGACGTTACCGGACAGATATTCATCAGCTGTTACCCAGCCGGTTTCCTCACCGCCTTGCGTCATCGGGTCTTTGAAAATGGCACCATGCAGTTCCTGCCGAATTTTTTCATATTCCCCCGGCGTTCCTAAAAGCTCCGACATATAGGGCAAATCCACTCTGCCGCGCTCTCCGATGGAAATTGCCAGAGCCTCAGCCGGAGTATCTACGCTGGTAACAGCCCGTTCCGGTCGAATCGTCCGTTTGGTGAACATATCCGCCTTGGATTCCAGCTTACCGTTTTCGTCTACATTTTCCAGAGAGCAAAGCAGATAATAAGACGAATCTTCTGAAAAAGCCTGCGCATTTGCACGGGAGTTGATAAGCCCGTATTGATCGGCGAATCGGTCATAGGCCACATTCAGTTCCCGCTGTTTCTGGGCAATCGCGTCCTCCGGATAATCGTTCAGCTGGTAGTCGATCAGTTCCTGCACAATGGTGCGAAGCTCCACCATGCCCTTGATCCTGCCGGTGGCTGTCGCAGAAAGGTCGGCCTTTCGCATGATGCTGTTCTCACGGAAGTAGACATCCCCATCCACTACTGCATAGGAGAAGTTCTTTACATTGGGGTCTGCCGGAATGGTTTCGCCCTGCAAGGACAGCTCTTCCTCCGGTGCCAGCTCCTGCGCTTCATAGTGACCGCCGATGTGCTGCACAGCCTCATGCAGATGGTCTCCCAGATCCGCACCTGGAATCGGGATGACCGTACATTCTTCCTTGCCGTACTGGGTGCTTTCCGTTGTAATCTCACCCAGCACCATTTCTGGGTGGTCAACAAAGTAGCTGTTGAGGGTTATGCCCTCCGAAGTCAGCCCCAGATGCACCCAATCCGGCTCGATATCAATGGGATGGTCTCTCTTTTGCAGGAAAATGATATCCGACACCACATCTGTACCGGCATTGGCACGGAATGCGTTGTTTGGAAGTCGGATGGCTCCCAGCAATTCTGCCCGCTGTGCCAGATACTTTCGTGCGTCCGGATTCTTGGAATCCATCGTATAGCGGCTGGTAACAAAGGCCACGATACCACCGGGACGAACCTGATCCAATGCCTTGGCAAAGAAATAGTTGTGGATAGAAAATCCGAGTTTATCATAGGGCTTATCGCTGACACGGTAGTTGCCAAAAGGCACATTGCCGACAGCCAGATCATAGAAGTCGCGCCGGTCGGTGGTTTCAAAGCCTGCCACCTTGATTTCTGCCTGCGGATACAGCTTCTGCGCAATGCGCCCGGTGATGGAATCCAGTTCCACACCATACAGTCTGCTTCCCAGCATGGAATCCGGCAACATACCGAAGAAGTTGCCGACACCCATCGACGGTTCCAGAATATTGCCTTTCTCAAATCCCATACCGTCCAATGCTTCATAGATTGCACGGATCACGGTAGGGCTGGTGTAATGCGCATTCAGAGTCGAAGCCCTGGCTGCGGCATATTCTTCTTCCGTAAGAGCTGCTTTCAGTTCCTTATATTCGCCAGCCCATACAGTTTTCTCTGCATCAAAAGCATCTGCAAGTCCGCCCCAGCCGACATAATTAGCCAGCGTTTCCTGTTCCTCCGGTGTCGCATCCCTGTGCTGGTTTTCCAAGGCTTTCAGCGTGTAGATAGCATCCATGTTGGCACGGAATTTCTGTTTGGGGCTACCTTCACCGAGATGAAAACTGTTAATGCGATAGTTCTCCGCATGTTTCGCTTCATGCTCTGCCCGGAACGATTCTTCCTCAGCCGCATTAGCAAATGTTTGAACTCTCCCATCAATCACAGCTGTTATCGGGAGCTGATCCAATGCCTCATCCGACCATACAGTACCTGTATTCTCAATAACTTTTCCGGGATTCAAATCAACCACCATATTATGCAGGTGAATATTATCCTCATGCCCCAAAAGTCTTGCCAGATTTTCCTTGCTTTCCGAGCGGAAGATCGGATACACGGAATCCGGGTCCCGAAGCTCCACATCGAAAAGCCCGACTTTTTCAATCGTAAATGCCTTTCCGTCCAGATACAGCGTATCGCCGACACGGTAATCCGGCTGCACCGGAGCTGCCGGTTCTGGCTGCACAGTTGCAGGCTCTTTTTCAGTCTCCATAGCTCTGCCGCGAATCTCCTGCAACGCCTCTGACGCGCTCACATAGTCGGCAAATGTCTGCACTTTTCCGTCCGAATATCCGTAATACTCTTCTTTAACATAATCCCAAATGGCAAACGCATCCTTAGAATCCGGAAAATTATCGCCGGTCATCGTGACTACATATCGTTCATCCGGTGCATAGCCTGACTCTCTGGCAAGTTCTCTGGCGTGTTCCTGCATTTCCAGCACCAGAGGATCTGCCTCTGCATGAGTCAGTTCCGGTGCTTCTTCGGATTCCACATCCGGGAATGGAATGTCCTGCTGCAAATTCTGTTTGCTCTGCTCAACATAGAGCCAGTCTTTGGCTTCCCGTTCCTGGACTTTTTCAATCAGCTGCTGACGGTAGGTCTCTGCCTCCCATTCGCTGGTAAACTCCTCGCTGACACCATCCGGCTCTACATGAATGCCGTCCTGAATATCATCCCAGACCGCATAGCCATCGTCAGTTTCCATCACGGTAAAACGCTGGGGTGCCGCCAGTTCACTCCGGGCATAGACACCCGCAGCCGTATTCAGCATATTGTCCACATGTTCATTTCCGGTATCGTAGTGTTCCAGTGGTGTTGGCGGAAATACATGGGCGGCAGTCGGCATAGGAAGCGGCGCGCCGTATTCCTGCTCCAGCTTCCGATACTCTTCCATTTCCAGCGCGGTAAGATATTGACCATTTTCCACAAGCCGGTCTAACCGCTTATCCACCGCCGACCATGTGAGGCGCACCTCCCGGTCATGGCCGTAATTGCGAAGCAGAATGCCTTTCCCGTTATAATCGGCAAAACCGCGACTGCCATCCATAAAGGTATAGCTGTGACCACCGATACCGTATTCCGCTTTCAGGAATGCAGCTCGTTCTTTTGCGTCCCCTTGCTGCTGATACAGAGCATAAATACGGATTTTCCCGCCTTCAAAATTAGAACCCGTCCGCAGCATCCGGTCGATTTCATCCTCAGAAATGATAAAAGCGGAGGGCTTTTCGCTCTCCGCTTCTCTGGCTGCATTTTCTGCCGCCGCATCAATTTTCTGAATCTGCTCTGCTTCGGACTGAAACAGGCTCATAAAGTTCAACTGTTGATAAGTTCCTTCAGAATGACTTCCTCTGCCTGCGCTTTCAGCATGTTCATGTGCTGCACCCAGGCCATCTGGTTCGATTTCTTGTCCGGTGCCGGATTCGCTTTCAGAAGCTCCGTCATCATCTGCTCCATCCGTGCGGTCGCGGTCTCCTGAATCTCCCACAGGTGCGGGTACAGCTTCTCGGTCAGAATCAGGTGATTGTACAGCAGCGTGTTGTTCTCCTGCAGGAACGCTCTGCGCATCCTCCCGTACTTGCCCAGAGGCTTCTGTTCCTGCACCGACAACTGGATGTCCGGAATCAGGTAATCGCCGTTCTTCGTGTAATTCAGCTCCATCATAATTTTGGCTCCTTTCTGCTTGCTTATCTCTTTCATAGGTTCGGATCGTGCGTTCAATTTCCCGGAAGATCTGGCTGGACATTTCGCTGACCGCAGTTCCCAGCACATTGGCAGCGGCCTGCGTATTAAAATCAAAGATGTCCAGAAAATCCTCGTGTTCAAAATAGTCATCTGCATTGCCCACCGTCCGGGTAAAGACGGAATATGCGATACTGACAGCGGCAGCTCTCTTAAAGGAAGCTCCGATGTTGAGTTCATCATATCCTTCCAGGTAGGAATCTGCAACGATGTCGCTGATCTGCCTGCGGTTTTCCTCCCAGTAATCCCTTGCAAGGCGTTCTGCCGCTTCCATGATATGATTTTCCAGAGACCCGGCACCGGCAGGAACATCAAACGCTGCATCCAGTGCCCGAATGATTGGCTGCTCATGCTCCGCGTTCATTTTCCAGAGCTGCACCAGACGGGAATTCTTCCGTTCTCCGGTATCTGCCACATCAAATACATACCGAAGTCTCGGCTGCTCCCCGCGCATATCCAAAAGAGCAATGCCCTTGGAGCCACGCTTCACATAGCGGTTCATCCGGTCATTCCAGAGATCGTACTCCGCACAGGCCGTTGCTTCTGGTCTCTGCTTATAGATCATCAGCTGCTCCGCAAAAGGATACTTATAAAGCCGCGCGGATGTGGTTAAAAACGCTGTCCACTGCTCTTTGCTGCCAGTGATCTGCGCCGCAGCTTCCTGCGCCATCTGCATATAATAAGCCGTTTTCGTCATCATCTGTCTTTTTCCTCCTCTCCTTTATTCGTCCGGATATAAATCCAGTGCCTCATATTCTGCATCTGTCATCTCTGCCAGTTTTGCAAGCAGCGAGGCCGTCCACCTGCGCAGATTTCTGTCCCTTCCGGTCAGACTTTTCTGCATCTTTTGAAGCTCTTCGATCAGCCCTGTCCGTGTGCCAGGGCTGTAAAGCATCATGAGCATCCATTCGTCATCCGTAAAACGCATTTATAACTCCTTTTCTTCGCAGCACCTGCGAGGCGGTACAGGCGGCACAGCCTCCTGCTTTTCCTTCAGCTGTTCCAGAACCGATGCTTTCTCCGTCGGTTCTTCCTTCTTTCCGTTATTGATCACGCCATCAATCATGCCGTAATCATCTTCCATTGCCATTTCTGCGGCTTTCAGGTAATTCTCCGGTTTCAAAAATCCGGGCAGTTCCTGGAAGCCGATGGAATCTACATAGTGACAGCTTACAACACCATTCTGCCGTAAAGCCACGATGTCAGACACAGAAAGACTATGCCCAGTAAAATCATCAGGGCGGGAAACATTGAATTTCGCATACAGTTCCTCCAACATCGTATTCTGATCCTTGTAGGGAAGCAGCGGAGCCGTATATACCACTTCATAATGGTCAATATTCGGCTCCAACCCCATTCGTTCCAGTTCGCGCATAGACGAAAAGCGTTCATATACCGTATCCTCACTGCGGCGAAGCTGCAAAATCGCATACTGGTCAGTAGCACTGTCGAGAAATGCCATCATCTTCTCATCTGGTGCCTGATTTCCATGCACTTCATCCCATTTTTCAATTCTTGCCATCATTCATTTCTCCCTTCTCCATAAACGGCAGGCCGTTTTCCTTTGCCTCCTGTCGCTGCTGTTCCCGACGCTTTTCACTGTAAGGCGGGCGGATACCGACGCAACGTTTTGGAATCGTATACGTGACCGACCCATGCTCCCGGTGCTCCAAAATAAACTGCTCCGGATACTGTTTTCGCAGTTCCCGGAGCTTCTTAATCAGGCGGCTGTCATGGGTGTAAACACTGGCGATATCCAATTCATTGTCAAAATTGATGACGGTTTCCTGCTCTGCCTTCGTAAGCTTGTATTTCATCGCTCCGCCTCCTTCGCCTTGGCAGCTTTCACCGGCGTATCCGTTCTGGAAGACAAATCCGAGAGTTTACCCAGCACAGATTCCCGTCTGCTGATTTCCGCTTCCTCTGCACGATCACAAAGTTCATCATAGTCAATCCGCGTCATGGTGCGGCCACCGAACCCATAATCCGAAAGAATCTGGTCTCTGGCTGCATTCATGCTGATTTCCGGGTCGTCGATCTGTCCGCCGTCAATTTCCGTGAAGTCCTTATGATATAAGGTATAGTCGTAACCGTCCTCACAGGTCTGAATGGCAAGAAAGCCCTTGCTTCCCAAATCCCATGCACAGCGTTCTTCCGTAATCAGCGGCTCCGGGCGGCAGGTGCCACCGCCGCGTTCCAGCATTTCTGCCAGTTGACAGATGTGCAGAACATCATACCCCAGGCGCAGATGATATTCGTCCATATATTCGCAGCGGGCTGAAAATTTCCGATTCGGATACTCAATCTCCACCGCACTGCCATCCGGAATTTTGAACCGATCCTCGTAGCTGCTGGTGATAAACCGGATATTTTTAGCATTCTCCAGCTCAGGATCAGCCTTTTTCATCTGCCAGAGAACCTTTCTACCGCCGCGTACCTGCTCCAGCATCTTCGGGGCTACCGGCGCAACGGCAAGACCGTCAAGCCGGAGAATCTGCTGGAGTGCCGCCATCCTCGCGCTTTCTTCCAGCGTAGAAAACGGCTGTTTATCCAACACATCCCAGCCAATGTGTCCCTCGGCAATCTGCACCTTGCTGTCCATATCAAAGCAATGGAATTCCACGCCGTCCTGCTTTTCCTGCAAGGAAAGCAGTGCAGCATTATCCACCAGATAAGCTGCATTCATCATTTTCATGCTCATTTTTTACCTCCAAACTCCAGCTTAAATGCTGCTGCACCGTCCTCGCCGGTCTCTACATAAACGGTTGTGTCATAGTAACGTCCAGATTTCTTGGAATAGCAATGGGTAAGCCGTGCTTTCCCCTGATTTACCAGTTGCTTTGCCAGTTCCTCCGTCATCTGCTTTCCCAGTGTCTGAAAGAACCTGTTTTCCTTCCAGAGCGCAAATCTACAGCCCTTATCCCTGCAAAACCATCCCTTTGCCGTTTCACAGACATCACTGCCGCAGGCGGGGCAGGAGCCAATGACTTTCCGTTCCGGCTGCATCAGCACATCAGCACCTTTTACAGCCTCGTAGGTTTTAACAAGTCCGCTGACCATGCTGCTGATTTCACCCATAAAGGCATCGCTGTCATACTCGCCGTGTTCTATTTTCAGCAGTTTTTCCTCCCAGTCTGCCGTCATGGATGGGGACTGAATCTGTTCCGGCACCACCGTCACCAGCGCATTTCCCTTGTCCGTAGAACAAAGGTATTTCGTTTTCTTATCGCCCCTGCGCTCGATAAAGCCTTTCTGCACCAGTTTTTCGATGATGGCAGCGCGTGTGGCCGGTGTGCCGATGCCTTTTCGCTCTACACCAGCCGGAAATTCATCCGAGCTGGCACTCTCCATCGCTGAAAGCAGAAGATCTTCGGTAAATCTCTTAGGCGGGCTGGTCTTGCCCTCTTTCAGATCGACACCGGCAAGTTCCAGTGTCATGCCTTCCGAAAGCTCCGGAAGATCACCCGCCTCCGCATTCTTCTCAGCATCTTCAACCGGCTTTCCTGCATATCGCCTCCAGCCCATATCCGTAACTGTTTTGCCTTTCGTGCTGAACTTCTGACCGGCACACTCGGCTTCTACTATGGTTTCTGCATAGCGGCAGGAAGTTCCTACCGCGCAAATCAGCCGCACCGCCAGCATGGTAAGAATCGCCTGTTCTCCGCTGGGAAGAGAGGAAATGTCATAACCTGCCGCTGTTTTTGTAGGAATAATGGCATGGTGATCGGTGACTTTCTTGGAATTGATGACCTGCGCTGCATTCACCGGTGCTGTCTCATCCGGCTGAATCTGAAAGCTCTGCTGGATCACAGAAACAAGTTCCGGCACCAGCGATGCCATATCATCCGTCAGATACCGGCTGTCGGTACGGGGATAGGTTACGAGTTTTTTCTCATACAGAGCCTGCGTGTAATCCAGTGTCTGCTGGGCAGTGAATCCCAGCTGCCTGTTTGCTTCTCGCTGAAGCGATGTCAGATCAAAGAGGGCTGGAGGCTTCTCTGATTTTTCTTTCTGCTCCACCTTGGTAATGACGGCACAACCTGCCTGACAGCACTCTGCCACCAGTTTTTCTGCTTCTGCTTTTTCTTTCATCCGCTCACCACCCGCTTGAAAATCCCGAAATTTTAATTCTGCTGAGTAGAACGGCTCAGGTTTGAACGCCCGGATTGCTGCATCCCGCATGACCACCATCGCAAGGGTTGGTGTCATCACGCGCCCCACATTCAGGGTCTGCCCATACAGACATGAAAAAAGCCGGGTGGCGTTGATTCCGACAATCCAGTCGGCACGCTCCCGGCATAAAGCCGCCTCATATAAGGCATCATATTCTGTTCCCGGTCTGAGCTTCTGAAAGCCTTCCCGGATAGCACTGTCCTCCATCGAGGAAATCCAAAGTCGTTCCACCGGCTTTTTGCAGCCGCACTGATGGTAAACCAGTCGGAAAATCAGTTCTCCCTCACGGCCTGCATCGGTTGCACAGATCAGACTCTCTACATCCTTCCGCAGCATGAGCTTTTTCAGGATTCCAAACTGCTTTTTCGTACTGGTGGACACCTGATACTGCCAATATTCCGGCAAAATCGGAAGGTCATCATACCTCCACTTGGCATACTTCTCATCATAGGCTTCCGGCTGGGAAAGTTCCACCAGATGCCCCACACACCAGCTGACAATGTAGCCATTGCCCTCCATATAACCATCCCCGCGCTGATTTGCTCCGATCACTTTCGAGAGGCTCATGGCTACCGAGGGCTTTTCCGCTAATACAAGCTTCATTCGATACTGCTCCTTTCGCAAAAAAATTAGCAGCCAGGCACCGAAGCGCATGACTGCTATGTAAGGAAGTGTATTCTGTTTTAGGTCTACAAACTGGAATTGGTCATTCTTCTTTTTCTTCAGGAGTATCTTCATTTGGCTTGG
>ERZ1034781.1123-NODE-1123-length-11991-cov-7.575905_pt1 | contig 11991 bp, 10 predicted proteins | sample MGYA00520700_ERZ1034781 | MGnify/ENA primary metagenome ERZ1034781 (study PRJEB33766, sample SAMN09781709) | gut metagenome | biome: gut microbiome | host: Homo sapiens | place: Madagascar | study: EMG produced TPA metagenomics assembly of the PRJNA485056 data...
TAACAAGTTGCAGATACTCAAACAGTTGTGTGATTGTAATAAAACAAATGTTTGGTAAAACAACTCATTTTTCGCAAAACGGTGCAATAAAAATCTTAGTTTTCTAACATCTTTTTGGTAAGCCTATCGATAGTCTTCTGCTGGCTCTCTATAGTCTTATTCTGTCTCTCAACGATTGTCAACAGGTTGCCCTGATTGCCTTTCGTAAGTTCCTCTCCCATGATTAGGTAATTAGCGTCTACCCAATCAACGGCGTTAATAATCTTCACAATAATATCGTAACTAGGGGCATTTCTGCCAGATACGATATTCTTAATTGTGGTCCATGGCACGCCAATCTTCTTAGCGAATGTAGCGATAGTGTGACCCTCTTTCTCAATGATGCTATTTACGCGCTCATTGATGGTTTCTGTTACTTCTTCCATACTCATAATCTGTTATTTCAAACAAAATGCTGAAAAATATAAAAATAATCAGTGAAATGTTTGGTAGTATCACCGAAATGTTATATATTTGCAGCGTGTTAATAATTCACATGGTGCAAATATACAAAAAATATCGCACATAATGATGATTTCAAACAAAAATTTTAAAAAATATGGGTTTTAGTGAGTACATGAAAAGTCTTCCATACCCTCGTTGTAAGGTCGTGGAAGCGATTGCAGAGAAATGCAAGGTATCTAATAATTCCGTCTACAGATGGATTCAGGGCAAATCCAAGCCGAACGCTCTATGCAGAGGAATTGTCGCTGATTATCTAGGTATGCAGGAGAGCGAGCTTTTCCCGGAGGATTAAGTATGGAATCAGTAGAATTTTACAATACCCCAGAGGGTGACGTTATGTATAAGCAACTTGGTAAACCTGTTCAGGAACTTACAGCTGGAAGCCGTGAGGTTATCGAGGAGATGCTAGACCTAATCAAAACTAGATACCCTCAAGCCTTCAGAGCTCTGTGTGACCAGTATACGGCGAGCGAACTAAATCGCAAGGTGTATGAATTCAACATTGTATCTAGGTTCTGCAGATGTAATTTCGGCGAATATGATGCACATACTCCTGATATCGATGCAGACGGTTTCTTTCATTTTGAGGAGGTCAAGTGTCCGTTACGTGGCGAATGCAGAATGGAGGGTGTCATCTGTAAGCCTAAACTAGACTCTAAACTTACTGATCGTGAGTTAGATATAGTGGAACTTATATCTAAAGGCTTGCGCGCACAGGAGATCGCAGACCGGCTTTATATATCTGTCAAAACCGTGCAACGACATAGGGAGAATATTAAGGCTAAGCTCCAGCTAAGATCACTAGCACAGGTGGCAGCATATTACCTGGAGCATATAAAAACAAAATAGCTTATGTCTGAGAAATGCGTTATTTGCAAAGAAGGCAGGGCTTGCATTAATGGCCAGTTCTGCCTTAGGTTAAAGAGATATGTCGAATATATAAATAAGCCAATATGTGACTATGAGTAATAAAAAATGGACTAAAAATGAGATAGCATACCTGGTAGAGAATTATGGGAGAATGAGTCTTGAGAATATGGCCATCCATCTCAACCGTTCCGTCATGGCCGTGCGGTTGTACGCTCTTCGACATAGACTAGACGACAAACACCAGGTTGTTAAAGAAAATCGCCTGAAGAAGTTGCTTGAGTATCGCTTCCGTCATCTTGAGGACTTTCATCCAAGCAAGTTCTTTTTTAAGGAGACTGGTATTAACCAGGTAAGATACTGGGATATTTTCTTCGGCCGTAAGGCTATAAAACCAGAAGAGTATAAAGCTGTGGCAGCATACTTCAATATTACGATATCTGAAGCATTCGATTCTCTACAGCTCAATCTGTTCGACTAAACAAAATAAGAAATATGAAAATCAACTCAGACTTCATTAGCGATGTCAAGAGTAAACTTGATATTGTTGATGTGATAGGCGCCTATATTAATCTTCAGAAGGCGGGCATTAACTATAAGGGTATCTGTCCGTTCCATAATGATAGTCATCCTTCGATGATGGTTAATAAGGCTAGACAGACGTACCATTGTTTCGTGTGTGGTGAGCATGGAGACGTTCTGGACTTTCTGCAGAAATACAACCAGATACCTTTTAACGAGGCATTGCGAATAGCTTGCAAGCTCGCTGATGTTGAGTTTCCGGAGCAGGAATCTACTCCGGAAGAAAACGCTGCGTATAAATTGCTTGAATCTCGCCGTATAGCCATTGCTGCTGCCGCAAAGTTCTACCAGGGCAATATCTCGCAAGCGGAGAGCTTCCTTAAAAAACGCGGTTACGATTATACAGATAAGGTGCTTGCAGAATATGGAGTGGGCTATGCTCCGAATGGTAATGTAGCGATGAAGTATCTCGTGGAGAATGGGTACAGTCTGCAGACACTGGAAGATGTCGGAGTCGTAGGCAAGTCTCAAGACGGGAGGAACTATGACTTCTTCAGAGACCGCGTGATGTTCCCGTTTTACGACGTGTCTGGAAGAGTTGTTGCGTTTTCCGGAAGAATTGTCACTCCGAATGATAAAGCTGGTAAGTATGTTAATACCGGAGAAACGCCCATTTTCAGAAAAGGTCGACATATTTTCGGACTATTCCAAGCAAAAAGGGCGATAGCGAAAGAGGGTTTTGCTTATCTCGTAGAGGGGCAGTTCGATGTTCTTACTCTCCATAAATATGGAGTCGAGAACGTCATCGGTGGATCGGGAACGGCATTTACCGATGACCAGGTAAAACTCATTATGCGCTTTACTCAGTCTGTTGTAATGATCTACGATGCGGACAGCGCAGGAATTAAGGCTGCCGTCAAGAATAGTGAACTGTTATTGACGGCAGGAGCGAGCGTCAGGTGCGTTCGCTTGCCGAAGGGATATGATCCAGACAGCTATGGCCAACTCTGCAAGGATGGTGTGAAGCAGAAATTAATCGATGCGACTGAAGCATTCCCTAAAGCGATGAAAAGAATGCTGGTTCCTCGCGGATGCAAGGACGAGGCTACAATCGCTTCAGCCATGAATACTATCGCTAATCTAGTAGCATGCGTGCAGGACGCCGGACTGCGTCTTGAATACATGAAGAGCATGACTAAGGATTTCGATACGAAGATGACTATTCTGGAAGATAAAGTTCGGGATATCCGACGTAATGTCGAGAATCTCAAGAAAGAGGATATGCAGCAGGGTATTTTTGGACTTGATGATCTAAAGGATAACCTGAGAAATAACGAGCCTGCTATCGTAACATCTTCCATCGATACGTTCATGGAGTCTTACGGAGATAATCCGATTGTGTACGTAGCAGGCGTTCCGTCGGCTACCGATATTCAGAACCTCCGCCGAATCTGCTGCTATCTAACCACAACTGAAGAAGGCTGCAGCATAGATACGACAACGGGCGATGATAGTAGTTACCTCTCCGCTCTGGCCGAGATGTTCAAGGCAGGAATCTCGCAGATAAGAGTCATGCACGAGGATAAAGTAGAATCCTTCATAGACTTCTACATACGTATACATGGCGATCTATTGTCCGGCTTCCTTGGTGACAAGGTTCCAATCATTACCAGGTGCATAGAGCTGACAAGTTTTGCAGAAGAGACTGTCATCACAGTAAACAAGAATCATTACTGCAGCAAACTCGGTCTGTCTAAAGGGCAGTTCGACGAGATCCAAAAGCCATTCGTCAGTAAGCGCAAGAACGTTCTGAAGGCAAATGCACTGAAGGATGACCTGTATGATGACGATTTCGATGGCGATGAGGTTCCGAGCTACGCAAGAGAAGGCGAGTATGCTCAGATGTTCCGTGAGTGTAAGTATTATCCTCGACTGAATAAGCAGGGCATACCGGTATGCTACATGTTCCAAAACAAGAACGGGCGAGGCTTCTCGCAGGTAGCCGATTTCTATATGGTCCCACTTCTCCATATATTCAATGAAGACTTCGAGCAGAACAAGCGAGTACTGAAGGTTAATCGCAGATATTTCGACAAACCATTATACATTGAGGTTCTGTCGAGTTCCCTGAAGAAGATGAGTACTATCGAGGATGTTCTTATCAACTACGAAGGCGTGAACTTTACGGATGGTGAAGAGTGGCAATGGAGGCGCATTAAGGAATATATGAGCCGCCACTTCGTACAATGCCGAGAAATACAGACTTATGGTAATCAGCAGTCTGAAGGAATGAGCAGAAAGACCGACGAACAGTTCTTTGCCTTTGCAAATGGAATAGCCCATGAAGACGAAAACGGAAATTATGTGTTTGAGAAGGTTAATGAGCTGGGTGTGGTGACTCATAATCATATGAATTACTATCTCCCTGCATTTTCTACCATATATGCCGGATCCGGGAGACTATCTGATAAATACGAATTGATATCTCAGCTCGTGTATGAAGATATACCTGTTAACAAGCAGGTAACATTCGAGCAATGGGCATCGTTAATGAACAAGGTGTACAAAATCAATGATAACGGTAAATGGGCAATCGTTTTCGCTCTGATGTGCGCATTCAGAAGTAATATCCATTGCCTAGACAGACTCTTTACGGCTCCGTTCTTCATGGGCCCGATGTCTTCTGGTAAGACTCAGATTGCGATATCTATCCGATCTCTGTTTATAAGTCCTACTATTCCGATATTCAACCTCAATACAGGTACTGATGCGGCCATGAGCACCATCATGGGTACATTCCGTGATGTTCCGGTTGTTCTCGATGAGTATAATAACAAGGATATCTCGGATACCAAGTTTCAGGCGTTGAAGGGTATTGTATATGATGGAGATGGTAAGCAGAAACGCCGTGGAACCTCCGGAAGAGATATCGAAAACGATAAGGTATTTGCGCCTGTGGTTATCTGTGGCCAGGAGACCCCTCAGCGCGATGATAATGCTCTTATGAGCCGAGTCATAATCTGCGAGGTTCCGAAGCCTAAGAACAGAACACCGGAAGAGACGAAGCTGTTTGAGGAGTTGAAGAATATAGAGAAGAATGTAGGTCTATCCAACGTGTTGCTGAAGGTGTTGTCGCTTCGCCCTGCCGTGATGGATCACTTCAGAGCGCTCAAGCAGGAAGCCTACAGCGAACTGAAGAATGACGTAATCAATTCCGGTGAGATGGACCGACTGATGAAGACAGCTTCCTTGTTTCTGGGAATGGTTAAACTGGTGGAGCGATATTCGGATCTGAAACTTCCGTTTACATACGAGGAGTTCTTTGCCCTGGTACAGGAGAAGATTAAGTTCCAGCTATCTCTTATTCGAAGCACGGACAAGCTTGCCATGTTCTTCAATGCCGTCAACAACATGATCGATACAAAACAGGTACTTGTTGGCCGGGAAATGCTCATCGAGCAGCCTAAGAGTGTCACGGGCAAGGATTCGCACGGAGACAAGAAAACGTTCGCTTTCGAGCCGGGAACACATGTTCTGTTCCTTCGTCTCGGCAGCGTGTATTCTATATATGACAGAAGTGGATACAACAGCGAGAATACGACATTATCTACCCTTGAGCAGAATCTTCGCTCACATCCATCATATGTTGGAACCGTACCATCTAGACGCTTCACTTGGGAGGAGACCGTCGAGGTAGCCAAGCCGGACGACCAGGAAACGATGGTAAGAGTGCGTAAGGAGCGCTCTACATCTACAAGTGCAATTATCATCGACTACGATAAGTTCATGGAGATGTATAATATCGACTTCAGGCGAGGAGAAATTCCTGCTGAGAGCGTCGCTCAGAGCACTCCAGGAGTAAATGAAGAGGCTAATACTGATATTAATGCCCAGCAGTACAAGCCTGGCAGTATACCATTTGACGAGACTGACGCAGGTAAGAATGGAGATAAACCGTTCTGATAGGAGCAAAAAAAACTACCTTATATAAGGTGTAGACTACCCCATTTTAACGATACAAAGATACAAAAAATATTCGAGATAACCAAAAGTTTTCCGCATAAATTTGAGTTGAATTTTGCATATTTTTACCCACGTAAACCCGGGAGGGTGAGCGTGGGTATTTCTTTACATTTTTGTGTGTTCCAGATGCGAAAAATCCCCCGTACCCCCTAAAATTTCAAAAATAACCGAGAAAACGAAGTTTTGAAAATGATTTTCAGAAAAATGCCTTCCTACAATCCTACAATCCTACAAATGCATTTCTTTTCAAACTATTATTATTATCTATTTATCTTATTATCAGTGTGTTATGTGTGTTTTTGCGTTTTTATGTGTTTGTAGGAAATGCTGTAGGATTGTAGGACGTTGTAGGATATAGGAAATTTTCGCATTTTGGTGCTTTCGGAGATCTCATCCTACAAAATACCCCATTTTGTAGGATTGTAGGACGCGTAGGAAACGAAAAAATGAGTGTGTAGGACAAAAATATGTTTGATAAAATTTGCGTAACTCGATGAAATGTAGTATCTTTGCATTCGTAAGCCTACAATTTGTAGGATTGTAGGACGGTAGGAAGCTAAAATAAGCAAAAACGATATGGAAAGAAAAAAACGTCTCTCGAAACGAACAGCGTCTGTTAGAATTGAGCCCTATTTGGCAGAGTATATTCAAAAAAAGCTAGAAATTGAGCCAGAAACAGGCGGAGTAAAAATACCATACACCACAGATCTGTATCATGTGGTGTGGAATTGTATGGCCAAGCCAGACTCTCATCATGACGTCATGCAAGACTGTAATCTCAAGATATATCTGCCTTCACGGCGCTCAAAGATGGATGGGCATCCTGGTAAGGATCCGGCTTACTTCAATTATCTTTCCAGTAATGCGGCGAAAAAAATAGAAGAGCATATTCGACTTCTCTTCAATTTCGAGTTTCACCGGCTCATGATTGAGAATGAAGAGCTGGGCAGGCCGTTACGGAACCAGGATGTGGTAGACAATTTCATCAGGAGATACTCTCTGAGGTCTATATCGCCCGATGCTCTCCTGAAGAACTTTTATCGCTATCGCCAGCGGCTTTTTCCGAAAACACCCAGAAAATACCAAAAAAAACGGGGTATTTAATTATTTTTAATACATACTGAGTGTAAATTTCTGTCACTCAAAAATTAGCAATAATCACTCTAAAATTAAACATTATGAAAGAGTTTTCCTGTCTTTTAATGATTTCCTCTCTTGGAGGCAAAGAAAGAAACATCATCCTCAGCACCGATCCGTTCACATTCGAACCTTCGATAACAGAGGAAAATGGAGGTGTGTACTGGGATTGTAGCAAGACATTTATTGTCGATGTAGCAGCGGACGAGAGCATTTTTAACGAGCTAAAGGTTCCTCGCAGCGCTATCGTCACGCTCGCAAGTGTTGGACTTCCTGATGCACGTACGTATGATATAGGTACAGAAACAATACCGGCAAAGGTTCAGCTCGTCAGACATCTGAATAAGGCGAAGCTTATCGTAAAATGTAAAATGCTTGCGAACCCATTGTTTTAAGGTCTTTTATATACCTATTATATATATGTACCTTTGTGGAAAACTTAATTAAAATGGACGAAATACAGACCCTTCTGCTATCCACTTTACCTCTATGGATTACTGAGGATGCCTACCGTCAGCTGATGGTAGCTGCATTCCCATTGAATGGTACGGCGGTAAGCTTCGAACAGAAAAAAGCCGAACAGGCGATGAGTATTCCTGAGATTCGGGAATATCTCAAGACTCATACATATTATCAGTACGAGACACATGAAGCGCTGTTAGCGATATCTGCCAAGGTATCGCAGAGAGATGAAACGAAAAGTGCACAACTCACGGATGAATACGATTCGCCATCTCTGGATGATGGTACAATCGCATATCATCGTGTATTTGGAGTTGTGACAGCAAACAGCTACTGGCATTTCTCTTCTAAACAGCTGGAACAGGATATCATTGTCGCTGAGAATAACCCTCAGATATCCGCTCATCTCCTTCATATCAATTCTCCTGGAGGAGAGGCATGGTACATGGATCGATTGAGCGAGACTCTGCGAAGCGCCAAGAAACCTATCATAGCCATCTATGAAGAATACTGCGCATCGGCAGCCTATTACATCGGCTGTCATGGCCAGAAACTCTACGCTACTACCAATCATGACTTCGTTGGATGCATCGGTACTATGTGTTCCTTCTGGAACTTTGAGCCATACTTCGAGAAGTTGGGGCTGAAGAAAATTGTAGCGAAGGCTACCAATTCCAGCCGGAAGAATAAGATTTTCGAGGACCTGAAGGATGGTAAGTCTGAAGACTATATTAAGAATGCTCTTGACCCGATGAATGAGCAGTTTCTGGCAGAAGTGAAATCTCAGCGTTCCAAGCTGGCAGAACTGGATGATGATGCTCCGGTACTCCAGGGCGAGAGCCTGTATACCGCTCCGGCCGAAGAAGTCGGTCTCATCGATGGCAAGCGTACCTTGCTGGAGGCGATTGCAGAGGTTGCGAAACTGGGAGAGTCCTACATTGGGACGCAGAGTCTTTACGGATTTAGCTAATATATTTTTGTTTGATCTAAGTTGTTTTAATATTTAAATGATTGATTTATGAATTTCAAAGCAAAGTTAAACAAAGTTCTCGAGAAACTTGGTTTCGTTAAGAAATTCGAGAACAAGAGTCTTACTGCGGAAGAGTACAAGACTCTTTGCGAGGAATACCAGAAAGAGTACCAGAGTACTCTCATGGATGACCTCGCTGCGGAGAATAGTGCAGCCGAGCAGGCTGAGCATCAGAAGCAGATCAATGAGCTCTATGCTATCGTGTCCAAAGCTAACAAGTCAAAGGATGATGATCCTGAAGGCGATGACGATGATGATGCAGGAAAGAAGAACGAGAACAGCCAGAATAATGTATCGTTCGAGAAACTCTCTACAGCTGTCAACACTCTCGCTGAGAACATGAAGAAGATGGCTAATAGCACAGCAGATGACAAACCTGCTGCTCATGTTACTGCTCCTTCTATTCCTATTAACGGTTTCGAAACTAACGCTAACTACCTTTTCGGTATCGAGCATTCTATGTTCGATATGAAAAAGCGCTGGAACCGCATTGTCGCTAATCCTGAGATAGCTTTAGCATCTACGCCAAACGAGGAGACAGACGGCAAGGCATTCCGTACCGAAGCGATGGCGTTCGCGAGATCACTCCAGGAACGCTACAAGTATCACCAGGTACGCAACGAGCTCGGTAACGTCAAAGCTCTCGCTTCCGGCCAGTTCTCTACTAATTACTCAGGCGTGAATAATGCCGGATTGGGCGACCAGTTCGTCATCCTTCGTCAAGATGCGCTTATTGCCCGAATCCTTGAGCTTCGTAATCTTACAGAGTTCTTCCCTGTTCGCTATGGTGTTCAGGACCGCGACATTCTCTTTAACGCATTCTTCGACGAGGTATCTCAGGGCTACCAGGAAGGTGAGATCTACAAGGGTGGCATGCAGCTCGAAAACGAGATGGGATATGTTGATGACGCGATGATTAAGGTTAAGTTCGGACCAATGAAGGAACTTGAGCGCAAGTATATCGCTTATCTCAACAAGGAAGGCTCTGATCCTATCAAGTGGTCTATGGTTGAATTCTGTCTCCTCAACCTTCTGAAGAAGGCTCAGGACGAGCAGAACCAGCGTCGTATGCGTGGTATTTATGTAAAGCCAGAGACAGGTCAGGCATCAAGCTACCTCAATGCAGGTACAGGTATCTGGTACACATTGCTCCGTTACATCCATGACTACAGCATCAAGCCATTTGCCAATAAGAGCTACAATACTTATACTTCAGCTAATATGCTGGATGCGGTTAAGGAGTTCATTACCGACGTTAAGACTCACCTCTCTGAGGGCATGACCATCGATAACCATGTTCTCTATCTCAACGAGAACCATATTGACTGGTGGCTTGCTAACTGCCGCGAGACTTATGGCAAGGATCAGGACTTTACCGGTCCTAACGGCTATAAGAACCGCGTTCCAGACTCTACTATTCAGATCAAGTGGCTCCCGTACGAGGGCAAGTCTTGCTGGATGTTTATGGACGTTCCTGGCAATATTCAGTTCGTAGAGAACCTTCCTGGCGAGATGTTCGCCGTGAAGATGGAGGAGCAGATGGAGATGGTTCGTGCCTGGAGTACATGGAAAGAAGGTTGTGGCGCAGCCTTTACCGGTCGCAAGTTCGACAATAAGGCTGCCATGGATGCCAACGATTATGAATTCCAGCAGATCTTTACCAACCTCCCTGCAACTGTCATCGGCGCAGAAATTAACGGTGCAAACGGCTTCTGGCAGATTACAGATGCTACTACTACAGCAACCGCTATCGAGGATATCACGAATGCGAAGGCTGGCGTAGCTTACTGCATCGAGATAGGTGAGGATGATACTAAACATCAGCTTACCATCGCCAAGAGCGACAAGTTTGCAAACATTACCGCAGAATGGACTCCTAGCCAGGCTGGCGACTACATCATGGTTATTCTCGGTAAGGACGAGAAGTTCCGTGAGCTCGAACGTCGCGTAGGTGGCAAGCGAACCATTAACAAGGCTGTTCAGCCTAATGTTCCTGGTGGCCGTTAGTCCTTATTATATATATATTGTTAACTCGTAGGTGAGGTACAGCGTACCTCGCCTACATTTTCAGAAAAAATTATGAAGAAAAACAATATTCCAGTACGTTCTCGTACTTATAACCCTAACAAGGGTTATCATTATGCCCAGCATAAGGGCCGTCTTCTCTTCATGACGCTCATTATGCTGCTCGGCATCGTTTCACTTCTGCAGATGTTAGCTGATCCTACATCTACCTTCGGTATAGGTGGCACAGGAGTTTCTATGGCTTCGTTCGTTGCGCTTACGTCTATCGATGATGTGACAGACCGGGATACGCATGGTTCTGCAATCGCTTACCAGGTAGTGTTGGTTCCTACGACTTTAATTGACCTGTCGAAGGCCTTCCCTCAGCCGGATAAAGACCGTATGGTCAAGGCGATGCCGTTTAAGACGGCTGCTGCCGACACCCTGAAGGCATTTCTCTTCGATGCTCATGATATTCCTACGTTCACGGCTACGACAGAGAAGGGAGATATTACGACATCCGGCGAGAATAACCTGGTAATCATCATGGGTGGTACTCGCGTGGTTCTCTATAACTTCATCGAGCAGTATGCTGGTGGTAAGTTCATCATCCTTTACAAGCATGTGAAGGAAACCCAATGGTATATTGTCGGCGAACCTGAGCGCCCTATGATCCTTAATAATACAGAGACCAAGGACGACAAGGATGGACGATATACCACATTCACCTTCAAACGTACATCTGTCGACCTCCCTTGTCTGTATGCAGAGGACCCTCTCGGTGTGACAGCTACTGAGGCTGCCGCTCACTCAGACACAACGGCTACTGGCACAAAGCTGAATACGGCTTCAGGTTCTTCAACTGGTAAGACAACAATTTCTTAGCGTTTCTCATTTTATTTAGTTTATTAGTTAATTTTAAGGTGTGTCGCCACAAGAGGTGGCGCACCTTTTATAATATATATAAGGTATGATTAGTAGAAGAGAAAAATTACAATTATTCAATAAACTCAGAGGAGCCGGGCACGCTGAAGCCGACCTTGCTCTCCTGGAGGAGGTGAACCCTCGTTATCCTAAACTTACTCGTTTCGCCCGTGACCCGAAACGGTATGCAGACGAAATACTCTACGCCCTTTTGGATGAGTGCGATGAAGGGGATATTGTAGATCATCGAATCTATTTCGAGAAGTTGAATGAAAATATTGACGATACCCCAGCCGATGATGAGCAGGGACCAGCAGATGGTTCAAGTAATACTTCAGCCGATGATAAGCAGACACCTGATGATGGCTCAAGTAATACTTCAGCCGATGATAAGCAGATACCTGATGATGGTTCAAGTAATACTTCAGCTGGAGAAGAACAGGGGCCAGCAGATGGTTCAAACGATACTTCAACCGAAGAAGAGACTTCTGAAGGTGAAAGTCAGCAGGAATCAGAAC
>ERZ1034781.1133-NODE-1133-length-11918-cov-5.418528_pt1 | contig 11918 bp, 12 predicted proteins | sample MGYA00520700_ERZ1034781 | MGnify/ENA primary metagenome ERZ1034781 (study PRJEB33766, sample SAMN09781709) | gut metagenome | biome: gut microbiome | host: Homo sapiens | place: Madagascar | study: EMG produced TPA metagenomics assembly of the PRJNA485056 data...
CGCTATGCATAAAAATTCAAGAGTAAAATCTGACAACGATTGAATCAGTGTTTCCTTAGTGGCTAATCCCCGGATATGCTCTTTAGGATCGGTGTTTCCTCCAAACGGATATTTATCATTATTTTTTGACAGCAGCCATCCTCAATAAATGAAAGGAATTTATCAATGAATTGGGACAATAAATTTGCCAGTGATGTGAAAGCGGTACCATTTTCCGGTATCCGTAAATTTTTCGATCTGGCCAGCTCTATGAAAGATGTGATCTCTCTGGGTGTCGGTGAGCCGGATTATGCGGCTCCTGATAAGGTCATCCATGCCTGCATTGACAGCCTGAAGAGAAAAGAAACGTCTTATACCTCGAACTGGGGACTTCTTGAGCTCCGTGAAGAGATCGCCAAGCTTTTTGCAAAGCGCTATGGGCTGACCTATGATCCGAAGGATGAGATCATGGTGACCGTCGGTGTTTCAGAAGCCATCGGCCTTGTCATGACGACTTTCTTGAATCCGGGAGACGAAGTGCTGATCCCTGATCCTGCCTACCTGGCGTATCCGGCCTGCGTTTCTATTGCGCACGGCGTACCGGTCCTGGTACCGACCTATGCGAAGGATGAATTCCGCCTCATGGTAGAAGAACTCGAAAAGAAAGTCACGCCAAAGACGAAGGCCATCCTGATCGGATATCCGAATAATCCGACCGGAACGATCATGGACAGAGCGTCTCTGGAAAAGGTCGCTGCTTTTGCCAAAGCCCATGACCTCATCGTCATCGCGGATGAAATCTACTGCGATCTGACGTATGAAGGGCAGCATACCTGCTTCGCTTCGCTGCCTGACATGCAGGAACGCACGATCGTCTTGAATGGTTTCTCCAAGTCTTATGCGATGACGGGCCTTCGTATCGGCTACGTTTGCGCTCCGCGGGAAGCACTCGAGGAGATCTACAAGGTACATCAGTATGAGATCCTCTGCGCTTCCACGACCAGCCAGTATGGCGCGATCGAAGCACTCAGAAACTGTGATGATGATGTAAAAGCTATGTTTGAGGAATATGCGGCCCGCCGTGAAATGATCTATCAGGGGCTGGTGGATATCGGTCTGACAGTCTTCAAACCGAAGGGCGCCTTCTATATTTTCCCAGATATCAGCTGTACAGGGATGGATGAGGAAGAATTCTGCGACAGGCTTCTTACGGAAGAAAAAGTCGGTGTCGTACCCGGCACCTGCTTTGGACCGCAGGGGAAGAATCACATTCGCATTTCCTACGCAGCCAGCCGTGAGAATATCGCCGAAGCGCTTAAACGCATGGCCCGCTTTGTAAAGAAATATAAAAAGGCGTAAATATAGGGAAACGCTGATTCAATCACAGAATCAGATTTCATATGGATTTTTATACATAGCGTCGTCGACATCCTCCTTAAATAGCTTGCTATTCGCGCCCCCTGTCTCCTCGCTCTGTAAAAAAATCCAAGAATGAAATCCGATAACGATTGAATTAGCTTCTACAAGAATTTTTATACATAGCTTCGTCATAGCCTTCCTTACATAGCTCGTTTGAAAAGAGGGTCTTCCACGTCGTGGAGGCTCTCTTTTGCTTGACAGATGAGAGGCGGGGCAAGCATAATATGATTGTTGGCAGTTTCAGCCATGAATGACCGGTCATGGATCATGGCTTTTCGATAAAAGGAGAAAATGATGAAGCTACGCATATATCTACTGACACTCCTGCTCGGAGTTCTCGGCTTTGCAGGATGCGAAGCGGCAGAACAGAACATGCGTGAAACGGCTCTTCCTGCATCGGCCGAGGCTCCGGCGGAGAAGACCATAGCGGAGTCTCATGGGAAAGCAGCGAAGGAGGAGACAGCCGAGACCCCGCTTCTTCCGATCGATGCCTCTCCGCTTGCCAGTGATGATTTTATATTGCATGGTATGGCCCTGGGAGATCGTGCGGATTCTCTGATCCGGAATATGGGCATGCCGGATGCCATCTCGCGTGGTAGTGTAAGTGATACCTATACATGGAAGGACTTCACTGCGCGGGTGAACCATGCTGTTACGGAAGAGAGCGCATGGAAGGTCATGGGGAAAAAGGCACCTCCCACAGGCCTTACCGAGTATCGAAGCGAGAGAAAGGATCTGGAAACGCTGCGCGGCATTCACGCGGGAAGCTCACGTGAAGCTGTCCTGCGTGCCTATGGTCGCCCTCTTCGCCTTCTTTGGGATGGGGAAAAGAGGGATTTCCTTCTGACTTATGAAGCCGGGGATCAAGAAATTTCTTTCACCATTCATAAGAACGTGGTAAAATCATTGCATGTGTCTTACTTGTCTGAAAAGAAGAAGACAGAAACGCAAGAAAGGCATGATTTTTTGCCGAAAGGGGACTTCTCTTTGGCGGGCCTTTCCTTGGGGCAGCGCTTCAAAGACTACTCTTTTATGGAGTGGGAACGGAAGATGATGAATCCCGGAGAGGAAATCTGGTACTACGAGGGCTATGGCGTCCGCATGACAAAGAAGGAACACTGGATCATGGCGTTCTTCCTGACAGATGATCGGATGCTGACTCCTCGAGGCCTTGCCATGGGCGATGATCAGTCGACCGCGGAAATGCTCTATGGCGCGCCACAAAAGCTGGAGATGGATACCTCTACAGGCAGCCCGCGCACAGCCTATGTGTACTTCTCCCAAGGGCAGAAGGAGGTACTCATCCTCTATTTCAAGAATAAAAAAGTGGATGGCATCGTGTGCGCCGGAAATCCACAGCGGAGAAAGTGACCTGTCCCCAGGCACTCATTTTTAGTAGTCAAGCAATCTGAGGTGTTATCGTGTACGATTATTTTTGCGCATTTATTGTCGGCGTAGTGGAAGGGCTGACAGAGTATATTCCAGTTTCATCGACAGGCCATATGATCATCGTCGGGCATATGCTGGGCTTCGAGGGGACGCTTGCCGATCTTTTCGATGTCTTCATCCAGCTCGGTGCGATCCTTTCCGTTCTCGTGGTGTACAGAGAAAAATTTACCTTTATCCTGAATACCCATCACTGGTTTCGCACAAAGGGGCCTTCTCTTCTGAATCTGGCCATCGCCATGTTTCCGGCCTGCCTTCTGGGGCTTGTTTTTCATGGATTTATCAAGAATACGCTCTTTGGTCCCATGACAGTCATCATCGGTCTGGTGCTGGGCGGTATCTTCATGATCGCGGCTGAAAAAATGCATAAGCATTTCTCTGTGACAGATGTAGATCACATCACATGGAAGCAGGCGCTGAAGATCGGACTCTTCCAGTGCCTCTCTCTTTGGCCTGGCTTTTCTCGAAGCGGCAGCACCATCGCCGGCAGCCTGCTCTTGGGGATCTCCAGAAAAGCGGCAGCAGACTTCACCTTCATCATGGCGGTTCCTCTGATGTTCCTTGCCTGCATCTATGATCTTTTAAAAACGATCAAGTACCTTGAAATGGGTGACTTTGGCATTCTGGCCGTCGGATTTGTGACCGCTTTCTTCGTGGCGTATGCATCCATTCTTTGGTTCCTGAAATTCCTGAATACTTCGACACTGACCGGCTTTGCCATCTATCGTTTCGTTGTCGCACTCGTTGCACTCATTTACTTCTGGTGAAAAAAGGCTCCCGCTTCGGCGGGGGCCTTTTTTAGCGGCGCGAAATCGTTTCTTGCCGTCAAAGAACCAAGTCCCATAAGACCTTTATACATCGTTTCATCATAACCATCCCTCATGCTGCCACTCCCCAAAGCCCTCCACCTGCCGGATCTCCGCAGAAGCCGCTTTCGGCGATAGCCCAGCCCGAGAGATTGGCCGATGGAGGATTGGCATGCAAATCATTGTTCCCTACTGGCAAAAAGAATACATTCATGGTATGATTGAATTTGTAGTAGTAGGAATAGTTTCTATTTCTGCCTGAAAAGAGAGAGAAGGAGGGGAGTACATGAAGGCTTATATCCGTATCAGACATACTGGAGAATTATATGACCGCAGCTGCTATGCAGCCTATGTGGGAGCAAATGAGCTGGATATCCCGGTGAAGCCCTATAAAGTGGTGTATTCTCTGACCGATAATGATCCGAAGGATCCTGTGGTGGGGACATTTTCTGATGTGAAGGTGGCACTCGAAAGATTCGGCGTGAAGCTGCTGCCACTGGATTATCCGGATGAGCTGATGCCCTTCGTCGGACGAAAGATCTGGAAATCGACACTCTTCACCATCACCAGCCATGCGGAAGACTGGCATGTCTTCGTCAAACCGGTGGAGGATGTGAAGCGATTCCATGGCACTGTGCTCGATAAGTCGGAAGACCTCATCAAGCTGGGCGGGGGACTCGAAGATATCGATGTCTGGTGCAGCAGCCGCGTGAATTTCATCTCCGAATGGCGTCTCTGGGTACTTCAGGGAGAGATCGTAGGTCTTTGTCCATATAAAGGACGCTGGGATATTTTCCCTGATCCCAGAGTCCTCAAAGCAGCCGTCGCTGCGTATCATTCCGCCCCTGCCGGCTATGCGCTGGACTTTGGTATCACGGATGAAGGCAAGACGCTCCTGGTCGAGGTATCTGATGGCTATGCGCTCGCTTCCTTTGGCTTGAAATCAAGGCTCTATATGCAGATCCTTCTTGCACGCTGGCAGGAATTAACTAAAGATGTGAAAGTGTGAGCTGGCGTATCTGCTCATCATTTTGTCCCTATGGCACCGATGCTTGTAGTACCTTTGTGTTTTCTGCAGTAGTCGGTGCTTTTCTTACCTGCAAAGCGGATCCTCTGCTTTCTCGGCTGTCTTTGGCTGACAGGCGAGCCGCAGTGGTACGGCACAAAAAGAGGCGCCGCGGAGCTTATAAGCAGAAAAAACTTTCAGGCATTTTGCATACTGCCTATGTGCTTCTTGCGAAACGGATAGGATACGCAATAACGATGAATGAATTTACAGAAAGGAGAAGTTGTGGTGAGGCTGAGCAATGATTTTCTGCAGCGGCTGAAGGACAGTGTCAATATCAATGACATCATCGGCTCGTATGTCGATCTGAAGAAAAAAGGAAGATACTATTTCGCCTCCTGTCCTTTTCATGGACCGGAGAAAACTCCTTCTTTTTCAGTGTCTCCGGAAAAAGGATTTTATTATTGCTTTGGCTGTCACGAGAGCGGGGACATCTTCCATTTCCTGCAGAAGATGGAAGGGATCACTTTCATGGAGGCCGTGGAGAGAGTAGCTGACTATGCCCATATCGATATGCCGACGGAGGAGATCTCTCCGGAAGAACGGCAAAAGGCAGCCATGATGAAGAAAATGGTGGAGGTCACGGAGCTTGCAGGCTCTTATTTCCACAATTGCCTCACACGGACGCAGATGGGACAGGCGGGAATGGCGTACTTCGAGAAGCGCCACCTTTCGATGGAAACCATAGAAAGATTCAAGCTGGGCTTTGCACCGGCGGATTGGCATCGTCTATACCATGACTTCACGACGAAAAAGCAGATAGATCCGAAGATACTCACAGCCTGCGGGCTTTGCGGGTACAAGAATGGAAACTATTTTGATATGTTCCGCAATCGCTGCATGTTTCCCATTCTGGATCTGAAGGGGCGTGTGGTGGCATTCGGCGGTCGTGTCATGGATGACAGTAAGCCGAAGTATCTGAATTCGCCGGAAAGCCCCATTTTCAATAAGCGCCGTCTCCTTTTTGCTATCTATCAGGCACTGCCGGAGATCCGCAAAAAGCGGCAGGCGATCATGGTCGAGGGCTACATGGATGCGATTTCCCTGCATGCCCATGGTGTCACGAATGTAGTAGCTTCCCTCGGGACTGCCTTCACCGTAGAGCAGGCAAGGCTTCTCAAAAAATATGCCGACGAGATCGTTTTCTCTTATGATATGGATGCTGCCGGTCAGAATGCGACGCGGCGGGCATTGGAGATCGCCGGCGCTGTGGGACTGAAGCTGCGTGTGGCACTCGTGGGGGAGGGCAAGGATCCGGATGAATTTGTCAATCTTCATGGCGGGGAGGCTTATTTAGAAGCGGTAGCGCAAGCGCAGCCTGCATTGGACTATCTCTTTGGCGCGCTGCAGCGGCAGTATGATGCGTCGACACTTGACGGGCAGCATCACATTCTTGATGAGATGTTCGCTGTACTTCTCGCGCAGCAGGATACGTTTCAGTTCAATTCGTTCATCCGCAAGATGGCGATGACGCTCCACATGGATGAAGGAATGATCCGAAGTGAAGCACTCTCCTTTGCGAAAAAGAATCATTCGACCCTATATATTTCCCAGAAAACACCGCTGGAAGCACCGACGACAGACAATGGGCCGCAGGCAAAGAAGCAGAAGCTCCTGGAAGAAGGGCTTCTCAAGTACTGCCTTCGCTATCATATGCTTCCTGAGGGCTGGGAGTTACTCAAAAATTATCCTTTCACCTCGCCTTTCCGTCAGAGACTCTTTGATGCGATGAAATCGATGGAGGGAGAGATCACGGAACAGGCGGTGGAGGGGAAGCTCCTTCGCGAGGATATACCGCTCCTGGCAGAGCTTGCGATGGAGGGGGATCCGCCCGGCTCTGTCCCTCAGGAGGAATATATATGGCCTTTGATGAAGATGTATCTCCAGAAGGAGTATCGTCTTCATACAGAAAAAGTCCAGTCTCTCATGACTTCAGATCCGGAAGAGGCCAGAAAAGAGCAGATGATCTGTATCCGCCTCAGCAAAGAGATCATGGCACTGGGAAGGGCATGATAGCGAGGGAACGTCGGCATCTGCCCCTATCACTATCGACTGATCAGTAAGAATATTGTTTGTTTTGCATATACCACATTTCCGCAGCAGAGATGGACAGGATCGCCGGAATGGATTACCAGTATCGGGGGATATAAAAATGGCTGAACGAATGACTCAACTTGAAAAATGGATTCAGGAGCTGAAGAAAAAATCCCATGACGGGCTGGTAGCGAATAAGGATATCATGGAGTTCATTTCCACGCACAATCTGGGAGAAGAAGATCTGTCTGCACTTTATGAAGCGCTTCATATCCACCAGCTGGAAGTCGACTTTAATGAAGAAGTGGATGATTCCTTCGACTTTATCGAGGAAGAGGAGTCGGCTGAGCTTGTCAAAGAAGCAGAAGAGTCCGAGGCGGAAGCCGAAGAAGACACGCCGGTGCCTGATCTGGATAATGCCATCTCGATCGATGATCCCGTGAAAATGTATCTGAAGGAAATCGGTGCGCTGCCCCTTTTGACCAGTGAAGAAGAGATCGTGCTTGCCAAGACAGTCGAGGCGGGTATGCGTGCGGATGCGCTTCCCGAAGAAAAGGAAGCAGCGCGGGAAGCGAAGAAAGAGCTGGCTGATCGGAACCTCCGCCTCGTGGTCTCCATCGCAAAGAAATATCTGGGCCGCGGGCTTCAGTTTCTGGATCTCATTCAGGAAGGAAATCTGGGTCTCTTAAAGGCGGTCGATAAATTCGACTATACCAAGGGCTATAAATTCTCCACCTATGCTACATGGTGGATCCGGCAGGCTATCACACGTGCCATTGCGGATCAGGCACGCACCATTCGTGTGCCGGTACATATGGTAGAGACGATCAATAAGCTGAATCGCATTTCCCGCCAGCTGCTGCAGGAGAATGGGCGTGAGGCAACCAATGAAGAGCTTGCCAAAGCCATGGGCGTATCACTCGCCAAGGTACGCGAGGTCAAAAAGATCGCGCAAGACCCGATTTCTTTGGAAACGCCGATCGGTGAAAAGGAAGATTCCCATCTGGGAGATTTCATCGAAGACCATGAAGCCATCGCGCCGGATGATGCCGCCGGCAGCATCCTTCTCCGCGAGCAGATCGAAGAACTTCTGACCGGGCTGACGGAAAGAGAACGACAGGTGCTCGAGCTGCGCTTCGGGCTGAAAGACGGCAAGACAAGAACTCTCGAAGAAGTGGGAAAATACTTCGATGTGACCCGCGAACGCATCCGTCAGATCGAAGGGAAAGCGCTTTCGAAGCTGAAAAAGACAGCAAAAAATCTGATCAACCAGTGAACCATAGGCAATCAAAAAGCAGCCCTTGACGGGCTGCTTTTTTGATTGCGTTCATTGAGGATCATGAAAACAGTATATAAAATCCTTATGAGATCAGATGGTATGCGCGGAGCCGACGACAGCTTCGATCTTGTGCATGACCATCTGCTTCACGGCCTCTCTGGCCGGCTTCAGATAGCTTCTCGGGTCGAAATTCGACGGATCCTTGCAGAGTGCTTCACGGATGGCACTTGTCATAGCCAGACGGATATCGGTGTCGATATTGATCTTGCAGACAGCCATCGTGGCAGCCTTGCGGAGCATGTCTTCCGGGACGCCTTTCGCACCGAGGACTTTACCGCCATAGGCATTGCACTTTTCCACAAATTCCGGAATGACGGTAGAAGCGCCATGGAGGACGATCGGGTAGTCCGGCAGGAGCTTGCCGACCTTTTCCAGACGTTCATAGTCAAGATAGGGGTCGCCTTTGAATTTGTAAGCTCCGTGGCTGGTGCCGATCGCAATAGCGAGAGAGTCGCAGCCGGTAAGCTCTACGAACTCAGCCGCTTCTTCCGGATCCGTAAAGATCGCATCCTTCGCATCGACGCTGACCAGATCTTCTACGCCGGCCAGACGTCCGAGCTCGGCTTCCACCACGACACCTTTGTCATGTGCATATTCGACGATCTGCTTTGTGACTTTGACATTTTCCTCGAAGGAGTGCTTCGAGCCATCATACATGACGGAAGTAAAGCCACCGTCAATGCAGGCCTTACAGATCTCATAAGAAGAGCCGTGGTCCAGATGGAGTGCGGTAGGGATCTCCGGATAATCCTGAAGGGCAGTCTTGACCAGGCCGACGATATATTCCTGACCGGCATAATTGCGGGCGCCTTCCGAAGCCTGAAGAATGACAGGAGACTCCTCTTCCTTGGCAGCTTCCATGATCCCTTGGATGATTTCCATGTTATTCACATTGAATGCACCAATGGCATAATGCCCCTGATATGCCTTTTTAAACATTTCAGTAGTTCCTACGAGCGGCATAACGATACCTTCCTTTCAATGCAACATTGATATAGTGTATACAATATATAAGCTGATCGGTGAATAAAAGCTATATGATTGCCTTCCTTTATTATACTGAATGGTACTTTATATTTCCACTGTATTTTAAGAATTATTTTCAAAAAAAGAAATGGTCGCTATTTCTTACAGGCAGAGAGGGCGGATTCATGGTACAATAAAAGAAAACAAGGGAGGAGAACATAGAATGGATCAGAAAGAAGTCGATCTGAATGAAGAACAGGAGCTTTCCCCTGAAGAGCTGGCGGAATTCATGGCATCCTACAAGAAAGAGCTTGCCCGCATTTATAAAATGTCCAGCGCGAAGAAGTCTTTCATGGTGAGACAGAAGCTTCCAAACCTGAAAATGGCACTGGAAGAATGTGACCGTGACATGCGGAAGGACATTGATGAGCTGAAGCATAAGTATGGGATCCACTACTGAAAGGCAACTGCTCTTTTTCAAAAAACTTTATTTTACCTCTTGCAAAAAATGAAGTTACATGATATACTCTTAACATCGCTTGAGACAAGACCTCTTGAAACCAAGTCAAATGAAAAGATTTGAAAAAAGAGCTTGACAAAAGCAAGGAAAACGAGTATAATAAATCTCGTTGAAACGGATCATTAGCTCAGTTGGTAGAGCACCTGACTCTTAATCAGGGTGTCCGGGGTTCGAACCCCTGATGATCCACCAGACATTCAGCCCGAAGTCATGGATGACTTCGGGCTTTTCTTTTTTCTACCTAACTCGCATAAAATTCATCATTTCTACCAATACTTTTACCAAATCAAGAAAATGCCATTCCGCAGCGCATAACGGGATGGCATTTTTTGATGCAGTGTGACTGGCTTCATCATCTTCTTCGTTAGAAAAAAGTATTTGCCTGTCATCAAGGTTTGACGGTACAGCCAAAGCACGCTCGCCGCCTTCTGCAGCCTGCTCTGTCTAAAGACTACCCAGGGAACGCGTTCAAACGCACCCTGCGCGATGCGCAAAGGAATATAGATATTTCCACACAGGGGCTCAAGGCAGCCTACAATGGCATAATCGGCGCTATTTCAAAGGGCAATGAGGAAATGGTAGATACAGCCATTGATGTGGCCGTCCAAGAGAGCGCGCGATACTTCGCTGAACGAATCGCCCGCACCGAGAAGGCGAGCGCCTACATGGATGGGGTCATGTACCATTATGCCAATGATCCCGACTGAGTAGCTTTCAAGTGGAAACTTTCGAGCCGCCATCCATGCGATGACATTTGTGACCTGTACGCCCGTGCAGACCTTTGGGGGATGAGTGAGGGCATTTTCCAAAATAACTGTTGATATCATGCAGGGAAAGCTCCCATGGCTTTACAGAGAAGGGAGAGTCGTGATTTTTCTGGTAGTCCAAAGCATATGTGGGAGCGATGAAGCGGGAAATCATGATCCACTCGCAGGATCAGATTCTGCGAGTATTTTTATATTTTTCCATCCGAAAGCCCGGCATATCTGTTATAATAAAAGCAATATAGTAAAATTTTAGGGGGAAGCCCTGGCAGAAGAAGCACTTTGATTTCATGGAGGAACGAGAATGGACTTTACATTAGATGCAAAGCAGCAGGAGCTGGTAAATCTGGCGAAGGAGATCGCACAGAAGGAGATCGCGCCGCGCGCTCTGGACATCGATAAGAGCGGTGTCATGGATCCGGAGCTACTGAAGATTTTGAAACAGTCCGGTATGACTCAGCTGGCTGTTCCGAAGGAATATGGCGGAGCTGGACTCGATCTGTTGACGGGTGCGATGATCAGTGAAGAGCTCGCAAAGGGCTGTGCAGGTACTGCGACTGTTTGCGCAGCCAATTCGCTCGCTTCCTTCCCGATCCTTTTCGCCGGCAGCGATGAACAGAAAAAGGAATACTTCGACTGCCTGAACAACGGTGGGATCGCCTGCTTTGCCCTGACGGAACCGGGAGCAGGCTCTGATGCAGGTGCGGTATCCTGTAAGGCAAAAAAGGTCGATGGCGGCTATGTCCTGAATGGTACGAAGTGCTTCATCACCAATGCGCCGATCTGTGACAAAATCACACTCTTTGCCAATACCCGTGAATCAGGCGGCATTCGTGGTCTGACTGTTTTCACTGTCGATAGAAATACGCCGGGCGTCTCCATCGGCAAGGAAGAGGACAAGATGGGGATCCGTGCTTCAGCTACTTCGGAAATCATTTTTGACGATTGCTTCGTTCCGACAAGTGCCCGCATCGGTCGTGAAGGCATGGGCTTCCGTATCGCTATGCAGACGCTTGAGACATCCCGTCCGGTCGTCGGTGCGATTTCTGTCGGTATCGCACAGGCTGCACTGGAAAATGCCATCCACTATGCACACCAGAGAAAGCAGTTCGGCCAGAAGATCGCTTCTTTTGAAATGGTACAGGAAATGATCGCCAATATGGTCACTAAGACAGAGGCAGCACGCGCGCTTGTCTATAAGGCTTGCTGGCTGAAGATGCAGGGAGATAAGAGGGCGTCCATGTTCTCCGCGATGTCGAAGTGTTTCGCTTCGGATACAGCGATGGAAGTCACCACGACAGCGGTGCAGGTCATGGGCGGTAATGGGTACTCCCGTGAAAATCCGAATGAAAAATACATGCGTGATGCCAAGATCATGCAGATCTATGAAGGAACGAATCAGGTACAGCGCCTCGTCATTGCTAATGAAGCTCTATATTGATCACAGGATAAAACGGGTGCGTGAAAGCAGAAGGCTTTCACGCACCCGTTTTTGCATGACTAAAAAGGGGATGTTTGTACTTTTCATTTTCGCGTTCAATCTGCCGCGGGGGACTTGCAGCTCTCATAGGAGTGACCG
>ERZ1034781.1136-NODE-1136-length-11909-cov-5.044036_pt1 | contig 11909 bp, 5 predicted proteins | sample MGYA00520700_ERZ1034781 | MGnify/ENA primary metagenome ERZ1034781 (study PRJEB33766, sample SAMN09781709) | gut metagenome | biome: gut microbiome | host: Homo sapiens | place: Madagascar | study: EMG produced TPA metagenomics assembly of the PRJNA485056 data...
AATAGAAATCTGAAAAGGAAAAAGTCATAGTGTCCTTGACAAAGGGTACACTTTAATTTTTTCTTCTCCTTACATAACATCTTTGCATTAATCTTTACTTGCGCAAATGGATTGGAATTGATAAAAGCAACAATCTCACATGCGAGACTCTTTCCATTTATGTAATTTTTCCTCATCGTCCAGGACTTCTCCTCAGAAAACGCTCTATCAAATTTATGAATTTATCGTAAATTTATATATTTTTTTGTGTGTTTTTCTTATATTTGTGTTATAATAGATTTTAATTTGGTTTATCTTTCACTTAATTATGGAGGCATAAATTTATGACAAAAAATCATACTGAACAAACTGGATCGAATCTTCTGGCTCACCCCGGTAGGACTTCCGACTCTTCCCCAAAAAATACTGTTTCTAAACAGATGTCTCTATCTGATTCTATTTTATCGGGAGCAGTTGTGTCGTATCGAAAGGCAGGTTATACATTCGGTCGACACTTACATACTAATATTGAGATTTATCGAATTCTTTCCGGAGAATGTTATATGGATATTCAATCAGAAACCCTGCATTGTACAAAAGGTGACTTTATTATGATCCTTCCTGATATGGTGCATTCTTTTTATCTGAATGATACTTCAGATTGCGAGTTTCAGCATATACATTTCAACCCTGATATGTTTTCAACTATCATTCTTGATAATGATGGAATATTCCCGATTACGCTTCTTCATGCTGTATTATTTTCTTCACATTTTTATTATCGACTCATCTCTGATGAAACGATTGATAAGCATCTTCAGAAATTGATTGATTTGCATACTTCCTCTGACAGTCTGTTTACAGCCGCTAATCTTAATGTTGCTCTTATGGACCTGATGCTCCATATTCTTGATCACACAGAGCTTGTACATGAACGTGAACATACAGAGCCTCAACTTCAAAACAGTTATGTAGCTTATACATTGAATTATATTCAAACACATTACGCTACAAAAATTTTACAAGAAGACATTGCACAACAATTGCATATTTCCGTCCGTTATCTTAGTAAACTTTTCAAGAGTTATATGGGCGTCACATTATCAAACTATATTAATATTTATCGTATCAATCGCTCCATTGAGCTAATGCAGGATACCAATTTAACCTTAACGGAAATTGCACTGCAGGTTGGATTTAAAGACTCGCAGCACTATTCCAAAGTCTTTGGAAGCGTTATTAATGCAACACCTTCTCAATACAGGAAAACGTTTTTAATAAAATAACTAATCAGAAACCCAGGATTTTACTCCTGGGTTTCTCTGATTAGTTATTTCTTTTGTACCAATTTTCTTTTTTACAGTTCTATGCTTTCTTCTAAATCATAACTGCACTGTTCATTACGCCAGTTTATCGATTCTTTACATAAACACATAATAACTACTGCGCTTAGCAGAAATGATAGAATCATAATAAGACTTATAACTACAATCATTTTATCTTATTCTCTTTCTTTTAATCAGTACAACAACAATTCCTGTTGCCAGACAGAGGATTGCAACTCCTGCTACACCTGCTACATTTGCTGCATCACCTGTTTTTACTGCATTTGATGTCTTATTTGCAGTGCTTGTAGTATTCTTGTTGGATGATCCGTTATTGTTTGATCCGCCATTAGATGAACCATTGTTGGATGTTCCGCTGTTGCTGTCATCCTTTTTATTGTCATCTTTCTTGTCATCATCCTTCTTGTCGTCGCCCTTATTGTTGTCGTCTTTCTTATTATCATCTTTTGCTTTCAGGGCTTCTTTTGCTTCTTTTACAGACTGTACTGCTGCATCGATCTCGTCCTGAGTTGCATCTGGATTCTGAAGAACTGCATTGGCTGCATCAATTGCTGACTGAAGGGCTGCAAGGGACTCTTCTGTATACTGCTCTGTATCTCCTACAACCTTTGTTGCATCTTCTACAGCAGCTTTCAGTTCATCCTTCTTAACAGGTACTTCCGGCTTCGGTGTCTCTTTCTCAACAAGAGCTTTCTGTGCTGCCTGGACTGCTTTCTCTGCTGCGTCTACTTCTTCCTGTGATGCATTCTCATCAGTTAATACTTCTTTTGCTTCATCGATTGCTTTCTGAAGCTTCTCGATAGACTCTTCTGTGTATTTGTCAACTAATGCGGCATCGCCTTCTGCTGCTATAATTGCAAGGTTCAGAGCATCTTTCTTTGCTTTCGCTTTCAGAGCTGCAAGCTTAGCCTCTACATTTGCCTTTGCTTTATCTACTTTATCCTGATCAGCATTTGGATCGTCGTAAATAGCCTGTGCAGCTTTGACTGCATCTTCAAGATCTTTCAAAGATGACGGTGTGTATTGCTCTGTCTCTGCAAGTTTTTTGTTTGCTGTATTAATTGTTGCTAACAGATTTTCTTTCGCAATTGTAAGCTCATCTTTTGCAAATGTTACTTCAATTGTATGATTTGCAACAATATCTTCGAAAGCATACTCTGTTGCAATAGTTTCTACATTTTCTCCGTCCACTGTAATACTTTCAATATGGTATCCCTTGTCCGGAGTGATCGTGAATACTTTGGATGTTCCCTTATAAACTGTTGTTGTGGCTTCCGGTGCAATCTTTCCGCCTTCACCTGCTGTTGCTGTGATTGTAAACTGTGTCTGGATATCAGCAATCTTTGCTTTGATTTCGGCTTTCTTTTCATCTACATCTGCCTGAGATGTGTTTTCTGTGAATGCCTTTCCAGCGTTTACCATCTCCTGAAGTTCTACAAGAGCTGTTGCTGAATATTTATCTTTGTCTTCTGCGTTAAGAATTTCTTCTGCCTCAGCAATCGTTGCTTTAAGGTCTGTAAGGTCTGCTTCACTTGCAGTTCTTATCAATTGAATATCCAGTTTATCAAGCTGTGGAGCTTTGTTTGTGTCCGGTGCTGTAAGAACCAAAGTTCCTGCTCCTGCAGTTTTTACTTCAATGTTAAGTTCGAATGTCTTCACAGTTAAGTTGTTACCTTCTTTTGTTGACGGACAATCTACCTGCGCTGCCTCAATCTTACTTCCTTCCTCAGAAAATGCAAGTTTATTCAGTGCTCCTGCACGATAAGTACCTGTTACTTTATAAATTCCAGGAACGTTTGCTGTATAAGCGTACTTAGCATAATCTTTGTATGCCATACAGTTCAGGAATTTTCCATTACTTGCCCAGCCCTCAGAAGTAATTGTAAGCGGCCAGTTCGGATCAGAATCTGAATCATTGCTATTGATCAATTCTGTAGCATGTTCTGCTTCCAGTGTGCTTGTTACGCCCTTTGTTTCTGGGAATTTAAATGGATTTTCTGCTGTATAATTTGCAAATGCAAATGTTGCCTCAATTTTATGTGCTTTATCCACATCACTAAATGTGTAAGAAGTTTTCTTTCCTATGGATTCTCCATCAACTTTTACATCTGCGATTTCATATCCTGAATTCGGAGTGATTGTAAATGTTGCGTTTTCACCTTCTGTTATTTTACCATCTGTAAGGTCTTCTGTTGTGATAGTTCCACCTTCGCCAGCTGTTGCTGTGATATCGTAAGACCCAACTACAACATTTTTTGGTGTAATTTCAAGTTTATCAAGCTGTGGTGCACCACTGTTGTCTACCGGCTGAAGGATTAGAGTTCCCTCGCCTGCTTCTGTTATAACAATATCAAATTCAACTGTGCCCACAGTCAGATTTCCATTAACTTTTGTATGTGGAGTTGTTACATTTCCTGCTGTGATCTTATTATTTGCTTCTGACCATGCAATCTTATTTCCGTTATTATCATCTCCACTACGATAAGTTGCAACTACATGATATGTACCTGTCTTTGCTGCATTATATGCATACTCAACTTTATCTGTACCTGTATTTGTTTTATTCATTGAATTGATAAACTTACCGTTACTTGCCCAGCCTTCTGTTCCAATTTCACATCTCCACTTAGTTGCTCCGCAAGCTTCTGTAATTGTTGTCGCAAACTCTGCTTCCAGTGTTGCACTTGTTCCTTTCTTCCACGGGAATTTGAATCTGTCTGTGTCTGTATATTTTTCACGTGCTACAAGTGCTTTCTTTGCATTTTCCAGTGCTATGTATGCATTTCTGATAGTTGCTTCTGTTGCCTCTTCGTTCTCAGCAACTGCTCTTGCATTTTCCAGTGCTGATGCAAATGTATCCCAGCCTTCTGAGTACAGATTCTCTTTCAGCTCTGCTGACTGAACAACCAGTGTCTGAAGTTTGTCTCTGTTGATTGCATCTTTATCTTTGATCGTGATTCTTGCAGAACCGTTGAAACCAATGATTGCGTTGTCAGGATTTTTATCTGTTAATTCAATGGAGAATGCACGATCTCCTGTCAGATTGGTATTACGTCTTGTAATCGCTGCATTCTGAACAGTTACTTCTGATTCTCCATCCTTCAGCGTTACTGTTGGTGCATTTTCTGTATCAAAGTCATCCTGAATTGCACTACCCGGGTTTGGCTGGATCTTAGCTGTGATGGTTCCTTTTGTTCCACCGACACGTTTTACTTTAACTGTCAGCGTATCTTCTTCATTCATTGTATACTCGGAATTCTCAAGTTCGATCATTCCGACGCCACCATTGTTGATTACGTAAGCCGCTTCTACACCGATTGCTTTTGACTTTACCACAAGTTTTAATGTATGAGTACCAGCCTCTAAGTCATCTGATTCGAAGATCACTGTTCCGGTTGTTCTGGCATCTGCATGAGTATTGATTGTTTTTACAAACTTATCATCAATATATACATCTGCTTCACCATGACCCGGATCTTTTGTTCCCATCAGATATACTTTTGTTCCCTGGAACGTATAGGTGAGAGTGGCATCTTTTGTATCAGACCATGTATTCTGTCCATTGATGTACTGACTTCCTGTCTCTGGATTCCATTTTTTGTTGAATTTAAAATCAGTTGTATTATTAACACTTGTTGTATCCATTCCTTCCGGCGCTGCTCCTGCCAGCTGGAATCCTTCACTTGCTTTGTATACACCAACTTCACTCAACATCGGTACTTTTCCGTTTGATGTTCCTACTGTAATCTTCACCTGAGTTGCTGATACCGGAGCTGTTCTAACCAGTCTCTTTGCACCAACAGTTTTTCCGTTTTTCAGTGTCTGCCACTGTGCATCATCAGACGCTTTGTATTCAACTTTATAACTATTGATACGCTGTCCCTTTTGGATTGCTTCTTCAATAGAAACCACATCAAACTTCTTAGCTTTGTCCCATTTGATCGTCAGACTTCCTTCTTTTGTTCCATCGTCTGTTGTCCAGTATGTTTCATCTTTAGCATCTACTACATTTCCCGGTTTAAACGCTGTATCATTTCCACGAACATTAGATGCCTCAATTGTGGTTCCTTCTTCTTTTGCCAGATTGGTTCTGAAAGTATCTTCCACATTCTGTCCAAATTCCTCTATTCTTTTCAGAATCGGCTGATCCACTGTACCTTGGTTATTCGGCGGTACATTCAGAAGCATGGTTGCATTATGTCCTACAGAATCAAAGTACATGTTAGCAAGCTGTGTAATTGTCTTCGGAGTCTTCTTTTGAGTTCCCCAGAACCATCCGGATGTAATACGTCCGTCACACTCCGGAACTGTCCATTTATTACCATTTTCATATCCTTTGGAATAAGGTGTACTTCCATTGCTGTCAATAGTATTCTTGTCATAATTGACATTTGACTTTGCCCAGGTATCCTCAAAAGCTACACCGTCTTCATTTCCAATCCAGCGAACGGTTGTATATGCCTGAGCTCCGAATAACATACAGTCTGCTGAATTACCTGCTACTTCTTTTCCTTGATACTTTTGGATTGTAGCAAACCACTTCTTAAAGTCGTACTCCTGTGCATTGGCACCGCTTCCTTTGGCTCCATCCATCCATACTTCAACAAAACGTCCCTTGTTTCCATACTTTTTATTTCCGAGGATTTCTTCTAACTGATTGTTATAATACACATTATAATCCAATACATCTTTCTCTGGTGTTGTTGGATTTCCGTTCGCATCTTTATATCCGTAAGATGGCTCATGAATATCCCATGGAGACAGATAAAGTCCCATGTCCATATCATAGGTGGAACAAGCAGCTGAGATTTCTGCAAGAATATCTCCTTCATATCCTGCTTCCTCTGTATCATAGTCTGTCCATTTACTCGGCCAGATACAGAAACCATCATGATGTTTCGCTGTTATAATGAGTTTCTTGAATCCTGCTTCCTTTAATGTTCTCACCATGGTATCTGCATCAAATTTCTGATCCAACTTAAAGATTTCACTCGGCTTTTTATTTCCGTAATGCTCTCCCCACTCAATTTCATTGAACGTATTCGGACCAAAGTGGCAGAATGCTGCCAGTTCATCTTTCTGATATTTATACTGATTCGCATCTGGTACAACTTTATCTGATTCTGGTTCTGCTGTACCTGTCTTTGTACACTCAGAATCTGTCACTCCGCTTTCAGCAGCTGATACAGTGACAACTGCCGGTCCAATTGAACTAAATACAGTTGTCACTCCAAGAACAAGGCCCATAAACATTGATACGGTCTTTTTCTTCATTTTGTTCCTCTCCTTAATCCTCTTTTTTACGTTTTGCTACACCCAGTCCTGCAGCTGCAGATGCTGCTAATGCAAACAACCATGTTACTACATTTGTTGTATCTCCAGTCTTAGCTGCATGTGATGTAGTACTTCCAGTACTTGTAGTACCCTTGTTACCTGATCCGGTATTTGTAGATCCTGTATTGGATGATCCGTTATTGTTTGATCCGCCATTAGATGAACCATTGTTGGATGCTCCGCTGTTGCCATCATCCTTCTTATTGTCACCCTTATTGCTGTCGTCGCCCTTATTGTTGTCGTCTTTCTTGTCTTCTTTTACTTTCAGGGCTTCTTTTGCTTCTTTTACAGCTTTCACTGCTGCGTCGATCTCAGCCTGTGTTGCTTCTGGATTATCCAGTACTGCATTCGCTTTATCAATTGCTGACTGAAGTGCTGCAAGAGACTCTTCTGTATACTGCTCTTTATCTCCTACAACCTTTGTTGCATCTTCTACTGCAGCTTTCAGTTCATCTTTCTTAACAGGTGCTTCCGGCTTCGGTGTCTCTTTCTTAACAAGAGCCTTCTGTGCTTCCTGGACTGCTTTCTCTGCTGCGTCTACTTCTTCCTTAGTAGAATCTTCCTTATCATAAACTTTCTGTGCAGCTTCTACAGCTTCTTCAAGTTCTTTTACAGATTCTGGAGTATAAGCATCTTTCTCTGCAAGTTTTTCTTTTGCTGTATTAATTGTTGCAAGCAGGTTTTCTTTTGCTACTGTAAGTCCATCTTTTGCAAATGTTACAGCAATTGTGTGGTCTTCTGTTATATCTTTGAAAGTATACTCTTTTACAATATCTTTTACGTCTGTCTCATCCACTGTAATACTTTCAATATGATATCCCTTGTCAGGAGTGATTGTGAACACTTTGGATGTTCCCTTATAAGCTTTTGTTTCGTAACTTGTTTCGTCTTTTGCTTTCTCTTTGATCTCGTCTTTCAGTTCAATCTTTCCGCCTTCACCTGCTGTTGCTGTGATTGTAAACCGTGTCTGGATGTCAGCAAGTTTTGCTGTGATTTCATCTTTCATCTTATCTACAGCTTCCTGAGTAGATGTTGCTGTTAACTGCCTTCCTGCATCTACAAGTTTCTGAAGTTCTACAAGTGCTGCTTCAGAATATTTATCTTTATCTTCTGCTGTAAGAACTTTTTCTGCCTCAGTAATAGCTGCTGTAAGAGCTGTAAGTTCTGCTTCCTTCAGTGTTGTAAATGTCGCTGCTTCTGATTTATCAGACTCATTTCCTGCTGCATCTACTGCTGTTACTGTTACGTTGTACTCTTTATTTGCTGTAAGGTCTGCCAGATCATACTCTGTTCCTGTGATAAGTTCATCATTTACTTTCTCATTGTTCAGGTATACATTGTATCCGGCTACTTCTACGTTATCTTTAGACGCTGTCCAAGTGAGCTTTGCTCCTGTATGAGCAATCTCGGATGCTTTCACATCTGCCGGAACTGTTGGAGCTTCTTTATCTGCAGCAGCTTTATCTACGTAAGTAATAATCGGTGTAATATGAGCAGATGGTTTGCTTGGATTTCCGTTACATTTTGCTACTACACGGATCATGTCGCCTCGAGTCACTTCGATTTCTTCTGCCTTTTCCCAGTTTCCTTCTTTCTTTTTACTGGTTTCAAGTGTCAAGTTCTTCTTCTCTGTTCCATTTACATAGAGGCTTAATGTAACTGTTCCGCCTGCGTTATCATTCTGACGAAGATATGGCTCATTATCTCTAACTTTGAATGATACTGTTCCGCTCTTTGGTACTCTGTATGCCATTGCTGTTGAGATATTTGTGCTTGGCGGTGCAGAAAGTAAACCGTGTTTGTCTGGACTGCTTGCTGTAGTTACATGCTGATCATCATCAATACCAGGTCCATAATATGTATGAGTAGCCCAGTTTGGCCAGCCATCTTTATCAACAGATGTCATATTCGCCCAGTCACCGGATCCGTCCTTCATCTGTCCGAACCAAACATTTCCCTGCTGTCCGTTTATAAAATCCTTCGTCCAGTTGTATTCATTTTTCTGCTTGATCGCATACTCTTTTGTAGTTCCATCTTCCGCTGTGATACGAAGTGTCATTCCGTCTGCTACTGCATCCTTATCTGCCAGTTCTTTTCCAGCATTTACTACAGAAACAGTTGCTGTATCAGCTACAGTAAGATTCGCCTTCAGTTCCTTTACTGTTGTTGGATTTTTCTCTGTGTAAGGAACTTCCAACTCTGTTCCTCTCACTTCATAGTAAGAAGCTTTCAGTTCTTTATCAGAACTTGCAACGACTGTATAAGTTACATTTTCTTTTCCTTCATATGAAAGAACAACTTTTGCTCCTCCCTTTACAACATCTGTTCCTTCAAGTACGTTCTCACCGTCTTTAACAGTAACTTTGACGCCTGTATCTACGATGATATTTTTAAGAAATGCATCTACTGTCGTATTCTTCGGAAGCTCGCTTACGTTTGTTCCATCAACTTTATATACGTTAGATCTCAGGATAAGCGTCTCTGCTACTGCATCACTTTCTGCTGCTCCGATCTCCGGTACTGCTGTGATCGCATGTCCGAAGAAGTCGTGATCGATCGTATAACCATTTCTGTCAACCACTACTTTACCTTTATTGATTGCAGGAGAGTTTTCTGCAAGTTTGTATCCGTCAAATGCTGTTGTTTCAGTTGGATTTTCGTGTTTTCTTGCTGCTTTGTCTGCTGCTACAGAATCCGGACCGGAACCTGCATCCACAAGTACCTGTGTTCCTGCGTCTACTTTTATAGCAGCTGCATCGCTCGGCAAGTTCGTTATATTGTAATATAAATTATTGCTGTAAGTCTTATTCCCTCTATTTTCAGGATTCCAATCTCTTACTGTAACTGGTGTTTTACCTGCAAAATAGAAAATATTATTTTCCATATCTACCGGACCATTGTTTCTATGAACCGTACTCCAGATAGTATCAAGACCTTCTTTGATATAGAACGTATTGTTGTAAACCTGACAGTTTCCTGTATTACCTGCCGGATCCAGAGGTCCCATATCTTCATTCTGACTGATATTATAACGGAATGTATTGTTAACAGACTCCGGTCCACAGAACATGATCGTACTTGCGGTATTTCCATGGCTGTAGTTGTACTGGTAGTTTGTTCCGTCACCATAGTCAGCATCCCAAGGCTGTCCGTCGCCGTTACCACTTGCGGCATTCAATGTTTTAAAACATTCATTATACTGGAAAATCGCATTTTTACATTTCCATGGCCAGATACCGGCTGCCACTCGTCCTGCACCAACGCCCTGTGTACCGTTTGGATTACCATTTGCATCAAGACTTGGCTGATTCTTTGAGTAGTCTTTTGTATTAATCTGTTCAGCTGCATTCTCGGATACATTGTACTGAATCAATGGTCTGTCAAGATACATGGTTGTGATTGCATCTCCACCCACATGGTTCAGGTAGTTGTTCTCGATGACTACATTGGAGGAACCATATTTTGCCATTGTTGCATCCGGAAGTTCACCTGTTTGGAACTGTCCCCACTGATAGGTATATCCAACTGCAATTCCCCAACGGTTTACCTTATTCAGAGAACAGTTTCTAATCTGGACATCATTGTATCTTGCGATTCCGGTTTCGCCTTCATTCGTTGGTTTTGCAACGATGAAGTAAATACCACCGTTTGTCATATGCTTGTTATAAACGTTTCCTGTTACATCATGGATATAAAGATCATTTAATACGATATGATCTACAGTTCCATTATCTTTTGCAACTCCGGCAACACCGGTTCTGTCCATTGCATCTGCATCATTATACTTTTTATCTTTTTCAGTATCTGTGGAACTCTCTCTGTCATTTGTCAGCTCCAGACCTTCGATCTCAAGGTATTCAGCATCTTCAATTAAAATACTGGAAGAAACAGTACCTTTCCATTTATGGTTCTGGTTATCCAGCGGATTACCATAATTCAGCTCCCACTGTCCATGACCATTTGTATTGATCTGTGGTCTTTTTCCCTCTCCATAGGTAGATACTTTTACCGGTGCTTCTGCAGTACCGCTGTCCTCTTTTGTGAACTTAAGAGCCTGATCCTCAAATACAGATCCCTTTTTCAGAAGAACAGTGTCTCCCGGCTCAAGGTTAAGGCCATTCACCTTATCAAGTGTTTTGAATGCCTTGCTTTCAGAAGTTCCATCATTACTGTCGTTTCCACCTTTTGAATCAACGTAATAGGTTGTTCCTGTCGCAGCAGACTCCTTTGCATTAACCGGAACTGTCGGCACCATTGATGCAACTGTTGTTCCAGCAAGCGCAAGAGCCAGCGTACGACTCATCCATTTTTTCTTCATAGCTTTTCTCCCTCCATTATTGTATATTCTTCAAGGTTATTCGGTTTACATTCTCCATGTTACCTGCCACCTGAGAACCTGTTTCACGCTGCGTGATCATATCATCATACTTCTGCTCACGCAGTTCTCTTTCGACCGCGATCCTTGCCATCTCAAGGTCTGCATTTTCATCGCTGTCTCCAAAGATCCACTCTCGGCTTTGATAGTGTTCCTGTATTTCATCCTCTGTCAGTTTCATACCTTCACGATTGGTATCGTTACAGTACTTTTCTTTTAACGTGCTGATTTCATAATCCAGATAAAGCTGAAACGTATATTCTTTAAGCCCGTAGATTACTTCGCCTTTTTCTACTTTCTCACTTCGCTCTGCATTTTCATCTTTCCAGCGTTTTTCCAGTGCTTCATAACTACTGTCTGTGATATCTCCTTGTTCTTTTGCAAGATCGTAAACAGCATGAATGTGTTTCAACTCTTCTACTGTATTATCCGCTAGAATTTCATACCCGTGTTTTCCATCATACTGTTTTTTCCAGAAGTCATCTTCATATATAGCGCCATACTCCTGCTGAATCTGTATCTTTGTATCATATTCAACTGCCTTCATACAGTTCAGATACTCTTCTTTACTAATTACGTGTTCCGCAACAGTAAGATCGAATTGATTTGCCTTTTTATATTGAATGATTCCGGCAACAGTTCCTGTAACAGCAATCGCCAATAGAATGATTCCAAGCTTTAGGAATTGCTTCTTTCGATTCTTCATAAATCCTGCGCCCTTCCTATTTGAATTTTTGTTTTATCTTCACATAGATTCTTTTTATCCACATTAACTTCATTATAGCAATCTAGTTTTTTTTCGGCTCGTTTTTTTTAGTTGATTTTCATGCCATTTTTGTCTAATTCGGAACTAAACAGAAATTTCTTTTTTATTT
>ERZ1034781.1139-NODE-1139-length-11889-cov-31.781477_pt1 | contig 11889 bp, 5 predicted proteins | sample MGYA00520700_ERZ1034781 | MGnify/ENA primary metagenome ERZ1034781 (study PRJEB33766, sample SAMN09781709) | gut metagenome | biome: gut microbiome | host: Homo sapiens | place: Madagascar | study: EMG produced TPA metagenomics assembly of the PRJNA485056 data...
CCCGAAAAGGTATAATTTATAATATCATTTAACAAATTATACCTTTTCGGGGGTAGAAAAGCGAAATAAATCCTTTGGAATATAAAAAGCGAAATATATCCTTTGGGAAATAAAAAAGCGTAACGAATACCTTTACCGGTAATCATTACGCTTTCATTATTATCTATAAAACTTTATTTTCCGAGATTATTCTTTTTCTCGTTCAGTTCTGCCTGCTTACGCTGCATCTCTTCCTGCTGCTGGCGCTGCAATTCCTGGAGGGCTTGCATTCTAGCCATGAGGCCGCTTGCCTTCTTAGGGTTATTCTTGTTCTCCTGGTAGCGCTTCTCCAAGATGGCGAGAAGTTTCTCGTCGTTGGTGGTCTTGCGCAGAGTCCACATGATGGCGGCACTGAAGAACAATGAGATGAAGTAGTAGAAGTTCAAACCTGCTGAGTAGTCATTGAACATGAAGAAGAACATCAATGGCATGAGATACATCATCCACTGCATCATCTTCATCTGCTCTGCCTGCTGACCTACCATCTGGTCACGCTGCTGGCGCATCGTCATCCATGAGTACAACAGGTTGGCTACGCAGAAGAGAATACAGGTCAAACTCAAGTGGTCGCCAATCAACCAGATGTTGGTGTTCCACTCGAAGATTGGGTCGAAGGTGCTCAAGTCGTTCATCCACAAGAACTTCTCACCACGAAGCTGGATGGCATTAGGCACGAAGTTGAACATCGCAACCCAAACCGGCATCTGAATCAGCATTGGCAAGCAACCTGACAGTGGACTAACACCATACTTGGCATATTCTGCCATCATCGCCTGCTGCTTCTGCATCTGGTCCTCAGGCTTGTTGAACTGAGCGGTAGCTGCCTCGAGCTTTGGCTTCAGCACACGCATCTTGGCAGAACTCATATAGCTCTTCTTTACCATAGGGTAGGTGATGAGCTTGAGGAGCAATGTGATGAGAATCAATACGATACCCATTGGGAATACATTGCTCAACCAGTCGAATACGTAGAGTGTGAAGAAACGGTTGATCCAGCGGATGATAGGCCATCCCAGATAAACGAGTTTCTGGAACTCCAGGTCCTTGCCGAAGGTGCTCTCCTTCTCTGTATTCTTCAGAATCTGGAAGTCGTTAGGACCGAAGTAGAACTCAAACTCAGACGCCTTCTTGCCGGTTGGGTCGAAGGCTGTCTTCATCTTAGCCTGGAACTGCTTCAGGTAGCCCGAACCCTTCTCCTGAGGGATAGAGGTCATGAAGGCATCCTTGTCGAAGTTGTCCTTAGCTACCATAATGGCTGAGAAGAACTGGTTCTTGAAAGATACCCAGTCGATAGTCTCTTCAATCTTCTCGTCGATTTTCTCGCTGCCCTCGTTCAGATGGTCGGTGCCGCCCTCTGCCTCATGATAGGTGAGGGTAGTGTAGCGGTTCTCGAACATGAAGCCACGCTCCTGCTGGCGCGCCTTGTCGCTCCAGTCGATGCTCATCTTGTTGCAGTTAGGTGAGAACAGTCCTGCCATACCTTCTGTCTGCAGACTCATGTGGAGCATGTAGTCATCGCCGAGGGTATAGGTCATGCTGAGGGTCTTGCCTGGGGCAGCCTCTGCAGTCATGGTGACAGACTTGTCAGTCACGTTGGATGGAGTGAAGTAGAGATCGCTGGTGATGATGTTGGCCTCCTTTGCCTCGAGCATGAACTTGAGGCTCTGGTCGTTGCCGTCGAAGAGGGTAACGTCCTTCTGGTCGGCAGAACCGTCTTTCACCTTGAGGTTGTGACCCACGTATCCCTTGATGACTGCCTTCTCGACAGTACCACCCTTGGTGTTGAGAGTCAGCTCAACCTTCTCATTTTTCAAAACTACTTTCTGAGCCTGACCCTTCAGCGCCGAATAGAAGAGGGCTGTAGAGTCTGCCTCAATTTGAGCCTTAGCATCCGCCTGGCGCTTAACAGCGGCAGTCTTGCTGGCTTTTTCCATCTCGGCGTGCTTCGCCTTGGCGATGGAGTCCTGAACGAATGCCGCTCTCTGCTCTTCGGCTGATGGCTGGTTGTACCAGCTAAAGCCTATCAGCACTACGGCAATCAGGAGGAAACCGATAATGTTGTTCTTATTCATTATTATTTTTATTGTTTTATTTTCTCTGAGAAGACAGCAAATGCTGTGCCATTCTGCTGCCTAAAGCCAGCCTGCGCTATTTCTTGTTAGCGATGGCTGTCTTTACAAAGTCAACAAACAATGGGTGTGGCTTCAATACCGTGCTCTGGTACTCTGGATGATACTGTGTACCGATGTACCACTTCAAGCCCGGGATTTCAACTACCTCTACCAGGTCGCTTTCCGGATTGCGGCCTACGCACATCATGCCGTGCTTCTCGAATTCCTTCTGGAATTCGTTGTTGAACTCATAGCGATGGCGATGGCGCTCCTGGATATGCTCCTTCTTATAGATATTGAACGCGCGACTGCCTTGTCTCAGTACGCACTCGTAGGCGCCGAGTCGCATGGTTCCACCCATGTTTGATATGTTCTTCTGCTCCTCCATGATGTCGATGACATTGTGTGGAGTCTTCTCGTCCATCTCGCGTGAGTTGGCATCCTTGTAGCCCAATACGTTGCGGGCAAACTCGATGACCATCATCTGCATACCCAGGCAGATGCCGAAGGTAGGGATGTCGTGGGTGCGGGTATAGTGGGCTGCGATGATCTTGCCCTCGATGCCTCGCTGGCCGAATCCAGGACAGATGACTATGCCATCCTGACCCTTCAGCTGCTCAGCCACGTTCTCTTCTGTGAGATATTCTGAGTTGATGAATGTAATGTTCACCTTGTGGTCGTTGTAGGTGCCGGCATGCGAGAGGCTCTCGCGGATGCTCTTGTAGGCATCCTGCAGGTCGTATTTTCCTACGAGACCGATGTTTACCACCTCAGTAGCCTTGTTTCTGCGGTCGAGGAAAGTTTTCCATGGACCCAGCGCAGGCTTCTCGCCGATAGGTTCTCCCATCTTGCGGAGGATGGCGGTATCGAGGCCCTGGTTCTGCATGTTTACAGGTACCTCGTAGATGCTAGGAAGGTCTTCGCTCTGGATCACGCAGTCGATATCTACGTTACAGAAGCTGGCCACCTTCTTCAGGATTCCCTCTTCGAGATGCTTCTCGGTGCGGAGAATCAGAACATCTGGCTGAATACCTACGCTCTGCAGTTCCTTCACGGAGTGCTGGGTAGGCTTTGTCTTCAACTCGCCTGCTGCCTTCAGATAAGGCACATAGGTAAGGTGAACGTTGATGGCGTTCTTGCCCAGCTCCCATTTCAGCTGTCGGATAGCCTCCATGTAAGGGGCGCTCTCTATGTCGCCGATGGTTCCGCCAATCTCGGTAATCACGAAGTCATAGTGATACTTCTTGCCGAGCAGCTTCACGTTGCGCTTGATCTCGTCGGTGATGTGAGGCACCACCTGGATGGTTTTGCCGAGATAATCGCCGCGACGTTCCTTGTCAATGACTGCCTTGTAGATACGACCAGTGGTGAGAGAATTCGCTTTCGTAGTCTGAATACCGGTGAATCGCTCGTAGTGTCCGAGGTCGAGGTCGGTCTCCATACCATCTACCGTTACGTAGCACTCACCATGCTCGTACGGGTTCAGTGTACCCGGGTCGATGTTGATGTATGGGTCAAACTTTTGGATAGTAATGTTGTAACCTCTTGCTTGAAGAAGTTTACCGATGGATGAAGATATGATTCCTTTACCCAAAGAAGAAACCACACCACCGGTAACGAAGATGTACTTTGTATCAGCCACGATGTTTATAATTTAAATTAGAATTATTTGGGTGCAAAGTTACGATAAAATTATGAATTAGCCAAAATATTTGTAAAGAATGGCGTTGAATTTAGAATTATTTTGTTACCTTTGTGCCCAAATTAGTATATGAAGGAATGAAAATAAGATTTGGATTACTCATTTTAGCTTTGCTTGCGGGTGCTGTGACGGCAGATGCCCAACGTTCCCGCAGGCATAATGTGGTGGTGAAAACTCCATCGATAGTGAAAAGTTATGTGGACTCGCTGGCTCACATCAGGGAGCGTATCGACTCTACTGAGATGTCTTCGGATGATTCCCGATATGCCATGCTCTTCACCCCACTCACGTATTATCGCTCGCCTGCCAATCATTTCCTGCGTCTCCGTCCTGATGGAGGGGAAGGCGATTCGCTTGGTGTGATGCTCGATAAGACCTTGATGGATGTCTATCTCAACCGTCCAGACCTGGTGAAGACTACGCAGCGACATCTGGAAGAGGTGGGCGCTCCAATCGTGGCGGATACAAAGGCCAAGAAGCCGAAGCGCGACATTATAGAAGAGGTGGCACCTAAGGTCTTCGAACCGGAAACTGCGCCATCGGATATCGTGATCTTCAAACCTAACTTCTGGACTTTCGGCGGAGATTACTATCTGCAGTTCCTGCAAAACTATGTATCTGACAACTGGTACAAGGGTGGTGAGAGCAACTACTCTCTGCTGGGACGTGTAACGATGATGGCGAATTACAACAACAAGCAGAAGGTGAAGTGGGAGAACAAGCTGGAAATGCGATTGGGTTACCAGACTTCCAAGGGAGACTCGGTGCATTCGCTCAAGACATCCGACGACTTGATCCGATACACCAGCAAGTTGGGTCTTCAGGCATCCAGAAAATGGTATTATACCATCCAGATGGTGGCGCAGACGCAGTTTGCCCATGGTTACAAGAGTAATGACAAGAAGGTTTATTCCGATTTCTTCTCACCATTCAATCTGAACCTCTCTGTCGGTATGGATTATTCGGTGGATTGGCTCAACCACAGGTTGAAGGGTAGTGCCCATCTGGCTCCTTTGGCGTTCAACTGGAAGTATGTGGGCCGTGAGGATCTTGCCACAAGATATGGTTTGAAGGAGGGACAGCATGGTATGACCGATTACGGTTCTGAGTGTACCTTCGATCTGTCTTGGCAGGTGATGGAGAACCTGAAGTGGAAGACCCGTCTCTGGGGATACACTACTTACAAGCGTGCTGAGATAGAATGGGAAAATACGATTACCTTCCAGTTCAATCGTTATATTTCATCTAATATCTTCCTCTATCCTCGTTTCGATGATGGAGCAAAGCGTAAGGATGATCAGAGCTATTGGCAGTTCAAGGAGTTCATGTCTATTGGATTCTCTTACTCTTTCTAGAAAAGTTCGCCCCGCACGCCCTGTGACGGTTTGCCCCACACGTCCTGAAATGGTTTGCCTCACACGCCCTGAAATGGTTTGCCCCACACGCCCTGAAAGGGCAGAAGCTCCCAGCCCAGGGTAACACCCTGGGTATTAAGGATATATATATACAAAGACGCCCTGTAAGGGCAAAAGCTTTAAAGATATTAGAAAGCTTTTGCCCTTACAGGGCGTCTTGTTGAATGCGTTTTTTTACCCAGGGTGTTACCCTGGGCTGGGAGCTTCTGCCCTTTCAGGGCGTGTGGAGCAAACTTACTTCTGCCCTTTCAGGCGCTGGGCGTGTTAGAAGCGGAAGCAGACTTCAGCATCTGCCATGGAGTAATTGTGCTTGGCGAGGGTCTTGTCATTCACCAATGCATACTCGGTGAGAATGCTGATTCGCTTGCCGATGTGGAAGTTCAGACCTGCCTCATACTGGGTCTTCTGCATGTTGTTCTTGCCGTTAGGCTGATACATGTCGTAACGCGCCTTGATATCGATTCGGCTGTTCTTTGGCAGCTGTGCCAATGGGGCAATGACCAAGCCATATACGCCCTGAGCCTTATCGCCAATCTTCTCGTTCAGGCTGCAATCTTTGGAATTGGCATCGTTGAAGCTGGTGAGACTCTTGGCAAATGCCTTGCCGGTAGAGTGGATGTACTCAGAACGTACAATCCAACCGTCTTTCTTATATTCGAAAGAGAAGGCGTAACGGTTTTGGTTGAGGCTGCGAACCTCGTTGGTATGAGTAATCTCTTTGGTGGCACCAGGAGTTACGCTAGAGGTTGGGTCGGCTACGATTTCCGTCCAGTTACCCTTTCTTGCATAAGAACCGGTCCATCCGAAGGCTCCGATGCGCATGCCGCTTACTGGCATTACCCATACACCACCAATCACATTCTTCTGATTGTCAACGTCCTTGGTATTGGTTCCCTGTCCGTTGAATACACCAATCTGATAGTGCAGCAGGTTGCGGCCGTTGGCATTCTTGAGGAAATCACCCTGAAGCTGCAGACCGATGTCACGACCATTGGAAGCGTGTTCGCCGGCACGGTCGCTGAAACCCGCCAACTTGCTCACGTTCTGTGAATAACCCATGAAGCCCTGGTCGATAGGATGCATCGGATTCTCGAAGGTAAATGGGTTCTTGAACTGACCAATCTTCACCTTGAAGTACTCGAACTTCTGCCATTCAGCAAACAGATCCACCATTCTTGGGCTTGAACCCAGGTTGGAGGTGTTGCCGTTAAACTGAATCTGAGTCTTCCAGTAGAAGTCGTCTGCAATGCGACCCTCCAAGGCGATACGGCCCATTCGGATGTTGAACGAGTTGGATTCCGCATTCTTCTGTCCACTATACTGGTACTGGGTCATGCCATATCCCGACAATTTCACATTGCTTAACCATGAAGGCAATTCGATGGTCTGCTTCTTTTGGGCGCTGGCTGAGACCGTAGTCAAAGCCATGAGCGCCAGGATGATACCTTTTTTCATCTTATTTCTATTTTGTTTTTAGGTTTATTTCTTGGCAGCGAGTTCCTCTGCTGTGAGGTCTTCTGCTTTGGCTGCTTCCTGGGCGAGCTTCTCTGCCTCCTTGGCAGCCTTGGCTTCTGCTATCGCCTTCTCTCGCTCTCTGCGCTCCTTCTTCTTCTGCTTGATTTCAGCATCGCTGCGCTTCTCGAGCAAAACGACGTTCTCTACGTGAGGAGTATGAGGGAACATATCTACCGGCTGAACGGCAGCCACCTTGTAGTGGTCGTCCATCAGCTGCAGGTCGCGAGCTTGGGTAGCTGGGTTGCAGCTTACATATACGATGCGGTTAGGTGCTGCGTTCAGAATCACGTTCACTACATCAGGGTGCATGCCGGCACGTGGAGGGTCGGTGATGATGACGTCTGGACGACCATGCTGAGCGATGAAGTCATTGGTCAGGATATCCTTCATATCGCCAGCATAGAAGAGGGTGTTCTCGATGTTGTTCACCTGGGAATTCACCTTGGCATCCTCGATAGCCTCTGGCACGTATTCGATACCGATTACCTTCTTTGCCTTGTGAGCCACGAAGTTGGCGATGGTTCCGGTACCGGTGTAGAGGTCGTAAACCAACTCGTTTCCGGTGAGGTTGGCAAACTCGCGAGCCACGCAATAAAGGTGGTAAGCCTGCTCGGTGTTAGTCTGATAGAAACTCTTTGGACCCACCTTGAACTTCAGGTCCTCCATCAGCTCAAAGATGTGGTCGTTGCCCTTGAAGAGGCTGAGCTCCAGATCGTTGATGGTATCATTTCCCTTCTGGTTATCTACGTACATGAGTGAAGTAATCTGAGGGAACTTGTCTGCCACCTGCTGCATCAGTTCCAAGGCTCTCTGCTCATCTCCTTCCTCGTCGTAGTGGAACTGGAATACGAGCATCCACTCGCCTGTGTTCGAATTGCGGATCATCATGTCGCGGAGCAATCCGTGCTGCTCACGAAGATCGTAGAAGGTATAGTTGTGGGAGTCTGCGTATTCGAAAACGAAGTTGCGGATTTCGTTGCAGAGGTCATCCATCAGCCAGCACTTCTTGATAGGATAAATCTTGTCGAAGGCTCCGGTGATATGGAAACCGATGGCATTCTGTGCGTGACGCTCCTTGAGTGAAGTTACGGTATCATCCTCTTTCTGAGGAAGTTGAGCCAACTCTTCTGAAGTAAACCAGCGCTTGTTGCTGCATCCGAACTCAATCTTGTTACGGTACTCCTGGGTCTTCACGCTGCCCATGATAGGGCGGAACTCAGGGAGTTCGATCTTGCCGATGCGGGTGAGCTGGTCTTCCACCTGCTTCTGCTTCGCCTTGATCTGTTCCTCGTAAGGGAGGTTCTGCCATTTGCAACCGCCACAGATACCGAAGTGCTCGCACATAGGCTCCTGTCTTACGTCGCTCTTCTTGATGAAGCGAACTACCTTCGCCTCGCAATACTTATGTTTTTTCTTAACTACCTGCAAATCTACAACATCGCCAGGCACGCAGAAAGGCACGAAGATGACCTGGTCATCTACGCGAGTGATGCACTTACCCTCGGCTGCTACGGCCTCGATGGTGATGTTCTCCAAGAGAGGTAATGGTTTACGTTTTCTTGCCATAATTCAAATTTGTTTTTTTATGGCTGCAAAGTTAATACATTTTTGCGAGAAATGAAAGAGTTGTCCCGGATTTTTTCAGTCTTTGTCCCGGATGTTGGGAGGTGGAGAGGAATGGAAGGAGGTGGAGATAGGAGGGGAAAGGGAGAGAAAGACGAGAGGAAAAGGTGAATGAAGTGAAAGTGAAAAGGTGAATGAGGTGAATGGTGAACTGGGTGAATTTGATGAATATGCTGCGAATGGCAAAAAGGTCAAAAGGTCAAAAGGTCAAAAGTGACTTTTCGTAAAAAGAGATGGGTTGATGCCAGTTTCTTGATTATTGTTGATGCCTGTTTCTTGAATATTCTGGTATAAGATTTCTTCTATATATAATAAAGTAGTACTTACGCGCGTACATTATTAAATGCTTTTTTGATAATTAATGGTATTTAATAGTCTTAATCTTGATGTTTGATTATTGTTATATGATGTTTAGGATTCGTCTCATTTCTGTTCTTTGAAAAATCACATTCGCAAAACCGACTGATTCACCCAATTCACCATTCACCTCGTTCACCTTTTCACTTTCACTTTTTCACTTTCACATTTTCACTTTTGTCAAATGTGACTTTTGACCTTTTGACCTTTTGACTTTTTGACTTTTTGACTTTTTCTAGAACGCAAGTCCGCTAGGCGTCCCGCCGGATTTGCAATCCGGCGTTAAAAAATGTCCTAACCTATTTCGGCTCTGCGGATTTGTAATCCGCAGCGAAGGAGTATGCTTTTTCTTTTATAGGGGGATTACAAATCCCCCGTTGTCTATAGGTCGAACCTTTTTAACGACGGATTGCAAATCCGCCGGGACGCCTGCCGGGGTCAAATCCGCCGGGACGCCTGGCGGAAGACTTTCTTATGACACACCCTCACCTTTCCTCTCCCGGTGTCCATTTTCCTACGTCGCGACGTAGCAATTCCTGCGTCCCGACGTAATAATTCCCGCGTCGCGACGTAGGAAAAAGGGGGCCCTGAGGGGGTATTCTGCCCCTCAGAGTGTCAGAATCTCTTTCTTTGTCAACTTATAAATTCCTCTCAATCGTTGCATATTGATAGTAGATTGTTAAAAATAGTCCCGTGTGTGCGACAACAGTGTGAAATGTAATCTCGAGATAGCAAAAAAGAGTATAAAAGTTTGGTAGTTTCAGAGAAATGTTGTATATTTGCATCATCAACAAAAAATTGATAATAACTAGAATTATATAATATTTTTGAACCTATAACAAAATGAACGAAAAAAGAGTTTATACGTTCGGCAATGGACAAGCCGAAGGAAATGCGAAGATGCGCGAAGTTCTTGGCGGTAAGGGTGCAAACCTCGCTGAGATGAATCTTATCGGTGTACCTGTACCTCCAGGTTTCACCATCACAACTGACACTTGTAATGAGTATTATGAGGTAGGTGAGGAAAAAATCAAGGAACTTCTTCAGGATGAAGTAATGGCTGCTGTAGCTCATACAGAGGCATTGATGAACAGCAAGTTCGGTTCCGTAGAGAATCCTCTCCTCGTTTCAGTACGTTCAGGTGCTCGCGCATCTATGCCAGGTATGATGGATACCATCCTCAACCTTGGTTTGAATGATGAGGTGGCTGAGGGTATGGTCAAGAAGACCGGTAATCCTCATTTCGTTTACGATTCATATCGTCGTTTCGTACAGATGTACGGTGATGTTGTTATGGGTCTTAAGCCAGTTAACAAGGAAGACATCGATCCATTCGAGGCTATCATCGAAAAGGTGAAGGAAGAGCAGGGGGTTACTCTTGACAAGGACCTCTCTGTAGAGTCGCTCAAGAAGCTCGTTGAGCTCTTCAAGGCTGCCATCAAGGAGCAGACTGGTCAGGATTTCCCTACCAATCCTATCGAGCAGCTCTGGGGTGCTATCTGCGCAGTATTCCGTTCTTGGATGAACGAGCGCGCTATCCTCTACCGTAAGATGGAAGGTATTCCTGATGAGTGGGGTACTGCTGTTTCTGTGATGGCGATGGTATTCGGTAACATGGGTGAAACTTCTGCTACTGGTGTTTGCTTCTCTCGTGATGCAGGTAATGGTGAGAACCTCTTCAATGGTGAGTATCTTATCAATGCACAGGGAGAGGACGTAGTTGCTGGTATCCGTACACCACAGCAGATTACAAAGATTGGTTCTCAGCGCTGGGCTGAGCGTGCTGGCATCTCTGAGGAGGAGCGCGTGGCTAAGTATCCTTCTATGGAAGAGGCTATGCCTGAGCTTTACAAGGAGCTCGATGCTCTCCAGGATAAGCTGGAGCACCACTATCACGATATGCAGGATATGGAGTTCACCGTACAGGAAGGTAAGCTCTGGTTCCTCCAGACACGTAACGGTAAGCGTACAGGTACCGCTATGGTGAAGATTGCTATGGACCTCCTCCACGAAGGTATGATCGACGAGAAGACTGCTATTCTCCGCTGTGAGCCTCAGAAGCTCGATGAGCTTTTGCACCCAGTATTCGATAAGCTGGCTCTCTCTAAGGCTAAGGTCATCACTCAGGGTCTCCCTGCTTCTCCAGGTGCTGCTTGCGGTCAGATCGTATTCCACGCTGACGATGCTCAGGAGTGGCACGAGGATGGCAAAAAGGTCATCATGGTTCGTATCGAGACTTCTCCTGAAGACCTCGCTGGTATGTCAGCTGCCGAGGGTATCCTTACTGCTCGTGGTGGTATGACTTCTCACGCTGCCGTTGTAGCCCGTGGTATGGGTAAGTGCTGCGTATCTGGTGCCGGCTCTATCAACGTTGACTACAAGACTAAGACTGTTGAGATTGAGGGCGTAGTTTACAAGGAGGGTGATTACATCTCTCTGAACGGTACTACAGGTCAGGTTTACGCAGGACAGATTGAGACAAAGGCTGCAGAGCTTTCAGGCGACTTCAAGGAGCTGATGGACCTCTGCGACAAATATACAAAGATGGAGATCCGTACCAATGCAGATACTCCACACGATGCTGAGGTAGCTCGTGCATTCGGTGCCAAGGGTATCGGTTTGACACGTACAGAGCACATGTTCTTCGATGATCAGAAGATTGTTGCCATGCGTGAGATGATTCTGGCAGACTCAGTAGAGGGTCGTGAGAAGGCTCTTGCCAAGCTCCTCCCATATCAGAAGGCTGACTTCTACGGCATCCTCAAGGCTATGGATGGCTGCCACGTGAACATCCGCTTGCTCGACCCACCTCTCCACGAGTTCGTACCTCACGATTTGGCTGGTCAGCAGACTATGGCCAAGGAGATGGGCGTAAGCGTTGAGGAAATCAAGAAGCGCGTGAACTCTCTGGCAGAGAACAACCCTATGCTCGGTCACCGTGGTTGCCGTCTCGGTATCACATTCCCTGAGATTACAGCTATGCAGACTCGTGCCATCCTCGGTGCAGCTTGCGAGTTGAAGAAGGAAGGTTACAACCCATGTCCTGAAATCATGGTTCCGCTCATCGGTACCGTTCAGGAGCTCAAGCAGCAGAAGGCTATCATCCTCGCTACTTCTAAGGAAGTAT
>ERZ1034781.1142-NODE-1142-length-11856-cov-3.196932_pt1 | contig 11856 bp, 7 predicted proteins | sample MGYA00520700_ERZ1034781 | MGnify/ENA primary metagenome ERZ1034781 (study PRJEB33766, sample SAMN09781709) | gut metagenome | biome: gut microbiome | host: Homo sapiens | place: Madagascar | study: EMG produced TPA metagenomics assembly of the PRJNA485056 data...
AGATATTCAAAATCAGCATCCATATCACAAGGAATCGTAACAATCTTTTCTGCTTCATAGCAAAGAGAAACCCTTCCGTATCCTGAAGCATGTGCAAACAATGGGAGAACATTTCCAGCATCTTTGGAAAATGCCGCACCAACGGTTTCTGCTTTCTCTGCCTCTTTTAAAACTTTCTCAATCTCCTTTTTCCCTGTTATCTCACGGAAATATTTTTCCACATCATTCGCTGATGCTTCTACATCAAATCTTCCAAGCAGATTTTTAAACTCCAGTCTTTGGAATAATTCATGGGCTTCTTTTGTATAAGGATTCTCATGTCGGGCATTTTCAATTTCAAACGTAATATCTGCGTCCTGTTTAATTGTCGCAAGAGTCTTACTAAGCTGTGCCTGTTCCCAGAATTCTTTCAGATTCTTGCTTGCTCTTGGTGGTTTCAGCTCATCAACATGCTCGTACGCATTTTCAATCGTCTGGTACTGCTGAATAATCTTTGTCGCTGTCTTTTCGCCAACTCCCGGAACACCAGGAATATTATCAGCAGTATCACCCATCAAAGCCTTTACATCAATAAATTCCTTCGGTGTTACTCCATAGCGTTCCTGCACATCTGCCGCATAATAATCTTCTACTTCCGTCTTCCCCTGCTTCGTCTTTGGGATGCGGATCTTAATATGCTCTGTCGCAAGCTGAAGCGTATCGCGGTCTCCGGAAATGATGGAAACATCCATTCCTTTCTCCTCACAACGATGCGACAAGGTTCCCAAAAGATCATCCGCCTCAAGTCCGGCCTTTTCAATCACTTCTATATGCATCGCACGCAGAACATCCTTGATCACGGGCACCTGCTGACGCAGTTCCTCTGCCATCGGCTTTCTCGTGCCCTTATAATCTGCAAACATCTCATGGCGAAATGTCGGCGCATGCACATCAAATGTAACCGTCAGATATTCCGGCTTCTCTTCATCTAATATCTTAAACATAATATTCAGGAATCCATAAACTGCGTTCGTATGCAGTCCTTCCGAATTCGTCAGATCCGGAACTCCATAAAACGCCCGGTTCAATATACTGTGTCCATCGATCAGTACGATTTTATCTCTCATCAGATTCTCTCCTATTATCTCTTGCTTTTTGTTGCATTTCATTTTAACCATTATTAAAGTATACACTAATTAACTTCTTTTTTAAAGGTTCATTTTATGGTATCATAATTTAGGGAGTGAACAGTAACCTTTTGACTCCAATATTTTGTAAACAATATTTTCAAAAATACTATCAGGAGAATTATTATGGATGGAATTATATTTGATGTAGATGGAACACTTTGGGATTCTGTTGAAGTTGTAGCCGAATCCTGGAATCTTGCAATAAAAGAGAACTCTGATCTTGAGCCAAACTTAAACCGCGAAATTCTTCAGGGACTGTTTGGAAAGACAATGGATGAAATTGCTGCTGGAGCTTTTCCCGATCTCGATACGGACTCTCGAAGAAAACTGATGGATATCTGTTTTGATTATGAAAACCGCTATCTTGAAACACATCCTGGTGTTTACTACGAAGGCGTTATGGACACACTCAAAGAGCTGGCTCTGGAATATCCTCTTTTTATTGTAAGCAATTGCCAGTGCGGATATATTGAAGTTATGATGAAAGGCGCAGGCATGGAACCATATATCAAGGATTTCCTTTGTTTTGGCCAGACGCAGACTTCCAAAGACCAGACGATTCTGAAATTAATGGAGAAAAATAATCTGACATCCCCTGTCTATGTCGGAGATACTCAGGGAGATGCTGATTCCTGCAAAAAAGCCGGTATCCCTTTTATCTTTGCTGCATATGGTCTTGGAGATGTTAAGGAAGATTATCCGACGATACATTCTTTTTCAGAATTAAAAAACATTTTAAGAGAGCTTGATTAACATCTCCACTCCTGTTTACTTTTTTCATAATCGCGGATTTTACGCATCAATCCGCGATAAATCTTATCCTGAAGCAGTTCCCGATGTTCATACGATACCGGATATTCGTTCATGAAATCGGGATGTTCTTTTATATAGCAATCTCTTTCTTCTTTCGTTGCATTCAACAGATACTTTTCATAATAATCCATATCATCTATTTTTTCTTTATTCATCACTTTCTCCCATCCCCCTCAGTTCTTATGCTGTCTCATTTCTCGCACATTTTTCATGTTTTTATCAATTATAGTCGTAGTACGACTATATTTCAATAGTCGTGTCAGGACTTTTATATAATAATCCAAAAATACAAAAGATATCAGATTATTGTTCACTGGATACTGTGAACAATAGCTTGTTTCCGGTTAAGTTCGCACACCGGATTTAAGGTACGAGGATGGGATTATGAAATTCGAAAACATACGAAATTTGCGAGAAGATAATGATAAAACGCAGGAAGAAGTTGCTGCATATCTCAACATCAAACAGACTACATATTCTAAATATGAACTTGGAAAAATCAACGTTCCTATTGATGTCTTCATCAAACTTGCTGATTATTATACAGTCTCAATTGATTATCTCGTTGGACGTGGAAAAAAGTGAACTTACAAAATGAAAAATCTCTGGACATCTTGCAAACATTGAATCTGTAAGATGTTCAGAGATTAAGTTCGATGCCGCTGGCCGGACTCGAACCGGCACGGCTACTAACCGCTTGATTTTGAGTCAAGTGCGTCTGCCAATTCCGCCACAGCGGCTTATTCTGTCGGACAAGAAAACCTTCTTGTCCGAATCAGCTTTTTTATGTTACCATATCCAGTCACATTTTTCAACTATTTTTTATGATTTTATTTGCTTTTTATTTGCAAAGTTTCTTTCCAACCTCAAAACAATCAAATGTTGCAAAATAGGCTTTCGGTGTCTCTGCACGGCGAATCATCTGTACACTTCCATCTTCTTTTAAAAGAAGTTCTGCTGATTTCAATTTACCATTATAGTTATATCCCATAGAGAAACCATGTGCACCCGTATCATGGATTACAAGGTAATCTCCCATATCAACTTCCGGAAGCATTCTGTCAATTGCAAACTTATCATTATTTTCACACAGAGAACCTGTTACATCATATTTGTGATCGCACGGTGCATCTTCTTTTCCAAGAACAGTAATATGATGATATGCTCCATACATTGCCGGGCGCATCAGGTTAACAGCACACGCATCTACTCCGATGTAGTTCTTATAAGTATTCTTCTCATGGATTGCTTTTGTCACAAGGCAGCCATAAGGTCCCATCATAAAGCGGCCAAGCTCTGTGTAGATTGCAACATCTCCCATTCCTGCCGGAACAAGTACTTCTTCATAAACCTTGCGGACACCTTCTCCGATCACACGGATATCATTCGGCTCCTGATCCGGTGTGTAAGGAATTCCAATACCACCTGAAAGATTAATAAACTTAATATGTACTCCTGTTTCTTTCTGAAGACGTACTGCCTGCTCAAAAAGAACTTTTGCAAGCATTGGATAATAATCATTTGTCACTGTATTGCTGGCAAGGAATGCATGAATACCGAATTCTTTTGCACCTTTTGCTTTCAGTGTCTTAAATGCTTCTGTGATCTGCTCTGTTGTCATTCCATATTTTGAATCTCCCGGATTATCCATAATATCATTACTGATCTTGAATATTCCGCCCGGATTGTAACGGCAGCTGATCGTCTCCGGAATATGTCCGATTGTCTTCTCAAGGAAGTCAATATGTGTAATATCATCCAGATTGATGATTGCTCCAAGTTCATCCGCAAGTTTAAAATCTTCCTCCGGTGTATCGTTTGAGGAAAACATAATATCATGACCATCAATTCCAACTGCATCTGACATAAGCAGTTCTGTATAAGAGGAACAGTCACAACCGCATCCATACTCTTTCAAGATCTGTAAAAGGAACGGATTCGGAGTTGCCTTTACAGCAAAATACTCTTTATATCCCGGATTCCATGCAAATGCTTCCTTTAATGCTTTTGCATTCTCGCGGATTCCTTTCTCATCATAAAGATGGAACGGAGTCGGATATGTTTTTACAATCTCTTCAACCTGTTCTTTTGTCACAAATGGTTTCTTACTCATTTTCATTTTCTCCTTCGCGTATTTTGATTAATTCTATCTCATTCGCAAGTGCTGTCTTAAACAGCGTAACGAAATTTCTCTGTCCGGAATAGACACAAGTGTTTCTGCTCTCCTGTCCATATTCACCCGAAAGTACATATTTAGAATCTGTGATCAGACCAATCTGATTTCCTTTTTCTTTCGTCACATAAATGATTGCCCCTGAAAGTTCAAATGGATGATCTGTCACAAGAACTACCTTTTTTCCTTTTTCTGTCAGTTCCTTTAACTGTCCTTTCAACTGTTCCAGACAGACACCGGAACAGGAACAATACACTCTTTCTTCCACATTAGCCAGAAGATTGTGGATCTTATCTGAAATATGTTCCCGACCATCGATCGTAACATAACCTTCTTCCTCTTTCTTCTCACCCGGAAGATTCACATCCAGCCACTTCTGTTCTTCCTCCATCCTGCGGATCCTGTTTCCACAGAACTCCTGAACATCAACCGGAATATACCGCTTGGCATCTTCTTCGATCAGATATGCAGCCCCCTTCTCAACAAGAGCCGCCAATGATGCATACACATTAGACCTCGAGATTCCTGTATCTCTTGCAATCTCATACCCCGTCTGCTTTCCTGCTTCGATCAGCCGAAGATAAACCGTCGCTTCCTGCCGGGACATCCCAAAATGCATCAGATATTCAATTGCTTTATTTATGTCCATCACATCATCCCTTTATTCTTAGTAGTTCTTTACAGGAACACTATACAGCATTGTTTGTTGGATGTCAATATATTGATTGTATTTAATAAGAGCCAGAACAGGCACCACACACGGTAACTGTTCTGGCTCTTATTAAAAGTTTTTTCTAATTTAATCTACTGTCGCAATTCTCATCATATTACTTGTAAAGCTTCTCTCTTTGCTTACATTTGTTGAAGGAATTCCAGCTGTGATAACTACAACATCTCCCGGCTCAACATACTGTTTTACCTGTGCCAGTTCGATCGCATTTTCACAGATATCTTCTGTTGTATCAACTTCAAGAGACTTCAGCGGTCTTACGCCCCAGTAAATAGACATTCTTCTCAGTGTTCTCTCGTTCGGAGTTACACCAAGGATTTCCTGTCTTGGTCTTAAGTTGGATACAACTCTTGAAGTTGCTCCTGATACAGATGGTGTAATGATACATTTTGCATTCAGGTTTGCTGCTGCCAGTACGGATGAATATCCGATTGCACTGGATATTCCGCCTCTTAAATGACCGTGCTCTTTCTCAAGCATGATATCATAATCAAGGTGTTTCTCTGTCTGCTCGATGATATGAACCATCATCTGAAGTGCCTCGAGTGGGTATTTACCCTGCGCTGTCTCTCCTGAGAGCATTACAGCATCTGTTCCGTCATATACAGCGTTCGCAACGTCTGTTACCTCAGCTCTTGTCGGACGTGGATTACGCATCATAGAATCAAGCATCTGTGTTGCCGTGATAACTGTCTTGAACTGATCGTTACATTTCTGAAGATATGGAAGTTCCTCTGCCGGTATCTCAACTCCGAGGTCGCCACGGGCAACCATGATACCATCTGCTGCACGGATGATCTCATCGATATTGCTGATTCCTTCTTCATTCTCAATCTTTGCGATAATCGGAATGTAAGGAGCTCCGAGAGACTTCAGATATGCCTTGATCTCAAGAATACACTCTGCATTTCTTACGAAAGATGCAGCAATAAAATCAATTCCCTGCTCTGCTCCGAATTTAATATCTTCTTTATCTTTCTCAGTGATTGCCGGAAGTCTTACCGGTACTCCCGGTACATTAACGCCCTTTTTCTCTCCGAGTTCACCACCGTTGATGATCTCACAATGAATTTCTTTGTCTGTTTTTCCGATTACTTTCAGTCCGATCAGACCATCATCGATCAAAATAATCTTTCCTTCACTTACATCTTCTGCAAGTCCCTTATATGTGATAGATACTTTATTCTCATCTCCAACAATATCTTCTGTAGTAAGTGTAAAGGTCTTCCCTGTTTCAAGCTTAATCTTCTTTCCGTCTTTCAGAACACCTGTACGGATCTCTGGTCCCTTTGTATCCAGAAGAATAGCTGTCGTTGCATGCTCTTCCTCGCGAAGCTCTTTGAGCATATCCATACGACCCTTCTGTTCTTCATGATCACCATGAGAGAAGTTGAAACGAGCTACATCCATGCCATTCTGGATGAGTTTTCTCATCAGTTCTCTATCATTTGTGTTTGGTCCCATCGTACATACTACTTTTGTTTTTTTCATACTAAGTCAATCTCTCCTTTAAAAAATATAACCTTAAAGTTCCTATACACCTGGAGCGAAGCTGCACTGTATCACTTTCGGCTGCAACTCTGATCTGATACACTGCACTGCCATACCTCATCTCCGGTAAACTATGAGAAATATGCGTTACACAATTCTCATTTTCTACTTCACATGTTCATGTGTAAATAAATGTTCCTGGCAATACTCATAGTTTCCATTACATTTTGAACAAAAACGGAACTCCAATGTCGGATCATCTAGTTCTGTACGTCCGCAAACCGCACAACGATGTCTTGCCCCATTCGCATATGTCATATGTGGTCTCGTCTGCTGTTTAAACTTTGCTTTTCTCGCCTGCTCTTTCGGACTGAAACGCTTCATATTCCTGCTGGACAAGAAAAAGATAACAAAGTTCAATAAGGATGCTGCAATCGCAACTTTCGTTGCGAGACTTCCTGTAAAGAAATAGTACAGTGCCATTGCCGCATATACGAAAGCCATCCATTTCATCTTAATCGGTAAAATAAAATAGAGTAAAACTTCCATATCCGGATAGATGGAAGCAAATGCCAAAAAGATAGACATTGTAATATAGTTCGTGCTGATCAATCCGATACTTGAAAGCGGAAGTTCAATTCCATAGATAAGATAAAACACACCATACAGTATGAATACTGCGATCACTGTAAAAAGTATTCCTGAAAAAATGTATACATTATAACGGAATGTTCCCCATGTTCTCTCAAGGGCTGAGCCAAGAGAATAATACAATAACACAAGAAACAGCAAGGAAATCAAACTTCCCGTCGGTGGAATCAATACCCAGGAAATAATCCTCCAGACCTGTCCTCTTAAAATATATGCCGGTTCCAGTGTAAGCCATCCTAAAAGTCCCGGTGCTAAATAATAAATAGCGAAACCTATCACATACCCAGCCAGCAGATACACCGTAAGATTCGGTATTGCAAAACGACCTAATTTTTTTTCTAATTTATCAAGCCAGTTCAACTCGTATTCTCCTTCTATTTTCATTTTAATATCGCTGTCCACTACGTGTGGCCAGCACTTGCATCTTCGTATAGCAGTAATTGTACAAGGGAAGACTTGTTTTGTCAAACGATTGTTTTTATATTAATACACTTTTAACAAGAATATGATGTTTTCTTTCTTTTTCTACTTAGACATTATTGCCATATTCCCCCCTATTTCTTTACACTTACTACACTACAATGACCATTGTCTTTTTGAGAATCTTGTCGTATAATGATATTTATTGCGAACTAACAAACGCATTTAATAGGTAGTAACTCATATAAATTTGACAAATTAACTGAATTACAAAAGATTGGGGATATTAATTATGAACGCAAAAAATCTACATACTTTAGGAATCGACATTGGTTCCACGACAGTAAAAATTGCAATTCTTAATGATGAAAATGAAGTCCTCTTCTCTGATTATGAGCGCCATTTCGCTAATATCCAGGAGACGCTTTCCGATTTACTTGGCCGTGCCCTTTATAAACTTGGACCAATCCAGGTTTCTCCTGTCATCACAGGAAGCGGTGGTCTGACACTTGCCAAACACCTCGGTGTTCCATTTGTCCAGGAGGTAATTGCTGTCTCCACTGCACTGCAGGATTACGCTCCTCAGACAGATGTAGCAATTGAGCTTGGCGGAGAAGATGCGAAGATCATTTATTTTGAGGGTGGAAATGTAGAACAGCGTATGAATGGTGTCTGTGCCGGTGGTACAGGTTCTTTCATTGACCAGATGGCATCTCTTCTTCAGACAGATGCTTCCGGTCTGAATGAATACGCTAAAAATTACAAAGCATTATACTCTATCGCTGCGCGCTGCGGTGTATTTGCCAAGACAGATATCCAGCCACTGATCAACGATGGTGCCGCTAAGGAAGATCTTGCCGCATCCATTTTCCAGGCTGTTGTGAATCAGACCATCAGTGGTCTTGCCTGTGGAAAACCGATTCGCGGTCACGTTGCCTTTTTAGGAGGTCCGCTTCATTTCCTCTCAGAGTTAAGAGAAGCCTTCATCCGTACACTGAAACTGGATGATGAACATATTATTGCACCGAACCACTCACATTTGTTTGCTGCGATTGGTTCTGCACTGAATTCCAAAAGAGATACTCCGATGGAACTGCGTGATATGCAGAATCGTCTCGAGAATAAAATCCAAATGGATTTCGAAGTGGAACGTCTGGATCCACTGTTTGCAACAACTGCTGATTACGAGGAATTCATTTCCCGCCATGCAAAGCATCAGGTGCCGGTAAAAGATCTTGCCTCATACAAAGGAAAAGCATTTCTTGGAATCGATGCCGGTTCAACAACTACAAAAGCGGCTCTCGTTGGTGAAGACGGAACACTTCTTTATTCTTTCTATCACAACAACGACGGAGATCCGCTTGGTACAACGATCACAGCAATCAAAGATATTTACGATCAACTCCCGGAGGGTGTAGAGATTGTTCATTCCTGTTCCACAGGATACGGCGAGGCACTGATCAAAGCTGCTCTGATGCTTGACGAGGGAGAAGTTGAGACTGTTTCTCATTATTATGCAGCATCCTTCTTTGAGCCGGATGTAGACTGTATTCTGGACATCGGCGGTCAGGATATGAAATGTATCAAGATCAAAAATCAGACTGTCGACAGTGTTCAGCTGAACGAAGCCTGCTCTTCCGGATGTGGTTCTTTCATTGAGACATTTGCAAAATCTCTGAATTATTCTGTAGAGGATTTTGCTCACGAAGCTCTTTATGCACAGAACCCGATCGATCTCGGAACACGCTGTACTGTATTTATGAACTCCAAAGTAAAACAAGCACAGAAAGAGGGGGCGTCTGTTGCTGATATCTCAGCCGGACTTGCTTATTCTGTTATCAAGAATGCACTGTTCAAGGTAATCAAAGTATCTGACGCATCCGAACTCGGAAATCATATTGTTGTTCAGGGAGGTACCTTCTATAATAATGCAGTTCTTCGAAGCTTTGAGAAAATCGCGAACTGTGAAGCGATCCGCCCGGACATTGCCGGAATCATGGGTGCATTCGGTGCAGCTCTGATTGCCCGTGAACGTTATGTTGACTGCGAAGGCACAACAATGCTTTCCATTGATGACATCCGTTCCCTTGAATACTCCACAACAATGACAAAATGTCGTGGATGTACAAACAACTGCCGTCTGACGATCAACCATTTCAGTGGTGGACGTAAATTCATCACAGGAAATCGCTGTGAGCGCGGACTTGGAAAAGAGAAATCAAAAAATCAGATGCCGAATTTATTTGAATATAAATTGCATCGCTATTTTGATTATGAACCGCTTTCCGAAGAAGAGGCAAAACACGGATTAATCGGTATTCCTCGTGTGTTGAATATGTACGAGAACTATCCGTTCTGGTTCACATTTTTTACAAAACTTGGATTCCGTGTAGTTCTCTCACCTGCTTCTACAAGAAAGATTTATGAGCTTGGTATTGAATCCATCCCAAGTGAATCCGAGTGTTATCCGGCGAAACTGGCGCACGGACATGTACAGTGGCTGATCAATCAGGGAGTGAAACACATTTTCTATCCTTCAATCCCGTATGAACGGAAAGAATTTGCTGATTCTGACAACCACTACAATTGCCCGATCGTTACTTCTTATCCGGAAAACATCAAGAATAACATGGACCCGATCGTCAACGGAGAAATTGATTTTATCCATCCATTCTTGAATTTTGAAAGTGAAGAGACGATTTCTTATCGCCTTGTAGAAGAATTAAGTAAGAAGTTCTCTCTTTCCGAAAGCGAAATCAAGTCAGCAGTCCATGACGCATGGAATGAACTTGCTGCCTGTCGTCAGGATATGAGAAATAAAGGGGAAGAAACAATCCGTTTCTTAAATGAAACAGGAAACCGCGGTATCGTACTTGCCGGTCGTCCATACCATATCGATCCGGAGGTAAATCATGGTCTTCCTGAGCTCATTACATCCTACAATATTGCAGTACTTACAGAAGACTCTGTCTCTCATTTGAATCCGGCAGAGCATCCTCTGAATGTCATGGATCAGTGGATGTACCACTCCAGACTGTATGCAGCTGCAAATTATGTAAAGACAACGGAGAATCTTGATCTGATCCAGCTTAACTCCTTCGGATGTGGACTGGATGCTGTCACAACAGATCAGGTTGCTGAGATCCTTACAAATTCAGATAAAATTTACACAACTTTGAAGATTGATGAAGTAAATAATCTTGGAGCTGCAAGAATCCGTGTGCGTTCTCTTCTCGCCGCAATCCGTGTGCGTGAAAAGAAACAGGAAAAACGTACCATTCATCCGGCCTCTATCAAAAAGGTTACATTTACAAAAGAGATGCGTAAGGATTATACTATTCTCTGCCCGCAGATGTCTCCGGTTCATTTCGAACTGCTTGAGCCTGCTTTCCGCGCTGCCGGATACAACATTGATGTTCTTCCTAACGATAACAAACAGGCTGTCGATATGGGACTGAAATATGTAAATAATGATGCCTGCTACCCTTCTCTGATCGTTGTCGGTCAGATTATGGATGCACTCTTATCCGGAAAATATGACTTGAATCATACAGCTGTTATTATCACACAGACCGGTGGTGGCTGCCGTGCTTCTAACTATATTGGATTCATCCGCCGTGCACTTAAGAAAGCCGGCATGGAACACGTTCCGGTAATCTCACTTAATTTAAGTGGATTAGAAGATAACCCTGGATTTAAACTTTCTCCTGCACTGGTTCTTCGTGGAATCTACGCAGCAGTATTCGGAGATATCTTTATGAAATGTATTTACCGTATGCGTCCTTATGAGGCTGTACCGGGAACTACAGATAAGATTCACCGCAAATGGGCTGAAGTTGTTAAGAAGTTTGTGTCCGAAGGATATCCATCCCGTAAGAGATTTAAGAAGCTTTGTAAAGATATCATCAATGATTTTGATAATATCGAGACACTCGACATTAAGAAACCTCGTGTTGGAATCGTTGGAGAAATCCTGGTTAAATTCCTTCCGGCTGCCAACAATCATCTGGCAGAGCTTCTTGAAAGCGAAGGGGCTGAGGCAGTTGTTCCGGATCTTCTTGATTTCCTGCTCTACTGCTTCTACAATCAGAACTTCAAAGTTTCCCACTTGGGAATGAAGAAGTCCAAAGCTACAGCTGGAAACCTTGGAATCAAAGCTTTGGAATGGTTCCGTGCTCCGGCTTCCAAAGCATTTGCAGAAAGTAAACACTTTGATCCGCCGGCTCACATTGAAGATCTTGCAAAAATGGCATCAGAGATCGTATCTCTCGGAAACCAGACCGGTGAAGGATGGTTCCTGACAGGTGAGATGCTTGAGCTTATCCACAGCGGTGCAGGAAACATCGTCTGCACACAGCCATTCGCCTGCCTGCCAAACCATGTTGTCGGTAAGGGAGTTATCAAAGAAC
>ERZ1034781.1148-NODE-1148-length-11750-cov-8.125096_pt1 | contig 11750 bp, 14 predicted proteins | sample MGYA00520700_ERZ1034781 | MGnify/ENA primary metagenome ERZ1034781 (study PRJEB33766, sample SAMN09781709) | gut metagenome | biome: gut microbiome | host: Homo sapiens | place: Madagascar | study: EMG produced TPA metagenomics assembly of the PRJNA485056 data...
TGGTTTCGTTTGATTTGATTGTAGAGCCTTCGGACAAAGTGAAAAAGGATGTGGCTGAGCTCAACTCTCTTTATGAGGATTGTGTGGCGGCCATTCGTAAGACCAATCCTAAGCGAATCATCTTTATTGCCCTCCGAAGCTGTCTCATCCTGAAGGTCTTGAATCCTTGAAGATTCTAATCATCTGTTCTCGTCGACGCCAAGTCCGAACAGGGCGAAGTCGGTACGCAAGGGGTCGTCGGGAAACACTTCAAGCATGGCGGCTGTGAGTTTCTTAGCTGTGCTCATTGAGGCTGTGCGGCTTGCAAGCAGCCAGAGGCGTGTGCCCCCAAACACCCCGTTCCACATCCTCGAAAAGCACACGTTTGAACAGCTTTATTAAAAGGTGGAGCTACCCATACAAGTATCCATACAAGTTTTGATGAAACTATATCAATATTATCTGAAAATATAAAATTGAGTATAATTTAAGCTCCCCTACTGAAAAAGAAACTAACGAGATGTTGTTCTATATGTCTTATCGTATTCTTTTAATGCCTTCTTTAGGTTTCTTTCATTTGAAAAATAACATTTGACTAAATGTGCTACTTCATAAAAAACACCATCTTTTGTCCCTAAAGACAATCCTTTACATCCCTTATATTCTTTATCGAAGAGTCCTACACTTGTAAATTTTTTACTCACAGGCAATAAGATTTCAAATTCCTTGTTTATTATTCCTACATGATTTTTATACTTGTCCTCTATCACTCCATAGTCGCCAAAGAATTTGTAAGCATAGTCAAATTTAGGTTTACACACCATATTGCCATTTAAATCAATGAATCCATATTTCCCATTAACCTTAACGGCGCAAAGCCCTTCGTCAAAAATTGTTGCACCATTAATTGGAAACTTAAGTATAGATTTTCCTTCTTCATCTAAAATGTCCCAATCTGATAATGTACTAAAGCCTTTACTCCCGAAGGAGATTGTCTTTTTTACAGGAAGCCATGGTGAAGATTTGGTATCATTCTCTTTTACCCAACCAACAATAAGCTCAGTAGGTTTCGTTCCCTCTATCGTGATTACCCCTTTTGTTACAACCATTCTGTTTTGATGGAAAGACGAAACACTTGTAAATTCGCCAAAAACAGAAGCATCATCATTTAAGACCCTTACTTTCCCATTAACAATGGTTTGCCACTTGCCTTCTCCAAGAGAAAACACTGTCATTCCTGCATTCTTTAGTGTTTGAATTGCAGGTGGTACAGTGTTTTGTCCATTAGATGATAAAGAAACGACTAAGAACAACCAAAGAAACAACTTTCTCAATTTTTGATATTTCATACTTCTCATATTTATTATATTGCTATTTCAAGATAATTCTTCAATGTGTTGAATACTCTGAGGCGTTTGGCATAATCTTGCAAACGAGTGAGATTTCGGTTGGGCTTTCTCAGATAGGAGCGTATCACTTCTGTACAAACATCCAGCCCCAATTTGTTTCTGTATTTCACAGCATCGCAAACACTTCGCTCCATGTCAGTGACGCGAACATGATACCCAGAAATTTCTGCATTCATAATGCCAAACTCCAAGTTCTCTTTCTTCCAATAATACAACTCTATCGGGAGCGTATCAGGTATAACTACTTTCCGCTTGTTGGCGATGGCAATCTGCTGCAAAAATACAATTAATTACGAAAATATGGTAATATTCTATGGTTAATTTTATAAAACACCGCACATTTTTACATGTTTTTATAATTCTATTTAAACTCCGAATGCTCAAGGTCAACAATTAGAGCTTTTCTAACTATCGTTCTTTGTTAAAAGTATTAAGCACCCTATTAAATAGAAAAAGAGGTCTTCTTCAAATTTTAAGAAGACCTCTTTCTGACACCAACTTTTTATAATTCTAAGAACTATGCTAATTCGCTTATTTACAAGTAAATGCGCATTTTGGGTTGGTGATTCTACCGCAAAGGTAGTTAATTCTGAGCAAATCACAACCTCTTGCCATAATTCAATCGTTTTGTACATGTTGTATAATTTAGCTATAACGTTGTTCCGCGGACGGAGTCAGGTCAGCCGTGATTTAGTGAGTTTTTAAACGGTATATGACATTAGACTCATACCATACTGCAGCCTGCGCCATTACGTCCTTCAAGTCCTCGATGAACTGCATGTAGTTATTCTGAGGTATAGGGATATATCGCTCCGGGTGTTGTCCGTCGTGGTCGCCGCTTGTCAAATGGATGATGCAGAATGTGCGGTCGATGTCGTGATAGGCTACCATGCCTCGCTGCTCAAGAACTGCCACTGTGCGGTCGAAGTCCGCCGGAGTGGTGGGTATTACCTGCAGCACGCTTCAGGGGTATTCCTGAGCCGTGAGGAGCGTCTGCCCCTCCTGCTGACTGAGCAGGAAGGAATGAATTGTTTTTGATGTTTTCATGCTACAAAGTTTAACGAGTTGGTGATTCTACCGCAAAGGTAGTTAATTCTGAGCAAATGTTTTAGCCTTTTATATGATCACCGCTGTGCCGCTGCATGTCACCATGAGCATCGATCCGCCCTGTCCTACGGTTTCGTAGTCGAGGTCGATGCCTACGATGGCGTTGCAGCCGAGGCTTTCGGCACGTTCTGCCATTTCGCGCATAGCTGAGTCTTTAGCTTCGCGCAGCACACCCTCGTATGCACTGCTGCGACCGCCGAAGAAGTCGCGCAAGCCTGCCATGAAGTCTTTGAAAACATTGGCACCGATGATGGTTTCGCCGGTTACTACGCCGCGATATTCGCGTATGGGGTGTCCTTCGAGTGTTGGTGTTGTTGAGAAAATCATAGTATTGTTCCTTTCTTTTTAATACGTTAAATAAACGCTATTGTGGGCGGTTTATTTTGTGGGTTAACAATAAATAATATAACTTTGTTCTTCATCACAGATTATTATAGAAATATATGACAAAGAAAGCGATAGTAATAGGTGCTACTTCTGGCATAGGGCTTGAAGTGGCTCGTCTTTTAGCCGTGCGTGGCTACAGCGTAGGCATAGCCGGCAGGCGTGTGGAGCGACTGCAGGAGATTGTGGAGACCACGGACGGCATAGTGGCGTGGCAGCAGATTGATGTGGACAGCGACGATGCCCCCGATGGCTTGCACGAGCTTATCGGCAAGCTGGGCGGCATGGATCTGTACTTCCATAGTTCGGGAATAGGGTGGGAGAACTGCTCGCTCGATGCGGAGAAGGAGATGCGCACGGTGCAGACCAACGCCGTGGGCTTCACGCGGATGGTGCTCTCGGCGTACCAGTGGTTTGCCGACGACGCTCACCGCGGACGCATAGCCTGCATCACGTCGATAGCTCGCACGCGCGGACTGGGTGCTGCACCTGCCTATTCGGCTACGAAGCGTTTCCAGTCGCACTACCTCGAGTGTCTGGCGCAGCTCGCCAGTATGCGCCGCCTGCCAATCAGCATCACCGACATACGTCCGGGCTTCGTGGCTACCGACCTTATCGCCGGCAGCCATTTCCCGCTGCAGCTCTCAGCGGAGCATGTGGCTGCGGACATCGTGAGCGCGGTGGAGCGCGGCAAGAAGGTAGTGACCATTGATTGGCGCTATAGGTTGCTCGTGGCTGCGTGGCGCATGATACCGCGCTGTGCGTGGATTAGGCTGCGGTTCGTGAAGTAAGACTTCTACGGAATATGCGGATTTTGAATGCGTAAAATAGCAACGGATTCAACGCACCCAGCGAATCCGTTTAATCCGATAAATCCGTTGTTATTTTTTCGCACCATAATAATCTGCTGTAAATCAGCAATCAGTGGAAGGATATTCGTATTGAGGGACTGCGTGACTACGGCAGGAATGCCGTAGCCTCCTACATTAGTATCGTTGGCTTTATTGCTTGGTTGGTGCAGTTCTTGCTCTGGCAAGCGGCAAAGCCGAGCGGAGCCAGCTGCAATAGATTGCCAGTTTGCTTGGTTGGTGCAGTGGAGACAGCTGCAATAGATTGCCAGTTTGCTTGGTTGGTGCAGTGGAGACAGCTGCAATAGATTGCCAGTTTGCTTGGTTGGTGCAGCTGAGACAGCTGCACCCCCTACCGTTTCCGTCCGCCGTCTGATTGGATTCCGTCCGCCGTCTGATCGGTTTCCGTCCGGTGTCTGATTGGTTTGCGTTCGGTGCACGATGACATAAGCGGAGAGTCTATGCATTTATTCTTTACATATTTTTAAGTAAAAATCCTCAACAATCCAATTATTATTGCTAACTTTGCAAACTGAAAATTGCAATTCGAATACTTAGCGGTATTCTACGTAGAAAAAGAAACAAATTGTTTTAAAAATTTTTATGGATTCTATTTTATTAATCACAGTCATCTTGACGGCTGTTGTATTGGTAGTAGGTGCGTACGTAGTTGCGAAACTCGTAGGTCCTCGTTCGTACAACCCGGTTAAGGGTCAGCCCTTTGAGTGTGGTATCCCTACACGCGGATCTTCTTGGATTCCGGTGCATGTAGGTTACTATCTCTTTGCTATCCTTTTCCTTATGTTCGACATTGAGACCCTCTTCCTCTACCCGTGGGCAGTAGTTGTCAAGCAGTTTGGAGTAATGGCGCTTGCGAGCGTTGGTTTCTTCATGCTGGTATTGGTATTTGGCCTTGCATACGCTTGGCGGAAAGGAGCGTTGGAATGGAAGTAAGAAAACCTGTCATCAAGAGTATTCCTTACGATGAGTTCAAGGACAACAAGGGCCTTGAGACAATCGTAGACGAGCTCCATGAGGGCGGCGTCAACGTAGTGGTTGGCTCACTCGACCAGGCTATCAACTGGGGTCGTTCCAACTCTTTGTGGTCATTAACATTCGGTACATCGTGCTGCGGTATTGAGTTCATGGCAGTAGGTTGTGCCCGTTACGACTTCTCTCGCTTCGGCTTCGAGGTGACACGTAACTCTCCTCGTCAGGCAGACCTTATCATGTGCGCCGGTACCATCACCAACAAGATGGCGCCCGTGTTCAAGCGTCTCTACGACGAGATGGCTGAGCCGAAGTACGTAGTGGCAGTGGGCGGTTGCGCCATCTCGGGCGGTCCGTTCAAGAACTCGTACAACGTAGTGCGCGGCATCTCAGAGATTGTGCCCGTAGACGTGTACGTGCCCGGCTGTCCTCCGCGTCCGGAGGCTATCCTCTACGGCATGATGCAGCTGCAGCGCAAGGTGAAGGTCGAGAAGTTCTTCGGCGGAGCAAACCACAAGATGACACATGAGGAGAAAGAACTCTCTATGTCGAAGGGTGGTCTGCACGGCTTGAGCAACGAGGCTCTCGCCAGCGAAGCAAAGCGCGAGACAATCGTAGTGAACGAGGTGCCGGAAGGCTTCGATGCAAAGAAAGGTCTAACTGATTAATATAATAAGGTATAAGATATGAAACTTGAAAACATAGAACTCTCATTCGACAATTTTGCGAGTGAGATGTCGAAACTGAAGAACCAGAAACATTTCGACTACCTTGTTACCATCATCGGCGAGGACTTCGGCGAGGAAGGCTTGGGATGTATCTACATTCTTGAGAACACCGATAACAACGAGCGCTGCTCCGTACGCACCATCGCAAAGAAGGTGGACGGCAGCGACGTGATTCCTACCGTCGTTGAGCTCTGGAAGGCAGCCGAGCTGCTCGAGCGTGAGGTCTACGACTTCGTAGGCATCAAGTTCCTCGACCACCCAGACATGCGCCGTCTGTTCCTGCGTACCGACTTCAACGGCTATCCGTTGCGCAAGGACTTCGACATGAGCCCCGAGGCAAACCAGTTCCCGCTTACCGACGAGCCTGAGTCTGACTACACCGTTGTGTACAGCCTCGACGCCGATGGCCACCTCGTAGCTACAAAGAAGCGCCTCTTCGAGGACACCGACTTCGTAGTGAACATCGGTCCGAACCACCCGTCTACACACGGTGTGCTCCGCTTGCAGACCGTTCTCGACGGCGAGAAGGTGAAGCGCATCTATCCGCACCTGGGCTATATCCACCGCGGCATCGAGAAGATGTGGGAGGGCATGACCTATCCGCAGACACTCGCTCTTACCGACCGTCTCAACTACCTCTCTGCCATGATGCACCGCCACGCTCTCGTTGGCGTGATAGAGGAGGGTATGGGCATTGAGCTTACAGACCGCATCCACTACATCCGCACCATCATGGACGAGTTGCAGCGTATCGACTCCCACTTGCTCTACCTCGGCTGTACAGCACAGGACTTGGGCGCCCTCACAGCGTTCCTCTACTGTATGCGCGACCGCGAGCACGTGCTCAACGTTATGGAGGAGACCACCGGCGGACGACTCATCCAGAACTACTACCGCATCGGCGGATGCCAGGCAGACATCGACCCGAAGTTCGTAGAGAACACAAAGAAGCTCTGCAAGTATCTGCGCCCGATGATTCAGGAGTATCTCGACGTGTTCGGCGACAACGTAATCACACACAACCGCTTGGTTGGCGTTGGCCCGATGGGACGCGAAGACTGTATCAACTACGCCGTGACAGGTCCGGCAGGACGTGCTGCAGGCTGGAAGAACGATACACGTAAGCGTCACCCGTACGACCTCTACGACAAGGTAGAGTGGGAGGAGATTACAATGACCGGTTGCGACTCTATGGACCGCTACTACTGTCACATCAAGGAGCTCTATCAGAGCCTTAACATCATCGAGCAGCTCATCGACAACATTCCGGAGGGCGACTTCTACGTTAAGCAGAAGCCAATCATCAAGGTGCCCGAGGGACAGTGGTACTTCTCTGTAGAGGGAGCCAGCGGCGAGTTCGGCGTATATCTCGACTCTAAGGGCGACAAGAGTCCTTACCGTATGAAGATGCGCCCGATGGGTCTGACACTGACCGGCGCTCTTGACCCGATGCTTCGCGGACAGAAGATTGCCGACCTCATCACAACCGGTGCAGCTATCGACTTCGTAATTCCTGACATCGACCGTTAACGAAATCATAAATTAAAAGAAATGTTTGACTTTAGTAACATAACAAGCTGGCTCCACAATCTCCTCTCAGTGACCTGCGGTCTTGGAGATTTCTGGACAATACTGATCGAGTGCATCCTGGTTGGTGTCTGCATCCTCGCAGGCTACGCCATCCTCGCCATCATCTTGATCTTCATGGAGCGCAAGGTTTGCGCATGGTTCCAGTGCCGTCTTGGCCCGATGCGCGTAGGCCCTTGGGGCATATTCCAGGTGTTCGCCGACGTGCTGAAGATGCTCATCAAGGAGATCTTCTCAGTTGACGGTGCCGACAAAGTGCTCTACTACATCGCTCCGTTCCTCGTGATTATAGCTTCCGTAGGCACCTTCTCGTTCCTCCCGTGGAATAATGGTGCTCAGGTGCTCGACTTCAATGTAGGTCTGTTCCTTATGTCGGCAATCTCAAGTATCGGCATCGTGGGCATCTTCATGGCAGGTTGGGGCTCTAACAACAAGTATTCGGTAGTTTCGGCTATGCGTGGCGCCGTGCAGCTCATCTCATACGAGATGTCGCTCGCACTCTGCCTTATCACCGCCGTAGTGCTCACCGGCACAATGAAGGTATCGGGCATCGTAGATGCACAGACCGGTGCTTTCGGTTGGCTCATCTTCAAGGGACACATCCCGGCTATCATCGCCTTCCTCGTGTTCCTCGTAGCAGGCAACGCCGAGGCAAACCGTGGTCCGTTCGACTTGGCTGAGGCTGAGTCGGAGCTTACAGCCGGCTACCACACCGAGTATTCGGGTATGGGCTTCGGCTTCTACTACCTCGCCGAGTACCTCAACCTTTTTGTAGTTTCAGGTATCGCTGCTACAGTATTCCTTGGCGGTTGGGCTCCGTTCAACATCGGTGTTGCCGGCGTTGACAGCGTGCTCGACATGATTCCGGGCATCGTGTGGTTCCTCGGCAAGACATTCGGCATAGTGTTCCTGCTTATGTGGGTGCGCTGGACATTCCCACGTCTGCGTGTCGATCAAATTCTGAAGCTCGAGTGGAAGTACTTGATGCCTTTGTGTCTTATCAACTTGATTCTCATGACTGTAGTTGTGGCATTCGGTTGGCACTTTTAATTAGAAGTTAAGGAGTAAAGAAGTTAAGGAGTTAAGCCAAATGTACTGATTGATATGGAAAAAAGGTTATGGCTTAACTACAAGTGACCAAAGGGAACGATAACTTCTCACTTCTGAATTCTTAATAATAATAAACAATGGAAGAAAACAAAAAATCATATTTCGGAGAAATCGGGTCGGCTATGAAAACCCTCGCCATTGGTATGAAGACCACATGGAAGGAGCTCCTCACAAAGAAGAGCACAGAGCAGTATCCCGAGAACCGCAAGACCACACTGCACGTAGCAGCACGTCACCGCGGACGTCTGGTGATGAACCGCGACGAGAACGGTGTCGTGAAGTGTACAGCCTGTACACTCTGCGAGAAGGCTTGCCCGAACGGCACTATCAAGATTGTGTCGCAGATGGTTGAGAACCCGGAGACAGGCAAGAAGAAAAAGCAGCTCGTCGACTACCAGTACGACCTCGGCGACTGCATGTTCTGCGAGCTTTGCGTGAACGCCTGCAACTTCGGCGCAATCAAGTTTGTCAACGATTTCGAGAATTCGGTATTCGACCGCGAAGCACTCGTACTTCATCTCGACAAGGAAGTGTACGAGGGCGGCTCGCTGCCTAACATCATCGACGGCGGTGCCGACTTCGAAATCGGAACGTTTAACACCAAAACAAAATAAGGAGTAAGAAAATATGGCAAGTATAGTAATGTTTTGCATCTTGGCAGCAGTAATCCTCGGATCGGCTGTCATGTGCGTGACCACAAAGCACATCATGCGTTCGGTCACATTCCTGCTTTTCGTACTCCTCGGAGTGGCAGGCCTCTACTTCCTGCTTGACTACACCTATCTCGGTGCAGCACAGATCAGCGTCTACGCTGGCGGTATGGTGATGATGTACATCTTCGCCGTGCAGCTCGTCAGCAAGCGCACACTCCAGGGATTGGTAGAGCGCGTTAAGGGCTGCCGTGCCCTCTCTTACGCACTCATCTGCCTCGTAGGTTTGGCTACCGTAGCCGGCGTACAGCTCAAGAACGGTTTCATCTCTGTCCTTGTTGAAGGCAAAGAGGTGCCCATGCAGACCATCGGCGAGGCTCTTCTCGGTTCGGAAAAGTATCAGTATGTATTGCCCTTCGAGTTCATCTCAGTGTTCCTGCTGGCATGTATCATTGGCGCAATCGTTGTAGCACGTAAAGAAAAGGAGGACAAGTAAATTATGGTACCAGTAGAATGTTATTTCGTGCTTAGCGCACTTCTGTTCTTCATCGGCGTTTACGGCTTCGTGACACGCCGCAACCTGATAGCCATGCTCGTCTCTATAGAGCTCGTGCTCAACGCCGTAGACCTGAACTTCGCGGCTTTCAACCGTCTGCTCTTCCCCGGCGAGTTCGAGGGCTTCTTCATGACCCTCTTCTCAATCGGTGTGAGCGCAGCAGAGAGCGCCGTAGCTATCGCGATTATTATTAACGTTTACCGCAATTTCCACAGCGATCAGGTGAACAGTATTGAAAACATGAAATATTAATTAGATTATGGATTTTACATATTCAATATGGATTCTTCTGTTGCCGCTGATCAGCTTCCTGGTTATCGGTCTGCCAGAATTCGTGAATAAGAAGTATTCCTGGTCGCACAAGACAGCTGGATTGATTGGCACCTGCTCTTTGGGCTTGGTGACAGCACTCAGCTACTACACTGCGTTCCAGTATTTCACAGCCGACCGTCTTGCCGACGGCACCTTCGCAACCTTCGTTCCCTACAACGTCACATGGTTGCCGCTGGGCCATCTGCACTTCGACCTCGGTGTGCTGCTCGACCCGATTTCGGTGATGATGCTCATCGTCATCTCTACGGTCAGCCTTATGGTGCACATCTACTCGTTCGGCTATATGCACGGTGAGAAGGGTTTCCAGCGCTACTACGCTTTCCTTTCTCTCTTCACGATGTCAATGCTCGGACTCGTGCTTGCTACAAACATCTTCCAGATGTACATGTTCTGGGAGCTTGTGGGCGTAAGCTCTTACCTCCTCATTGGCTTCTACTACACTCTGCACGCAGCCGTTCACGCTTCTAAGAAGGCGTTCATCGTGACACGCTTCGCCGATATGTTCTTCCTCATCGGTATCCTCATCTTCGGCTACTACACAGGAAGCTACAACTTCTCGTTTGCTGGTCATGTAGAGTATCTCAACGGTGCTGCTGCATTTACAACTGCTGACAGCGCACGCGCTCTTGCAGCAGGCGGCATGATTCTGCCTACAGCCCTTGTGCTTATGTTCATCGGTGGTGCTGGTAAGTCGGCTATGTTCCCGTTGCACATCTGGTTGCCGGACGCAATGGAAGGTCCGACACCGGTTTCTGCACTTATCCACGCCGCTACCATGGTCGTTGCAGGTGTGTTCCAGATTGCACGTCTCTTCCCGGTATGGATTGAGTACGCTCCGCAGGCTCTTGAGGTTGTCGTTATAGTAGGCGCTTTCACAGCCTTCTACGCAGCAGCCGTTGCTTGCGCACAGAGCGACATCAAGCGTGTGCTTGCCTTCTCTACAATCTCTCAGATTGCGTTCATGATGGTAGCGCTCGGCGTATGTCTGCCGGGTCACCACGGTGCGGCTCTCGACAACCACGCACAGCTTGGCTACATGGCTTCTATGTTCCACCTGTTCACACACGCCATGTTCAAGGCTTGTCTGTTCCTCGGAGCCGGTTGCATCATCCACGCTGTTCACTCTAACGAGATGTCTGCAATGGGCGGTCTGCGCAAGTACATGCCTATCACACATATCACATTCCTCATCTCTTGCCTCGCTATCGCAGGTATCCCGTTCTTCTCGGGCTTCAGCTCTAAGGACGAGATCATCACTGCTTGCTTCGAGTACTCACCGCTCTGTGGCTGGTGGATGACAGGCGTTGCCGCTATGACAGCGTTCTACATGTTCCGCCTCTACTACGGCATCTTCTGGGGTACAGAGAACAAGGAGCTGCACGCTCACCACACACCGCACGAGGCTCCGGTTACGATGACCTTCCCGCTCGTGTTCCTGAGCATCGTCACCGTAGGCGTTGGTGTTGTTACAACACTCGGCGGCTTCTGCGACTGGAGCTGGGCAAGCTTCGGCTCTATCGTGAGCGCAGCAGGCACAGCCTACACCGTTCACTTCGACCCGCAGGTGGCTGCCACATCTACAGTGATCGCTATCCTCTCTATCGCCCTTGCCACATATATCTACAAGGGTGAGAAGCAGCCTATCGCCGACAAGCTGTACGCTACATTCCCGCGTCTGCATCGTTGGGCTTACAAGCGCTTCTACATGGACGAGGTTTATCAGTTCGTTACTCACAAGATTCTGTTCCGCTACGTCAGCCGTCCGGTACAGTGGATCGACGAGAAGATCATCAATGGTCTTATCGACTTCACTGCTTGGGGTGCTAACGAGGCAGGTGAGACCATCCGCCCATGGCAGAGCGGCGACGTTCGCCAGTATGCCGTTTGGTTCATCACAGGTACGGTAGCTTTAACATTATTATTACTTTGCTTATAATTAGAATATGAATATATTAAGTTTATTCGTAGTAATCCCTGCGTTGATGCTGCTCGGTCTGTGGATCGCACGCAACGTCAATCAGGTGCGTGGTGTGATGGTTGCCGGTTCATCTTGCCTCTTGGCAATGAGC
>ERZ1034781.1150-NODE-1150-length-11739-cov-13.520541_pt1 | contig 11739 bp, 10 predicted proteins | sample MGYA00520700_ERZ1034781 | MGnify/ENA primary metagenome ERZ1034781 (study PRJEB33766, sample SAMN09781709) | gut metagenome | biome: gut microbiome | host: Homo sapiens | place: Madagascar | study: EMG produced TPA metagenomics assembly of the PRJNA485056 data...
CGACTTGATTATTTTATCACAGAAGTGATTTTTTGTCAAGCTCTTTTTTCGAAGCTGTCGAACTTTCTGAACTTGGAGCGCCTCGAAACCTCTCAAATCTCTTTGGTGTTTCTTGACGTCTATTGGTTCTTTTCTTTGGCTTCTCACTGAGGCTTCGGAAGTCATTCTTTTGTCTCAGCGCTTGGCGCTCACATATAGTACCATATTCAAGGGGCTTTGGCAAGTCTTTTTGCAAAGTTTTTTGTCATTTTTTGTTCTTTGTATGCAACAGCCAGTTTTTCGGCATAAACCATCCGAGTTTTGGCTATATTTCAGGTTTCTTCCTATTTATATATAGAAAACTCCCGGCAGCACACACCGCCGGGAGTTCGAGTCTCAATTCATTTCTTCTTGTTTTACCTGCCGCAGAGTCAGCCAGACGGCTGCTGCCAACATGGGCAGCATTCCGATCAAACCAATGGGCGTCGGGCCCAGCACGTTATAGTAGGCATCTGCCGGGTAGGTCAGCACCGTAAACAAAGCTGCCACCGCATTGAACGCCCCATGCGCGATGGCTGACACCCAGATGCAGCCGGTCTTTTCGTAGAGCCAATCCAGCAGGGTGTTCAGTGCAAAGCAGACCACGCACCACACCACAAGGCCCAGCACCGGGGCGCCCAGATAATTGGTGCCATATTCATAGCCGGTGAGCAGCATGATGGGCCAATGCCACACGCCCCAGATGACACCGCCCAGCAGACGGCCATTGAGCAGACCGAAGCGTTCCTTGAGCTGGGGCATCATATACCCGCGCCAGCCCGCTTCTTCCCCTACTGCAAACAGCATGTTGATGGGCGGGGCCAGCGTGATCGCGAACAGACCCGTTTCCAGCATGTAGCTGAGGCTGGATACCCCCAACTGGCTGCGCAGAGTCTCGGCATCCATCTCGCCTCCGTAGGCTGTCACCAGCCAGCTTCCGGAGAGGTCCAGCCGGGACGAAAACACTGCAAAGTAGAGCAGCGCCGCCAGTACGGTGAACACCGCCGGGCCAAACCACGCCGCCAGCCAGTAGCGGCGCTTGCCCCGCACTTTCCAGCCGATGCCGGTGGGCTGATGCAGAACAATCCGTTTCGCTGCCAAGACCGCAACGAGCGGGCAGAACATGCTCACGGACAGCAGGGCGCGGTAAACTGCGGCATTGCCGTCCCGCAGGAGCAGCAGACTTCCATACACCTGACACAGCCACGCCAAACCAAAGGCAAGGAGGAAATAGAGTGCAAGGCTCTGTTTTTCTTTCGTACTCATACAAACTTCACCGCCGTTCCGTAAGCAATGACCTCTGCCGCGCCCTGCATGACGCTGGCAGAGGCGTAGCGCATCCCGACCACGGCATCGGCACCCAGCTCCTCCGCATTTTTGACCATGCGGCCAGTGGCGATCTGCCGGGCTTCGGTGAGCATCTCGGCGTAGTCGGTCACTTCGCCTCCTACCAGAGTGCGGAACCCGGCCATAATGTCGTGGCCGAAGTTGCGGCTCTGCACGGTGCTTCCCCGCACCACGCCCAGCGCTTCCAGCTTTTTGCCCGGAACTTCGTTAATAGTTACGATAAGCATCTTCTTCTCCCTTTCCGATCTCCTTGAGTCGATCCACCAGAACCTTCAGCGTTCCTATGATGCACGCCGCCGGGATGCCGAACAGCACCACCAACAGCGGCAGCGGCGGCACATCCTGCGGGTCGACGCAGAACGACCACGCCATGATGCCGATGGTCAGCAGCATGATCGCAGTAAACAATCCGGCTCCCACCAGCGCACCCTTGATGCGCTCGGCTTTCCGGTCCACCTGTTCAATATCCACAAATGTTACCCCCTGTTCCTCTTTTGCGGCAAGGCGCGCCAGCGTCTGCTCCACATCCAGTTCATTGAGGCTGACCGGCTCTTTCTGGAGCAGCGTGCAGAATTCCACTGCTTCGTTGAGGTCGGCGCGGCGGGTGTTCAAGCGTTCCAGCTGGCGGGTCATCCCGTCGGCCAGCGTACACTCTCCCTCCAGCATCTGCCGGATCTCAGCCAGCGGCACGTCCAGCTTGCGCAGCAGCTTGATCCGGCGCAGACGCTCCACATCCGCCGCCGAATAGCTGCGATACCCATTGCCCGGCTCCCGACCGGGGTGGATGAGCCCTTCTTCCTCGTAAAAGCGGATGTTCTTTTTGGTCACGCCCACAGCGGCTTCTACTTCGTTGATCTTCATCGGTTCCGCAGCCTCCTTACACGCTTACTTTACACCCTCCAGAAAGGGGAAGGTCAATAGCTTTTTCTGAAAAAACTCCCCCAGTCTGCTTCGCAGACAGCCCCCTCGGAGATGGGGCCTGACAAAAGGCTCCCTCTTAGAGGGAGCTGGCGAGCGAATGCGAGACTGAGGGAGTGGATTCAAATTAAAAGTAACATTTGATCTGGAACCGGTCCGCATTGTCCTGCTTTTTTTCCACCACGATGCGCTCATGGTTGAAATCAAAGTGGACCGGGGTACACAGCTCCGTATTGCGGGTCAGGCGCAGCAGCTCCTGCACCCGCTTTTTCTCCTCCGGCACGTAGAACAGGTAGCTGACGCCCTCCTTCTTGGCGCGGCCGGTGCGGCCGATCCGGTGGGTGTAATGTTCGTTGTCGCCGGGGACATCGTAGTTGATGACGGCATCCACATCCGAGACGTCGATGCCGCGGGCAGCCACATCGGTGGCCACAAGGATGGCCAGCTTGCCGTCCCGGAAGTTCTGCATGATCTGGTTGCGCTCTTTCTGGGAGAGGTCGCCGTGGAGGCAGTCCACTGAGAAGCCGAGGCGGGCCAGTTGGTTGGCCAGCGTGGCGGTGTTGAACTTGGTATCGCAGAAGACCATGACCCGCTTATAATGTTCGCCGATGATGATCTGGGCCAGATCGGACAGCTTGTTGCGGCCGGAGGTCTCCAGCATGTACTGGGTGATCTTGGGCTGGCTCTCCTCCTTGGGCTGGACGGTGATCTCCTCGGCGTTCTTCTGGTACAGCCAACCGATGTCCATCACCTCGCGGCTGATGGTGGCCGAGAACATGGACAGGTGCTTGCGGGCCTTCATCAGTTCGATGATATGGCGGACATCCTTATAGAAGCCCATGTTCAGCATCTCGTCCGCCTCATCGAGGACGATCTGGGTCACATGGGAGAGGTCAATGCTGTGGTGCTTGTAGTGGTCCATCAGGCGGCCCGGCGTCGCCACCACGATCTGACACCCCTCTGCGAGGCGTTTGGCCTGTTTTTCCATATTGGCGCCGCCGTATACGCATGCGACCTCCACGCCCGGCATAAAAGCCGTGAGAGCCGCCAGCTCGTCGGCAATCTGCTGGGCCAGCTCACGGGTGGGGGCCATGATGACCGCCTGCGGCACTTTCCGGGCCGGGTCGATCTGCTCCGCCACCGGGATGCCAAAGGCGCAGGTCTTGCCGGTGCCGGTGGGGGCCTTGGCGATAACATCCCGCCCCGCCAGCATGACGGGGATCGTCTTTTCCTGAATCTCAGTCATTTCCGCAAAGCCCATCTGTTCCACAGCCTTGTGGATCGCTTCGCTGCATTGCAATTCACTGTACAGCATGTTCCTTCTCCGTTCCGTTCTGATTTTCTTACAGTATACCATGAAATGCGCCGCTTGTCAGTAACAAAAAGAGCCGTGCTCCGGTTTGGGGAGCACAGCTCTTGGATTTGAGTTCCTATGTAGGAAATCAGGCAGTCTCTTCGACGCTCTTGTCAGCGGTACGGCCGGCTTCGAGCTTCTGCTTGAAACGACCGCTTGCCTTGAAGCCGGGGATGGAGGTGGACTCCAAACGGCTGGAGACCTTGGTCTTGGGGTTGGTGTAAGCCTTCGGCTTGCGGGGGCGCATCTCGAAACGGCCAAAGCCGGCGATGGTCACCTTCTCATCTGCGCGCAGACAGTCAGCGATCTGGTCAAACAAAGCGTCCATCGTGGTCTCGACCTGCGCTTCGGTAAAGCCGGTCTTGCGTGCCACAGTCTCAATCATCTGGGAACGAGTCATGTTTATCGATATCCTCCTGGAACGTCCAAAAGTAACGTCTTTTGGCAAATTTTGCGTTGTTGATTATAACAAATGCGGCCCTCCATTACGATGGATTGCGCACGAAACGCATCTTTTTGCGCACGAGTTACCTTGAAGCGGTCAATTTTTATGATACAGCGTTGCAATATCCACCAGAGGGATACTCTTCAGGTCATGCTCGCTGCGCAGACATTCCACCAGCGCATTGGCGGTATCCACGGCGGTGATGCAGGGGATGCTCAGCTCCACGGCCTTGCGGCGCAGCCGGACGGAATCGCGCTTGGGGTCGCGGCCCTTGGCGCTGGTAGAGAAGACGTAATCCACCAGACCGCTCTGGAGCAGGTCCACGATGTTGGGCGACTCGCCGGACATATTGCGCACCTCGTTGCAGGGGACCATGTGCTTGTTCAGCCAAGCGCAGGTGCCGGAGGTGCCGTACAACTTATAGCCCATGCTCTTGAGCTTCCACGCGATATCCACGAATTCCGGCTTGTCGCTGTCCTTCACGGTGAAGATGCAGCAAGAGGCCGGGCCGGGGGTCTTGAAGGTGTAGCCCGCGCCGATGAGGCCCTTGAGCAGGGCGTCGTGGAAGTTGGGGGCAATGCCCAGCACTTCGCCGGTAGACTTCATCTCCGGGCCGAACTGGGTATCGACGCCGTGGAGCTTTTCAAAGCTGAACACGGGCACCTTGACGGCCACATAAGGCGCATTGGGGTGCAGACCGGTGCCGTAGCCCATATCGGCGAGTTTCTCGCCGAGGCAGCAGCGGACGGCCAGATCCACCATCGGCACGCCGGTGACCTTGGAGATGTAAGGCACGGTGCGAGAGGAGCGGGGGTTGACCTCAATGACATAGACCCTGCCGTTGGAGACCGCGTACTGGACGTTCACCAGACCGGTGACGTGCAGTTCGCGGGCGAAGCGGCCGGTGTAATCCACCATGGTATCGATCTCGGCCTTGGTCAGGTGCTGGGCCGGGTAGACGCAGATGGAGTCGCCGGAGTGGACACCGGTGCGCTCGATCTGCTCCATGACGCCGGGGATCAGGAAGTTTTCACCGTCACAGATGGCGTCCACTTCGCACTCGGTGCCCATGATGTACTTATCCAGCAGGACGGGGTGGTCCATATCCACGTGCTCGGTGATGACGCCCATGTACTCGATGACGTCGGCCTTGGTGTAGGCGACGATCATGTTCTGGCCGCCGAGGACGTAGGAGGGGCGCATCAGGACGGGCAGACCGATCTCATCGGCTGCGGCAAGGGCCTCTTCCAGATTGAAAACGGTGCGGCCGGGGGCGCGGGGGATATTGCAGCGCTCCAGCAGCTCGTCGAAGCGCTCGCGGTCCTCGGCCTCGTCGATGGCGTCTGCCGGGGTGCCCAGAATGGGCAGACCGATCTCGTCCATGTGCTTGGCCAGCTTGATGGCGGTCTGGCCGCCGAACTGGACCACACAGGCGTCGGGCTTTTCGGTGGCGATGATGTTGTCCACGCTCTCCGGGTTCAGCGGGTCGAAGTAGAGGCGGTCGCCGGTGTCAAAATCGGTGGAGACGGTCTCCGGGTTATTGTTGACGAGGATGGCTTCGCAGCCGTGCTTTTTCAGCGTCCAGACGCAGTGGACCGAGCAGTAGTCGAACTCGATGCCCTGACCGATGCGGATGGGGCCGGAACCGAAGACGAGGACCTTCTTTTTCTTTTCGGGATTCTGGGCTTCCTTCTCGGCGATGAACGCGGCGGCCTCGTTGTCGCCGTCGTAAGTGGAGTAGAAGTAGGGGGTGTTGGCCGAGAACTCGGCGGCGCAGGTATCGACCATCTTGAAACCGGCGCGATAGTTCTCCATGGGGAGCTTGTCCACCTGTGCCAGACGCTTGATGGTCTTATCTTGGAAGCCGTACTTCTTGGCTTCCTTGTACTGCTCCACGCTCAGGGTGCCGTTGCACTTGGCCAGACCCTTTTCGAGGTTGGCGAGGTGCTGCATCTTATCGAGGAACCACCAGTCGATCTTGGTGATGTTCCAGATGGTCTGGTGATCGATGCCCCGCTTGAGGGCCTCGTAGACGCAGAAGACGCGCTCGGCATCCTGCACATGCAGATGTGCCACGATCTCGTCATCGGTCAGCTCCTCGAAGGGCTTGTGGGTCAGGGTATCCATGCCCAGCTCAATGGAGGAGACGGCCTTCATCATGGCGGCCTCGAAGCTGTTGCCGATGCTCATGACTTCGCCGGTGGCCATCATCTGCGTGCCCAGAGACTTGTCGGCGTAGACGAACTTATCGAAGGGCCACTTCGGGTACTTGACCACGATGTAGTCCAGCGCGGGCTCGAAGCAGGCGCAGGTCTTGCCGGTGACGTCGTTGGTGATCTCGTCCAGCGTATAGCCGATGGCGATCTTGGTAGCCACCTTGGCGATGGGGTAACCGGTGGCCTTGGAGGCCAGCGCGGAGGAGCGGGACACACGGGGGTTGACCTCGATGACCGCGTAATCGAAGCTGTCGGGCTTCAGGGCGAACTGGCAGTTGCAGCCGCCCTCGATGCCCAGCTCGGTGATGATGTCCAGCGCAGCGGTGCGCAGCATCTGGTACTCGTGGTCGGTCAGGGTCTGGGAGGGAGCCACGACCACCGAGTCGCCGGTGTGGATGCCCACGGGGTCGAGGTTCTCCATGTTACACACGGTGATCACGTTGCCCTTGTGGTCGCGCATGACCTCGTACTCGATCTCTTTCCAGCCGGCGATGCACTTTTCCACCAAGATCTGATGGATGGGGGAAAGGCGCAGACCGTTGGTGCCGATCTCGATCAGCTTTTCGCGGGTCTCGCAGATGCCGCCGCCGGTGCCGCCCATGGTGAAGGCCGGGCGGACGATGACCGGGTAGCCGATGCGGTCGGCACAGGCCAGTGCGTCCTGCAGCGTCTCCACCACCTCGGAGGGGATGATGGGCTGGTGCAGCTTTTCCATCGTCTCCTTGAACAGCTCACGGTCCTCGGCGCGGTCGATGGTCTCCGGCTTACAGGCCAGCAGACGGATGCCGGTGCGGTCGAGGTAGCCGGAACGGGCCAGCTCCATGGAGAGGTTCAGGCCCATCTGGCCGCCGAGGTTGGGCAGCACAGAGTCCGGCTTTTCGATCTCAAGGATCCGCTCCACGACCTCAAGGGTCATGGGCTCGATGTAAACATGGTCGGCCACGTCCGGGTCGGTCATGATGGTAGCGGGGTTGGAGTTGAGCAGAACGGTCTCGATGCCCTCTGCCTTCAGCGCGCGGCACGCCTGTGTACCGGAGTAGTCGAACTCTGCGGCCTGACCGATGATGATGGGGCCGGAGCCGATGACCAGTACCTTTTTGATTCTGGGGTCCTTAGGCATTTCAGCGTGCCTCCTTTTTTGCAGCTTTGACGTTGTTCAGGAAGCGGTCAAACAGGAACTCGGTGTCCTTGGGGCCGCCGTTTGCTTCCGGGTGGAACTGGACGGTAAAGCAATTCCACTTCTTGTACTTGATGCCCTCGCAGGTGCCGTCGTTGGCGTTCACCTGTGCCACCTCGCCCATCTCGGCGGGCAGCTCATCCCCCACCACCGCGTAGCCGTGGTTCTGGCTGGTGATGAAGGTGCGGCCGGACTCGAAATCGGTGACGGGCTGGTTGGCGCCGCGGTGGCCGTACTTCAGCTTCATGGTCTTGGCACCGGCGGCCAGCGCAGAGAGCTGGTGGCCGAGGCAGATGCCGAAGGTGGGGATGCCGAGGTCAAAGATGCGGCGCAGGTTCTCGATGACCTCCACCGGTTCGGCGGGGTCGCCGGGGCCGTTGGAGAGCATGATGCCGTCCGGGTTCAGAGCGGCCACCTCCTCTGCCGTGGCAAAGGCGGGCATGACCGTCACCTTGCAGCCGCGCTTGACGAGGCAGCGCACGATGTTTCGCTTGCAGCCGTAGTGCATCAGCACGATGTGGGTCTCGCCCTTTTCGTTGTAGACTTCAGGCTTTTCGCAGGTCACGTTCTTGACGGCGTCGGTCACCGCATAGGCGCGGATGGTCTCCAAGAGCTTGTCCGTCTCGGCCTTGTTGGCGGGGTCGGCGGGGTCAAAGGTGGTCAGGATGGCACCGTTCATGACGCCGCTTTCCCGGATGATGCGGGTCAGGTGGCGGGTGTCGATGCCCTCGATGCCGATGGTATCGTTTTTCTTCAGGAAGCTGTCCAGCGTTTCCTCACAGCGCCAGTTGGAGGGGGTGGTACAGGCTTCGCGCACGATGTAGCCCTTGGCCCAGATCCGGTCGGACTCCATATCGTCCTTGTTCATGCCATAGTTGCCGATGAGGGGGTAGGTCTGGGTGATGATCTGGCCATAGTAGCTGGGGTCCGTCAGGGTCTCTTCAAAGCCCACCATGCCGGTGGCAAAGACGACCTCGCCCACGGTGACGCCCTCTGCGCCAACCGACTGGCCCGCAAAGACCATGCCGTTCGCCAAAAGAAGATAAGCGTTCATAGGTACTCCTTGTTTCAACACAGATGCGCGGCCTTTACAGGGTCTGCTTTGCTTCCTGCTTCATCTTGCGGCTGCCCAGATGCACCAGCGGCAGCTTGCCCTCCTTGCAGATGGGGCACTCTTCCGGTGCGTAGTTGGGCAGGTCCAGCTTGAGGGCGCTTGCCACGATGGGGATGGGAGACGGAGCCTCGGGCTTGGTGCGGTCCACCACGCAGGTGATGCCCACGCAGATGCCGCCGTTCTCCTCGATGACGCGCTTGGTCTCCAGAGAGGAGATGCCGGTGGTCACCACGTCCTCCGCGATGAGGCACTTCTCACCCGGATGGATGGCGAAGCGCTTCAGGGTCATCACGTTGTCGACGCGCTCGGTAAAGATGGCGCGCTTGCCGGTCTGGCGGGCCAGCTCGTAGGCGTAGACGATGCCGCCCATGGCCGGGCCGACGATGACGTCCACATCCATCTTTTTGACCTGATCAGCCACAGCCTTCATGACCTCGGCGCAGCGGTCGGGGTACTGCTGCAAATAAGCCATCTGGCAGTAGGCGCTGGAATGGCGGCCGGAGGAGAGCAGGAAATGGCCCTCCAGAAATGCGTCACAGCTCTTCAGAATTTCAAGTGCTTCACTCATTGTACTTCTCCCTCTCTTTTCAACAGTTCGTGTTTTTTCGTACTTATCACGCAGTATTGTACCACGCTTTTTATGGAAACGCAAATTTATTCATTCAATTTTATTATTTCGTGAATATTTGCATTTTTATGCATTTATTTCTTGCTTTACCCGGCGTTCCGGGCACAGCCGCGGATCTCGTCCAGCGTCTTGACGCCGTTCTTGTCCATCCATGCAGCCATCTCGTCGGCGATGGTCTCCATGGCGCGGGGGTTCGCGAAGTTGGCCGCGCCCACCTGCACGGCGGTGGCACCCGCCATGATGAACTCCAGTGCGTCGCGGCCGGTGGCGATGCCGCCCAGACCCACCACCGGGATGTTCACCGCGCCCACTGCCTGCCAGACCATCCGCAGCGCGATGGGCCGCACCGCCGGGCCGGACAAGCCCGCGAAGATATTGTTGAAGACCGGCTTGCGCTTTTCCAGATCAATGGCACAGGCTTGGAAGGTGTTGGTCAGGCTAATGGCGTCCGCACCGGCAGCTTCTACCGCCTTGCACATCTCCGGGATGTTCTCGGCTTGGGGGCTGAGCTTGACCATCAGCGGCTTTTTGCAAGCGTCACGGACCATGCGGACCACTTCGCCCGCCGCCTCGGCCTTGACGCCGTAGGCCATGCCGCCCACCTTGACGTTCGGGCAGGAGATGTTCAGCTCCACGATGTCCACGGCGCTCTCGCTCAGCAGGGCGGCACCCTCCACATACTCTTCCTCGCTGTGGCCGCCGAGGTTGGCGATGGCCACCGTGCCGTATTTCTGCTTGAGCTCCAGCATCTCGTTCAGTTCCACATCAATGAAGTGCCGGACGCCGGGGTTCTGCAAGCCAATGCTGTTGATCAGGCCGGAGGGCGTCTCCCACAGCCGCTCGCCCTTGTTGCCGTACTGGCCGTGCAGGGTCAGGCCCTTGCCGGAGATGCCGCCGATCTTGGAAAAATCGGCCAGCTCCTCGTACTCGACGCCGTAGCCCACGGTGCCGGACGCGCCGATGACGGGGCTGTTCATCACAAAGCCCAACAGGTTCGTTTTCAGGTCTGCCATCAGAAGAACACCTCCGTTGCATCAAAGACCGGGCCATTCTTGCACACGCTCTTGCCCTCGCCGCCCTTGGTCTCGCAGGTGCAGCCGAGGCACGCGCCGATGCCGCACGCCATCTTCTTTTCGAGGCTGACGAAGCAGGGGGTGCCCTTCTCGGCGCAGAGGCGGGCGGCGTTCTTCATCATGACGGTGGGGCCGCAGATGAGGACCGCGTCGTAATCCGCCGGGTCATAGAGCTGGGTCACGAAACCGTGGAAGCCCACTGCACCCGTGTCGGTGGAGACTTTGACGAGGTTCGCGATGGAGCGGTACTCCTCCATGCAGTAGGGTGCATCCCGGAAGCCGAAGAAGACGTCGGGTTTGACGCCCGCTGCCGCCAGCTCGCGGGTGACCTGATACATCGGCGCGGTGCCGATGCCGCCGCCCACAACGGCGATCTTCCGGTACTGCTTCACCAGCGCCGGGATGTCAAAGCCGTTGCCCATGGGGCCGGTCAGCTGGAAGCTGTCGCCCTTTTTCAATTGGGCGATCTTCTGGGTGCCCTCGCCGATGACCTGATACAGGAACTCGATGGTCTGGGTCTTCGGCTCCCACTTATGGACGCTGATGGGCCGGGAGAGGAAGGGTGCTTCGTCGGCTCCCCACGCCCGCAGGGTAAAGAACTGGCCCGCATGGGGCAGATGCTCGCGGTCCGGCCAGAGGGCGCGGAGCAGACGGATATCCCCCGCCACGACCTCGTGGCTCAGGACGGTGGCCTCACAGCAGGCTGCACGCATGGGCAATGGCCTCCTTCATGTTCACGCACTCGTTGTAAGCGGCCTCGTCAAAGGGAGTGCCGGGCTGCTTCTTGTAAGCCAGCAGGATGCCGCGGCTGGAGTTGACCACGCCGCCGTTGCCCTTGGTCAGGTACTGGGCGATATCCTCGGCCTTGCCGCCCTGTGCGCCGTAGCCGGGGATCAGGAAGAAGCTGTCCTGATACTTGGCGCGGATCTCGGTGGCCTCCTCGATGTGGGTGCCGCCGATGACCAGACCGATGGAGGAGTAGCCGTGCTCGCCCATGTAGTCCTTGCCGAGGGCGTTCAGCTTGTCGCCCACCAGATCATAGACGTGGCGGCCGTCGGCCAGCTTCTCGTACTCAAAGTCCTTGGCACCGCCGTTGGAGGTGCGGCAGAGGACGAACATGCCCTTGCCCTGCTTCTCGGCGTAGGGCAGGTAGGGGCTGATGGAGTCGAGGCCCATGTAGGGAGCCAGCGTGACGAAATCGGCCTCAAAGTCGCCGGTGAAGTGACCCATAGCGTACATCTCGGCAGTCTTGGCGATGTCGCCGCGCTTGATGTCGGCAATGACGGGCACGCCCGCCTCGCGGACAGCCTTCAGGGTGTCGGCGTAAGCCTTCAGGCCCTCCAGACCCAGCGACTCATAGTACGCGATCTGGACCTTGTAGCAGCCCGCAACGGCCTTGGTGGCGTCGATGAGCTTCTTGTTGAAGCGGACGATGTTCTCGCCCTTGGA
>ERZ1034781.1153-NODE-1153-length-11707-cov-18.049090_pt1 | contig 11707 bp, 9 predicted proteins | sample MGYA00520700_ERZ1034781 | MGnify/ENA primary metagenome ERZ1034781 (study PRJEB33766, sample SAMN09781709) | gut metagenome | biome: gut microbiome | host: Homo sapiens | place: Madagascar | study: EMG produced TPA metagenomics assembly of the PRJNA485056 data...
CGTTCTCGAAACGCTCCATATCCGCAAACTTAGCTAATTTTCCTTTGCTCATTGAATGTTCTAATTACTTTTGGGGTGCAAAGTTACAAAAAATATAAAGACTCTCGTCACAAATACATTTTAATTTTTGATATTTAACCAAACGGCGACAGAAGAATGAAGTTGAGAATCCCAACGAAATAGCAAAATAGAGTTGGCTAGCTTCCTAACTCCAGTTGATTCTTTACTAAGTTGTAATAAGCCCCATGCTGCAACGTAAGCGAATCGTGATTGCCCACTTCCACCACCTTACCATGATATAGCACGATGATTTGGTCAGCATTCTTCACCGTGCTCAGGCGATGAGCCACTATCACCACGGTCTTACCTTGATAGAACGTATTGAGATTTTCCACAATATGCCGTTCATTATTAGCATCCAGCGAATTAGTAGCCTCATCGAGGAAGATGTAATCGGGATTCTTATACACCGCCCTCGCTATCAAGATGCGCTGCTTTTGCCCCTGGCTCAATCCCACTCCGTCACGACCTATCTTCGTATTGAATTTCAGCGGTAATGCCATTACATAATCCTTGATGCAAGCTATGTCTGCCGCTTGCATCAAACGTTCTTCATCTATCTCACCATCATCCACGGCTATATTGCGCTCAATGCTTTCCGAGAATATGACACCATCTTGCATCACCACGCCACATTGTCTGCGCCACCACTTCTTATCGAGCTGGTTGACATCAGTATTACCAATAGTGATTTTTCCTTCCAATACAGAGTAGTAGCCCAACATCAATCGAATGAGCGTGGTCTTTCCACTTCCCGAAGCACCAACAATCGCCGTCACCTTTCCTTGTGGTATATGAATATCCACATCATCAATCGTCTTACTCAAGGCATGAGGATCATACTTAAACATGATATGGTCGATATGAATGCCATCGCTTGGGTTATCCACAGCCGTCTTCAACCCCTCCTTTCCATTCTCGTCATCCATCTGATGAATCTCATTGATTCGCTCCAAACTTATCTTCACATCCTGCACGGAATAAAAGAAATTCATCAACTGCTCCACTGGCGAGTTCAGTTGTCCGATGATATATTGCACGGCGAGCATCATACCCAAGGTCATCTGACCATGGATAACGGCAGTAGCAGCCACCACTGTCACCACGATGTTCTTCACCTCATTGATAAAAATGCTGCCTGCCTCCTGCGTCTGTTGGAGTTTCAGAGACTTCTGCTGCACTCTGAAAAGATTGACCTGGGTTTCCTCCCATTCCTTGCATTTCCGTTGTTCGCAATCCTGCAACTTGATTTCTTGCATGGAGGTGATAAACTCGTAGGTTCGGTTGTTGTTGATAGCTTGCTGTTCGAAGAGTTCGTAATCGAGGACCTTCCTGCGCTGCAAAAAGAGAGCCATCCAACCTCCATACAAAATGCTTCCGAACAAGAATATCGCAAACACTACCTTATTATATATAAAGAGTACCACCGAGAACACCACGAAAGTAAGCATGGCAAAGGTGATGTTGAGCGTCTGCTGTGTAAGGAAAGTGTTCACACGGCTATGGTCGCTCATACGCTGCATCAAGTCACCCATCAGTTTGGTATCGAAGAATGACATCGGAAGTTTCAGAAGCTTAATGAAGAAATCGCTTACCAAGGAGATATTGATGCGCATGGAAATACGGAGCAAGCACCATCGACGTGCGAAGTCAATCACTGTACGGCTGACGGTGAGCATCAACTGTCCCAAAAGAATGAGCCAAATAAAACCTATATCTTGATTTTTGATGCCGACATCAACAATGGATTGGGTAAGAAATGGCAGGACTAACTGAAGCATACTGCCCATAAGCAGTCCTAAGACTATCCAAGAGAATGCCTTGCGATATTTCTTGAAATATCCCAAAAGGAACTTAAAGGACCGTTGCTCTTTTTTGTTTTCCTCCCCTTCCATCTGATAGGTAAAGAATGCTGGAGTTGTCTCGAAGAACATGGCGATGCCCTTGTCCTCGCCATTGGCCCGAGTACTTATCCAATGCTGTTTGAAATCTTCAAGGTTATAAGTTGTCTTCCCCTTGCCAGGGTCAGCAACATAAAACTTCTTGCCCTTCTTCACCTTATATAATACTACAAAATGGTTCTGATTCCAATGAAGGATGCAAGGCAAAGGGGTTTCACATAATTCTTTAGGAGTAGCTTTTGCACAAACCGTCTCTATTCCTAAAGTCTTCGCCGTCTCGTTGATTCCAAGCATGGAGACACCTTCAGTTGTAGCAAAACAGAGCTTTGACAGAGAGTCTGAGGAATACTCCCTACCGAAATATTTACATATCATTTTCAAGCAAGCTACGCCGCACAACATACTATCATGCTGATATACTATTGAAAAACACTTCATAGTCTTTGTATTTCATCTTGTACTGAGTTCTTCCCTCTATATTTCTGCTTAACTGGAGAAAGATAGTATTTGACACTGATAGAATAATTCCATAGGCTATAATCCTCTGTCTGTCGGAACATTAAATAACTTAATTTTTCTACTTCCTTGAATTTCATGGTGTGGAATATGTCATTCGCATCAATACTAACACTCAGTTTCTTCTTCAAGAAAGACTTCCGCAGCCCAACATTCAACATCTGATAAGGTTCTATCTTTACAGCATCCTTCAAGCCACCATTACACCAATAATAATATACAGACAACATATAACCTTTAGGCAACTCCACATGCTGATTGGTAACGACGAAAACTTTCATTTTATTATACGTTATAGACTCTCCCATATACTCAGCCGTAAAGAATGGCTTCTCCAAGCCTACAGACAAAGACGGATTCCACCAGCTAATTTTCTTTTGAGCAGAAAGGTTGAATCGCAAATAGCTTATCTTGTCATAATTCCTGTAAGAACTGACAATATGAGTAGGAGCTGACTCTGGCATGTAAAAATCCGTCGTAATATAATTATGAACATAATTGTAGCTTACATTGGCATTGACAAACTTATAACCCACATCCCATTTTAGAACATGCGAGAGGGCAGATTTCAGCAAAGGATTACCTTGCTGATACATATACTCATTTCCATAAAAGCTAGAGTTGCTAAGTTGCCGAAAGGTAGGTCTTGTGATTCTTGACGAAAAAGAGAGTCCATTATACCAATCTCCTTGGCGGTAAGACACACTCAAAGCAGGGAATACATGTTTATCTGTTACTTTTCGACTTTTAGAGTCATCTATTTTATCCACATAATGAGAGGGTACTTGTTCATAACGAATGCCTCCCGACAGATTCCACTTGCCCAATGTCATTTTTGCATCCACGAAAACTGCATATTTAGTCTCTGTATTGCAGAAATCAGAAGTTAAAGTACTTGTATTGTTAGAAACAGCAGAAAGATTACTATTATTTTTGATATAATAGTAATCTACACCACCAGTCAATTTGAACACATCACAGGGAGAGTACTCCAACGACATATTGCCAGAATAAATGTTAATCGCTCCACGTCCAATGTTCAATGTATTTGTTTCTTTTGTTTGTTCTGCCTCAACCGTATTTTGATGATATTTGTTGTGATTATTAACATAATCCAAATTTAAGCCAAAGTCTAGTTGCTTAGAAAAATGACCATTATAAAAGACATTGGCATGATTATAAGAAATCTTATTAGTATAATTATTGTCTATGTCAAGATGTCTTACTATATTATATTGCCTCAAATAGTCAAAGCCTGTAAAACGTCGCTCTATATCTTTGTTTGCGTTTCCATCCCATTCCACACCAATAATATGATTCGGTGTAAACTCATAATCACAGCTCAATTCCCAGTTATGAGTCATTTGTTTGTTCTTCGCCCTTTCTTTTTGGCTATCATAAGTATGAGTAATATCCTCTATATTTAATTCTTTCACGCTCGGTTGATGGTGTTTGTTTCGATAATCATTATAAGAATAGTTCGCCGACAAAGACAATCCACCTGTTTTTACTCCCACTTTTACATCACCAGAATGTGAAAACAATTCACTTTGCTTCAACGTTTCCCCCATTTGAAATTGCCAACCCTCTTTTTTCTTTACTGTCAAGATATTCAAGACAGCCTTACCTGAAGCATCATACCTTGCCCCTGGATTCGTAATCAACTCCACAGATTTTATCTCAGATGGAGTCAACTGTTTTACTTCCGAATCGCTCTGTACTTTTCGATTATTGATATAGATAACAGGTTGTCCCTGTCCAAACACTTCCAAGTCACCATTGGCTGTTGTAACCATTCCTGGAACATGCAGCAGGACATCCATAACATTATGAGAGCCTGCCAAAACAGTACCTTCCACATTTGTCAATAGATTTCCATCTTTCCGTTGATATTGAGGGCGGGAGCCTTTCACAACAACTTCTGCCAAGTTCTGTCTTTCCTCCGACAAGACGACAATTTCAATATTGTCTTTACCAATATTTTTAAATACCGTATTATAGCCTAATGCTGAGACTTTCAGAATACCTTTACTCACAATCTCCTCCAACGAGAAAGCGCCATCATCACCGCTTGTCACACCCTTGACAAAAGAAGAGTCAGCCTTATTAAGCAGCAAAACTGTAGCATAAGCTATCGGCTGCGATTTCTCATCCACAACTTTTCCTTTGATCGTTTGTGCATATACATTACAAACACATAATGCCAGTACCAATACCATTAAAACCTTTCTCATTTCTTACCTTTTTTAGTTTCATAAAGCAATTCCAATAATTCCACATAATCTTCTTCCTTGACAGGACAAGGTTCATAAGGTATTCCATGATGCGCTTGGTTATATCTTCTAAGGATGCAACCTCCATCACATAATGGAAACATCGGACATTGCCTACATCTTGTATCAGAGAACATATCGGAGCCTACTGTATAAACAGGCAACAAGTTATTATAATACCTATCATCGTAAATGCTTCCGATTATTTTCTCTTTTCTGCCAACATCTACCCAACACTTGTATAATTCGCCAAAAGGACCTATTACAAAAGTATTCACACTAGTTGCAGCACAGCCTACAGCTTGTGGTTGGGGCAAGAAACTTAAATCCGAGATTCCATACTTTTCATGCAAGGTGTGTAGATAGTGAATTTTATTCTTGTCAGCCATACAAGCTACCTTACAAGTCTGATTGACATCGTTGACAAAAGCAATGTTGAGTACATAATTGGCATCGCCCCATCTTTGGCGCAAGATTTCTTTCAGTTTAGGATAGGCATCAATATTATCAGCATGAACATTCACCCTTATAATCACCCTACACTTCGGAGCATACTTGAAAAGTAATTCTACATTATCAACAATCTTGTCGAAAGTTCCTTTGCCAGAAGCAAGGATTCTCGTTTTGTCATGTAATTCTCGGTCACCATCCAAGGTTATCTGTATCGTGCCAAGATTCGTTTGATTGAAAAAGGTACATTTCTCTTGGTCTAAGAGATAACCATTTGACACCATAAAATGCTGTATCAACTGAATATCATTTTGATTAACAAGATCTATAAACTTGCGAATCTTAGGAAAAGCCAATAAAGGCTCTCCGCCATGCCAGCAAAGAGAAAGATTCTTCTGCCCCAACTTATGTATAAAGTTAATTATATCATTTAATGTTTTATCTTCAATCGTAGTATGTGGCAACGAATCTTCATAACAGTAAGGACATCTAAAATTACAAGCAAATGTTGGCACAAGGACTATTCCCAATCCATTTTGAGAAAAAGCCTTTTTATATCTCAAAAACTTCTTAACATTGAAATAGTCATCGTCCTCATTAGTATTTGTCACCAACACTTTAGCAGACTGCAAAGTTTCCAAAATATTCTCAGAAACATCCAAACAAGGATATTCACCATGCCTTTCATTGACCATAGCCTGCAATTTATTCGCTACATCGGCACCCACAGCCGAAAAGAACATGGTTCTTGTATTCAATAACAAATAGCCATATTTCTCAGAATGAGCCAATATATTATACCGAGAATATATCATTGTATTTTTCTATTTTATATGCATAAATGGAAAGGAAGCACTCCAAAGAAGCTTTTCCTTTCCAAGTTTCAATCATTAGAACAAATTCACGAAGTTAGTCGTTGGTTCTGAAGGAAGAACGATTCCGTCACCTTTACAGACAACGTCAACAACTTCATTCTTTCCGCCAAACACCAATGCCATCTCATCTGTAAGAACATCGTTCATTTTCATTAAGTTCTTCATGTTCTAACCCTTTCTTTATTAAATTACGCCTACTCTTTAGCTTTTCTGCATCTGCTCCTTTACACAGTGTGGTCTGCAAATAATATTGTCGACTTTATTACTTTCTTTTTCAATGATTATACCCAAATGATGTCCTCTTCATCAGGTTCTTCATCGCTTTCGATATAAATCCACATACCATTAGGAGCTTGCCACCAATAGCCACCTCCCAATACCAAATTCAGTTCATACTCATTCAATATATCCATAATAGTTACTCCTATGATTAATTATACAGCTGCAAAGTTATTTCAATTTACCCAAAACACCAAACTTTTTACACCAATTTCCACATAATTTCTACCCCCCCCAGATTATGATGTAAAAATGATGTAAGAGAGTATGTTTTTTGAAAAATAATCTGTAACTTTGCATTTTAAAGTGTAACATTCAAAGCATAAGACATGAAAAAATATTATTTTATAGCTATTTTAGCACTTTTTGTCATCACATTGCTACAAGGATATAATATATTTCTGCAATACAGAGAGTATATTCACAACGAAACGGACAAGGTAAACGCCGCTTTAAAAACTGCTATTGACGAAGAGTATGCCATCCGTGCACACAAGAAAGAGAAATCTAACAAAGATGGTAAACAGCGTGTATTCTATAAAATAATGAATAATGAAGACTTCAAAAAAGCAAATCCAAAGAAAGAAGACATTATTCGATTTGACGAAATCAACATTCAAAATTTAAGAGACCAAGGTATAGCAGAGACCGAAGCCGAAGCAATGGGATTATTAAGCAAAGATATTCTTACAGCAAAAGGTAATCCCATCAACCTTGCCAAACTCTCCAAAATTTTTAAGAAAAATCTAGATAAAGATTTTACCTATACCTTATTAATATTAGACGAAAACAAAAAGACTATCAAAAGCCACAGGCAGACTAAAAACTTCGAGAATTGGCAATCAAGCAAGTCTATTGCCATCGGTCTCAAACCTGTACGTTTCGTTCAGGCAAAGGTGGATATTACCCCATCTTCCTTCATTTTAAATTCTATCGAGACTCTCATCTCTACTGTGTTATTAGCACTTATTATCATCTTTTGTGTAGGTTATCAAATGACCGCTATCAGATACAAAGAAGATCTTCTGAAAAACCGTGAGGCTAGCATCCATGGAACCATACACGATCTTAAGGCTCCATTAGCTAGCATATTGCTGACTTTGGGATACATCATGAACGAGCTAAAAGAGAAGGAATTGATAGAACTCATAGCTTCTGTAACGGAAGATATAAAGTCGCTTGCCAACACCATCAAGACTATTCTAATCACTGCCAAAGCAGAAGAAAGTAAACTCATGATAAACAAGGAAAAACTAGACATCGTTGCAATAGCTAAGCATGCAAAAAAACTGATAGACAATAATTATGCACAAAAGCCACATGTCATAACTATCTCAGACAACAGATTAGACAAAGAAGAAGTCTTTGCCGACAGATATTTGCTTGAAAATGTCATCCATAATTTATTGGAAAATGCCATAAAATATTCAAGCAAGGAAGCTAACATAAATGTCTGCATTAATAGCAACGAGAAGTTTACCATTATCAGCGTACAAGACCAAGGTGTAGGCATTGACAAAAAATATCAAAAGAAAATATTCAAGCAGTTCTACCGCATACCTGCTACTCAACACAAAAATGGATATGGCATCGGACTAGCTTTGGTAAAATATGCAGTCAAGGCACATGGGGGAAGCATCAGGGTAGAGAGCGAGTTGGACAAGGGTAGTACTTTTACCTTCACCTTGCCTAAGGAGAAAAATGCAAAGGAATAACATGCCTACAAAAATATTATAATATGGAAAAGATAAAAATTTTATTGGTCGATGACGATCTGAAATTTGGCAATATTGCCGTAAAGATACTGCAAAAAGCAGGATATGATGTGTTCTTTCAGAACTCCTTGTTTGGAGTGGAAAGCCTTATCATGAAGCTATCTCCCAACCTCATTATTCTTGATGTGATGATAGGTGAAGAAAACAGTTTGGAACGAATCAATGACATTCGGATTGCCGCTGAGGACACCCCCATCATGTGCGTTTCTTCATTACACAACACAGAATTTAAAGCCGAAGCTGCCAACAATGGGGCTATGATTTATATCGAGAAGCCGTTTGACATTGGTGAGTTCTTGGGATGGGTAAACCGTTATGCAAAGCATAAAGATTTTTGCAATTCTCGCATGATAAATATAGGTGTCTATTATACGTTGGATACAGAGGGGCGTACGCTTTCTTATCAAGGAACAAAGGAAAAGGTGCTTGGATTTACAGAGTTCAACACACTTAAACTATTGTGGGTAAACAAAGGGGAAATAGTTCCTCGTCAAGAGTTCAAAGACACTGTATGGAAAGGAGTGACATGCACAGACGAGAGTCTCAACAATGTGATATACCATCTAAGAAGATACTTAGAGAAAGACACCTCCATACATTTGGAGACTCTTCGAGGCGAAGGTTTCAAAATGTGGATAGAAGATTACTGCATCTGATTCCGACATAAATTAACAGAGGACAAAAATTATGAAAAAATGATGTAAAAAACTTGGCTGTTTTCTCTAGAAACATTAACTTTGCAAAAAACATTTAGAGCAAATAAATCATACAGTATGAAGCGATTGTTTTTATTATCAATGTGTTTATTGTCGTTATCTACTACTTTTGCGCAGGAAACAGATTCGTTGAAAACTCAACATATAAATGAAGAAGTAGTAGTTACTGCCCAAAACCATGTAGCTATCAAGGATGGTGTTTCTTATATTCCTACACCAGAAGAGCGTAAAAGCTCTTCTAATTATGCTGCGCTTTTGGCTCGCATGATGGTGGCAGGATTGCGCGTGGATGAATTCTCTAACAAGGTGGAGACCAATTGGGGAAAGGAAGTTCACTTTTTTATCAACGGTGTGGAGGCCAATGGTTGGGAACTGAAAACTCTACGACCTAAAGAAGTAGCTCGTGTGGATTTCTTGCAATCTCCATCGGAACCAAAATACAAGAATTATTCAGCTGTCGTCGATTTCGTATTACGCAAATTGGCTTATGGTGGGTATGTCATGGCTGAGGCTAACCAAGGATTTGGAAACAATGATTATGGCGACTATGACGTGGCTGGGAAGTTAAGAAAGGGGCGCATGACTTACCAAGCTATAGTGGGGACTTACTATAGAAATGCCCATAAGCTAGTCGGCAATAAAAACATAGATTATACATATAATGATGGCACCACGCTAAACAAGAAAGTGGATTATGAGCAGAACGAGCGATTGCGTACATACTCTACGGGGGTTAGTGCGAGATATGATTCAGAAAAACTTATCTGGTCTCTTCAAGCGGGCATGAGATTGAATGAAGTTCCTCGTTCTCATACACAACAGCATGTTTTTTATGACGATGTTGAGCTAGGTTCTTCCATCTCGGATGCAGATTCTCGTTCCATCACACCCTATCTGACTTCGCAGTTTGTTACTTATGGATTGCCTCATAATGGTTATGCTTATGGCGGTTTTTCTTTCTCGTATAATCATAATAGCGGAAACAATCATTATCAGTTGATGGCATCTGATAGTCAAGAACTCTATAACGGAACAAAAGAGAACGCTTACTTGCCCAGTTTGTGGCTAGGTTATGGCTTCCCTATCTATCAGCAGAATTATTTAGTATTTACTACCAGTCTCAATACGGAGATTTATCGTACGAATTATTCGGGTACGGCAGATACTTTTCAGAAATTAATCAATACTTATTATTCTTTCGACTTGAATTATAGCCACAAATTCTCTGGCAAGTGGAGTGGAAGTTTGTTGGTGTCGTTGCCGGTTCAAAGTTATAAAGTACAAGACGAAAAAGTAATGACGAAAGCTTATCTCAATGGGTGTGTCACCTTGAATGGCCAGTTAAGCTCCAAGCATTCTATCTATATACAGGCAAATATCACCCAGAGTGCCATCAATCCCTCTTATTATAACACGGTCGTGCGACAAGACGATGAGCTAACAGGAAGTAAGGGCAACGCTGACTTAAAAACTGTGCGCCAAGCGTACGCTCTCTTGTCTTATACCTGGATGCCTTCCAATGTGTTCTCGCTAAATACCTCCTGCAGTTGGGACAACATCATAAATGACATCGTGCCTTATTGGCATGAAATCAATGGTCTGATGGTGAAGGAGATGATAAACAGTGGTTCTTACAATCCATTGTATGTCAATGTCACTCCATCTTTGACCTTGATGAACGGAAAGTTGCGCATTTCTTCCAATGTTTCCTATATGCGTGAATGGCATTCTGGGCTATTTCATATTAACAATGCCTATTGGGGAGTCTATCCTTCAGCATATTTAGGCTTCGGTAAATATTGGGCACTCAATGTCAACTATACATATAGCTCTGGCAAGGGTTATATGCGAGGGAGTTCTAACTTGACTCGTTTCTCTAACAATTTGAAGTGTGGCGTACAATACTCCAAGGGGAATTTGTTCGCTAAATTACAAGTCAATTCTTTGTTCTTGAAAAAAGGTTATACCAAGACTTGGCTTGTTTCTGACAATATTGGTAGTTATACATATCAGAGCAGACCATGGGATAGACGATATATGTCTCTTTCCATTAGCTATACTTTTGATTATGGAAAGAAGATAAAGCATGATGGCAATCTGAGATTTGAAGGAAAGTCAAAATCTTCAGTCTTATAGCAGACAAGATAACATCGGTACCAACCTCTCCATGGATCCAATGTTCAACATGATGCTGGGACTCAGTGAAACAGAAGTAAGAGAAATGATAGAATACTACAGGGGAGCGGGACTCATCAAGGCACCAACCTACCAACTGATTGCCATTGTATTCAAAGGCAACGACCTTTGGAAAATAGAAGAATGCTAAAAGATACTATATCAAAATAATACCGTACCCCCCAAAAAAATGCTATATCAAAAAAAGGGTGTGTCATAACTACATGACGCACCCTTTTTCTATTTCTATTTTTCTACAAGCAATGCTAAATCATAATCTTTTTCGACTACACTCCCTATTCTCCAAAATACTCTTTTAAATTTCCTTCTCTGCCCGGGTATATTTTTCTCCCTGCCCACGCAAGAATTTTTCCGTGGGCAGGGAAAAATAAAAGTGGGTACAGGGGAATTACTTTCACATCGGAGGGTGTATCATGGAATTATGACACACCCTCTTTTTTCTAGTCCGGTCTATTCTGCCTGAATCCCGAAATACGTATTCAATTCGGCAATAGCAGCACCATCCGTATTCTGTAAATCCTTCACTAATTTTCCTTTCTCCAACAAGAGGATGCGGGAGGAGATGTCGGCAACAAAGTTGAGGTTATGGCTGGAGATGATGACCGTGGTGCCCTGCTCCTTGCAGATGCGCTGAATCATGTGGGCGATAGTCATCTGGGAAGATGG
>ERZ1034781.1159-NODE-1159-length-11645-cov-11.884124_pt1 | contig 11645 bp, 8 predicted proteins | sample MGYA00520700_ERZ1034781 | MGnify/ENA primary metagenome ERZ1034781 (study PRJEB33766, sample SAMN09781709) | gut metagenome | biome: gut microbiome | host: Homo sapiens | place: Madagascar | study: EMG produced TPA metagenomics assembly of the PRJNA485056 data...
GTACCTTTGCACCAGCAATCGAAAGAAAGCTTCTCTTGCACCGAAAGTCGGTCTTCATAGACGACATATTCAGGTCTCGATTGATGTCAGGCGCCGGTCGTCAATGACGACCAAAATAAGGGCAAGAAATGAGGCTTCTGGGGAATTGAAAATATCAACCATCTAAACACACAAAAGTATGATTAATTACAGTATTACCATGCGCTCAGTGAACAGTAACCTTTTTATGTTCGGGTTTTATAATCAACGAGTTTTATAACCGTTGGTCATCACCTTGCGCACGGTGCCGTCGCTCATTTTCACGATGTTTATTCCGTGTTGCAGAGAGTTCACTTTTGTGCCGTTTAGCGTATAGATGGCTTTCACGGTAGCTTTGCTGACACTCTCTATTGGCTTCACCGATGCCAATATGCCAGATTCTGGCACGTTCCCCTCTATCTGGTAGAAGTTTTCGGCAGGAATTAAATTCCAATAGGTCTTCGTCGTCTTGTAGGTGTCGAGCAATGCTTTTGGAACGTACACCTTAGAATTGAACTTCTTTATATAATAAGTGAAGTAATAAGGCACTTCCATGGGTTGTGGCATGCGGCATACCAACGACTCGATTTTTGCGTCAACAAACGCCCAGTCTCCGATGTTTATAAGCGTAGAAGGGAGGTCAACATATTGCAATGGTTTATAGTATCTGAAAGCATGGTCGGTGATATATTTCACACCTTCGTCCACGATGAGTTTCTCGCAGGTCAATCTAGGCAGTTTACCTTTTCTCACACCCCCAACTGTTTTAACGACGTTGCCTGCCGTTTCCACTTTGCCAGGAATCAGAAGGACACCATTCTTCACGGCATTGCTTAAAATGACATCCGCCCACATGCCATCTACCGATACTTCGTCATTTGCGTCACGTCCGTTCTTGTAGAAGGTCACCGTACCTTCGCAAAAGAGTATGCCGTCCTTGTAGGCGTACACGGGATTGTCGCCAGTGTCAATGTGCTTCAGGTTGGAGTTGAATGCCAATACCGACGCTGCTCGCAACGACTTTGGCAAGACTACCGTGTTATCGGCATCTGTCAGTGCGTCTGCAGATATTCCGAATATGCCTTCGGGAACTGTCACCTTGACTGTTTCGCCTTGGGGTGTGTATTTTATAAGCCAGTCGGAGAAAACAAAAAATTCATTCTTGATGCCGTTGGTAAGGAACTTTGTTCCGGAGAATACCGCCCCCTCTTCACCAAGATTCTCGATATGTTTGGGGATATTGTTGATGTTTTCAAGATTCCGGCAGTATGTAAAAGCTCCGTCGTTAATGTACTTCAGATTGTCGGGCAATGTGACAGAGGTAATGCTCTTGTTGGAATAGAAGGCTTTTCTATTAATCCCAACCACCGTGTATTCCTTGCCGTCAACTTCTATTTTCGACGGAATCGTAACGTCGCCCTGAGCCTTCTCGCCATCATCCACCCATGCCGTTCCGTCGGTGCGGAGTTCATAGTCGATGTTGTCAACTTCATGAGCCTGTCCATTAGTTGTCACAGCGATGACAAAGCAAAGCAACAAGGTTCGCATCAATGATTGTAGAGAAAAGGAATGTTGTCCTTTCTCGAAGAGAGTTGAGTAAATAGTTTTCATAATACTTCTGGTTTTTGTTGGCAGCCCCCGATGCCATTTGTTACTTGAATGTTTATGTCGCTGCATAGCCGGAAGTGATACGGAGGTACATCGCCCCGAACTTACACCGATTGTTTTCTTGCAATGAATGCTGCTCCATCATACCAACCTGCAGATGGCAAAATGATGAAATACACTGAGCCCTATTCTTGCCCATCTGCTATTTGATAGCGGAATGAGCGGTTTGTTACGCTGCCCTTTTCGTATTGAGGGCTTTTTATCCCCGCCAGCACTGAGGCTGACGGGAATTTTAAATCTTTATTTATTTTTTTAATACTGGGCGTACTGGGTAACCATATTCATGCTCTGCAGTTCTCGTCCAACTAGGCAATGTCATCGTATCATTGTTACGCCACTTAATAATAGTAGCAAGAGGAGAACCCTCAATACGTGAAGCTGATTGATAGGCAGAGGTTTCATCATACCATTCATCTCCTTCATACGAACCTGTAGATGGCAAGATGATGAAATTGCCATTCGGTCCAACCACTTTCCAGTAATCAATAACTGTATGGTTATATTCATTTTTTTTCGTTGTGGCCCACCAAGTACATTCCTCCACCAGTTCTTGCCAATCTTCCTTGGTAGGTGTGCGGTAATTCTCGCCGAGATTAGCAGTAGCAGCATCATCTTCAGGTTGGAGCAATGTCAGCTTATCTGTCTCGTTGTACTTAGTGTAGTATGTTGTTTCTCCTATAAGTTCACCCCATTTGTATGTAGTTATATCATATTTCTGCTTTGTTACAGTCTCACCCCATGCATAGTAGTTGCCCTTTTCATACTCGCTATTTGCACCTACGTTGTATTTTCTCCACATCAGTCCGCTTGGCAAGCCGAGGTCTACACAATCCTTTACCACTGTTGTAGAGCCTCCGGCAGCCTTCAGAGCCTCAATCTTCTTAGCGATTTCAGCCAAAGCGTCAGCTTCGCTCTTGTTTCCGTCCTTCACCTCCTTTACGAGGTTGGCAATTTCGTCCTTGATGCTGTTGATGGCAGCGTTGTAGTCAGGCATAGCCTTGATAGCATTCTCAATGGCGTCGAGCTTGTTGCTGTAGTCTGGAATAGCGTTCATGATGCCCTCAAGTGCAGCAATCTGATCGTCGAGCTTGCTGTTCTGGTCCGTAATGAGCGCGTTGAGAGCCTTGAGCTGTGCCTCATAATTAGGCAGTGCCTTGATGGCAGTCTCGATAGCTGCGAGCTTAGCGGTATAGTCCGGCAGACCCTTGATGGCTGCCACGAGAGCGTCGCCTTTCTTTTCGAGTGCGAGGGTCTGAGCCTTCATGCCGTCCTCGATAAGAGCCAGCTTGCCTTCCAATGAAAGGGTCTGAGCCTTCATGGCAGCCTCAATGGCAGCGAGCTTGGCGTCAAGAGTGGCATTGACAGAGTTGAGCACGTCCTTGATGGCTTGCAACTTGGTCTGCTGGTCGGCATTCATCTTGTCGATGGCAGCCGTAAGCTGGGCAATGGCCTGCTCGTTCTTGAGCGTACCATTGTTGATGGCATCCACCACCTTGCTGAAGTCGTTGACCACAGTAACACTCATTGTATAGTCGATCTGGGGAGCGTCTTCCTGACAAGAACTGAAGAACGCTGGTATAGCCAGCAGCATTGCACCAGCTAACAAGATTGATTTTAATGTTCTCATAATCGTATATTTTTTAAGTTATTACTTTTTTACCTTGATAGTTACTCTTCTGCCTTCAAACGTCTTTTTGCCGTTCTTGGCTCCGATGGCAGTCTGAGGTTGGAGGTCTTCTGGAGCGAAGCCTTCCTTCAACAGAACCTTTACTACCCGCTTCAGACGACGCTCAGAGAGGGTCTGGTTGTACTCTCGGAGGCCCGGAGTGCTTGCTTCGGCAAGGATAGACAGTTTCTCGCCCTTTACGCTGCGTGCAAACGTGCGCAGACGGTCCATTTCCTCACGGCTCATGTACGAGCTGTTGTGTGCAAACTGTACGAAGTGCTCCTGTGTAGCCACTACAGCCTTCTTGCTCTTCTGGCAGTCATCGAGCTGTCGCTGCAGGTCGCTGTTCTGCTGTTCAGCCTTCTGTCGGAGTGCAGCTTCACGGTCGGCACGGGTCTTTTCGGCATCAGCTTTCTGGCGCAGGTTGTTGGCTCGGTCGTTGAGCGCAGCCAACTCGCCGTCGTAATAGTTGCGCAGCTTGCGTGCACGACTCTGTACGAAGTTGTAGCGAACGGTTGCCATAGCGTAGATGAGATGCTTCGGAGCCACCTCCTTGCGGTTGAGCAGCCAGTCCATTTCGCCTTTAACGCCTACGGTGAAGCGGCGGCTCACGTCAGCCTCGATGTGCAGTGTGGCAGGGATGTAGAGCTTGTCGAAGTTCTCGTGGCGGTTGCGTGTGCTCACGTTGCCCGTAATGGTGACGGTACCGTCATTATTGATATTGGTATTGCTACCTATCGGCTTGTTGGTACCATTCTCGGTCATGGTGTTGTTTATCCACATACCGTATTCATTGCCACGGGCGAATATTCCGCCTACGCCTGTGCCTATCCAGATGTTGAACCACTGTGCCTTACGTGCAGGCCAGAACTCCATGAAGTTGAACTGTGCGCCAAGTTTCACGCTGTGGGTATTCATCACATAGTTGCCATAGGTCTTTACAGGCATCACCTGGGTATTGATAGTCGAGAAGCGTTGCTCACGGCGGTAGCGCGACCAGATGTAGTCGGCACCAATGCGAACCCACGGGCGAATGGTGAAGTCGATGCCACCGCCTACTGCCGGCGACTGCTTATAGCTCGACTTTGCGTCGATGTTCTCATACCACACACCGTTAGCCCACGACAATCCGCCCTGAGCGTAAATGCTCCAAGTATTAGTGCGCAGTTCCTTATTAGTATCGCATGGCGGATCAGCCATTCCCTCACCCTCGGTCTGCGCCTGAGCGCCTACCGTGAAGAGCGATGTAAGCAATACGCTGAGCCCTACTCTTGCCCATCTGCTATTTGATAGCGCAATGAGCGGTTTGGTTTGTCTTGTATTCATAATTTATTGATTTTAAATCTATATTCTAAATATATTTAGCATTAACTGAGCGCCGTTAGTACCCTTCATTTTCATGATAACCTGTTCACTGTTTACCTTGTTTATTGCTACACGATTGATTCTTTTAACCTGTTTAGCAAAAGAGTACTCCTTCAAGAATGCGACTGGGCCGATTGGATCAGGAAGTGGGTCGCTTAGATCAATTGGAGGAAGAGGCTGAGGACCATCTGGACCAACAGGGCGAACAATCGGTTTAGCAACCGGGTCGATAGGTTTAGGACGAGGTATTATGATAATTATACCATCACCAAAAATAATTATAGGAAATTTCTTCGGATACCCTGGGATATAATGACCAAACTTACCCTTGGCAATGTGCTCGTCAAGCAACTTACCAACATTCTTGATTATGCCGATTTTGGTTGCTGGGTTATAAGTATTAAAACGTGAGAAAGTCTCGAAACGGATATTGTCAACGGCATGCTGATTCAGTATGCCAGGCCTGCGATTAGCAGGTGTTAGTCTGTAAAATTTTGATTGTCTGTTCATAACCATCTCATTATTAAGTTTTACAATAATATTTTTTGTTACGGTGCCCTTTTCTTATTGAGGGCTTTTTATCCCCGCCAGCACTGAGGCTGACGGGAATTTTAAATCTTTATTTATTTTTCAAATACTGGGCGTACAGAGACACCACTTGCACGATTTACATCATATCTTTTATCAGACACTTATTTATTAGAGTAGCGGTCGAATACCGGTCGTACCACAACACCAAATGTACGCGATATTGTTCCAAGCCATGGCTTCTTGATACTTCCGCTTGATGTCTCTTCAGCAAATATAGGCCATTTCAGAGCTACTGCCCGTTTGTAGCTATATTTATCTGCTAACCCATCCGGATATAAATATAAATTAGCTGTAGTATAGTAGGTATCCTTGTCAGAATCGTTATACCATGTCTTGAAACCACCGGTCGCCGGTAAGATGATATATTTTCCGTTAGGTCCTGTCACTATCCATCGTGCAATGGATTTCGTCTGCGACGGATCCAATTCTATTGGAAGTGTGACAGTAACGGCCTCCCATTTACAATTGTCAAGCAGCTCTTGCCAGTCTTCTTGTGTAGGAATGCGATAGCCTACACCTAAATTAGCATTAGCAGCATCGTCTTCGCGCTCAAGCACCGTCTTCCAGTCTTTCTCACTGTACTTTAATATCTCCTTTATAACGCCATCTTTATCAGTCTTATAAAGCTTGTAGGTCGAATTTTTATAATCATTCTTGGTAGAAGTCTCTCCCCAGGCATAGTAATCGCCAAGTTCTGTAGGCTCGGTTGTACCCATATTGCTCTTAGCCCACAGCAGTCCGCTTGGCAAACCGAGATCAATACAATTCTTTGGTATCGGCATTGGCTCAGATCCTCCGCCGATGCCTCCGGCAGCCTTCAGTTCCTCCAGTTTCTTAGTGATTTCAGCCAAAGCGTCAGCTTCGCTCTTGTTTCCGGCCTTCACCTCCTTTACGAGGTTGGCAATTTCGTCCTTGATGCCGTTGATGGCAGCGTTGTAGTCAGGCATAGCCTTGATAGCATTCTCGATGGCGCTGAGCTTGTTGCTGTAGTCAGGAATAGCGTTCATGATGCCCTCAAGTGCAGCAATCTGATCGTCGAGCTTGCTGTTCTGGTCCGTAATGAGCGCGTTGAGAGCCTTGAGCTGTGCCTCATAATTAGGCAGTGCCTTGATGGCAGTCTCGATAGCTGCGAGCTTAGCGGTATAGTCCGGCAGACCCTTGATGGCTGCCACGAGAGCGTCGCCTTTCTTTTCGAGTGCGAGGGTCTGAGCCTTCATGCCGTCCTCGATAAGAGCCAGCTTGCCTTCCAATGAAAGGGTCTGAGCCTTCATGGCAGCCTCAATGGCAGCGAGCTTGGCGTCAAGAGTGGCATTGACAGAGTTGAGCACGTCCTTGATGGCTTGCAACTTGGTCTGCTGGTCGGCATTCATCTTGTCGATGGCAGCCGTAAGCTGGGCAATGGCCTGCTCGTTCTTGAGCGTACCATTGTTGATGGCATCCACCACCTTGCTGAAGTCGTTGACCACAGTAACACTCATTGTATAGTCGATCTGGGGAGCGTCTTCCTGACAAGAACTGAAGAACGCTGGTATAGCCAGCAGCATTGCACCAGCTAACAAGATTGATTTTAATGTTCTCATAATCGTATATTTTTTAAGTTATTAATTTTTAATCTTTATTGTTGAGCTCCTACCGTGAAGAGCGATGCAATCAATACGCTGAGCCCTACACTTGCCCATCTGCCTACTTAGTAGCCAAATGAGCGGATCGGTTCGTCTTGTATCCATACTATGCCTTTTTTATTAATGATATATTGTGAAAGTTTTCTATATCAAACTCCTGAGCCATTCCAGAAACGAGCGCTTTCGTATATGAGGTTCGGGTGGCATCTTGCTATGCATCGTTTCACCTTCAATACAGCCTCCCCGCCTGTCTATCTCCACGTTTATCATCTCGCGGATTGTATCAAGCAGTTGGGTGCGATCCTCCATAAAATGCTGCGCCTCGTCTGTCTTGCGTCGGCGGTCGTCATACCCAATATTATTATCTTTCTGTCCCATAGCCTAAGTATTACAAGTTTCACATTCCATGAAGTTTTCTCTTTTAATGCTACCAATCTGTCTTAGTCTTGGTGCTGCAAATTTAGGCATAAATTCAGCTAAGTATCTTATGAAAATCGGACAAAAATATGTGATAATCCGACTTTTTAACATGAACAGGATTGTTCTAATCGGACATAAAAACAGCGTAAGTTGCTGATTTTCAGCAAAACATCAAGAACACAAAAAACGTAGAATCGTTGTGATGTCTGTGGTGTGTCAGAGTGATAAGTTTTTACCCTCATTACTGTATTTTTCTATTTTATTTTGGGTTTAGCAAACAATTTGTATTAATTAATTTTAAAAAAATCGGTCTATATCAGTAAAAATCACCGATATTCCATTTAATTCGTTATCTTTGCACAAAAACCCAATAATCCTCGCCTATGTACAACCTAAGACATAGCACTGCCACTCTTGTGTGGTACCTTATTATATATGTAATGTTGGTTTCCTGTGGACAGAAACCAGCAAAGATATCCCTTGCCGAGCGCAAAGCTATGGACAGTATCGTCTCCTCTTCTCACGATATTGACACACTCTCCATGATACAGAAACGCATGGAGCGGGGGGGGGGAATATGTTAGGTAGCATCGTTGCCTACAGAGCGATGGGAAAAGAGCTGCGCAACGACAGTAGATTTGACGAGGCACTGAAGGTACACAGCGAGGGACTGAAGCAGGCGGAGACCTTAGGCGATACATTAGAGATCGTGCAGGCTCTGAACAATATCGGCACCGTCTATCGGAGAATGGGAATGCTCGACATGGCTCAAGATTACCATTACCGCGCTTTCGCTATCAGCAAAGAGTCTGCCGACACATCTTTTACTACCAAGAAAAACCGCGTGGTATCGCTCAATGGACTGGGCAACATCTATCTCACCCTGGGCAACTACGCACGTGCCGACAGTGCGCTGCGACTGGCATTAGCAGGCGAACGAGAATTGAACAGTGCCTTAGGACAAGCCATCAACTATGCCAACATCGGTTCTATATTCAGCCACCGTGAACAGTTGGACTCGGCATGGAGGTACTATCGCCAGTCCATGGGACTGAATCTGCAGGCTGGCAACACACTCGGTGTGGCACTATGCCACATTTATTTCGGTGAGCTACACGAGAAAGAGCACGACTATGAAAAAGCCATTTCGGAGTATGACAAGGCTTATCAGCAGTTGCAGTCGTCACAAGACGAGTGGCACGCAATGAATCCGCTCATTGCCCTGGCTGGTATATACACCCAAATGGGCAACGACGCCAAGGCACAGGAATATCTGGACAAGGCGCTGCACACTGCACGCGCCATCAATTCACACGAACATTTAGCTGAGGTTTATAACTTATATTATAAACTATACAAACGTAAGGGCAACTACAGTGCGGCGCTGACGGCGCACGAGAAGGCTGCAGCCATGGAAGACAGCGTCGTCGATATGGAGAAACTGAACCGCATACAGAACGCAGGACTGCTCATAGAACGCAACATTCAGGCTCGGGCGATGGACGAGGTCAATACAAACCTGAAGAACGAGCGGTCGGCACGATTCACCAACACCATCGTCTTCATAATCATTATGATAATACTGATTGGTACACTGGTGGTGTTCTACTTCGTACAGCGCATACACCGTCGCAACCACCTGGCCCTGAAAAGCCTTGCCGAAATGCGCGAGAGTTTCTTTACAAACATCACCCATGAGTTTCGCACACCACTCACTGTGATTCTCGGTTTGAGCCGCGACCTGCCTAATAAATCCCCAGACGAACTGAAACAGAGCGCCTATGCCATCGAGCAGCAGGGAAACAACCTGCTGGCGCTCATCAACCAGTTGCTTGATATTTCGAAAATTAAGTCGAAGATGGGCAACTTCGATTGGCGCAACGGCAACATCACCACCTACGTTTCGATGCTGGTGGACACCTATCGCAACTATGCCTGCAGCAAGAACATCGACCTGCAGCTACATGTGAAGGAACCCGTGACGATGGACTTCGTGCCCGACTTTGTCAACAAGGTATTCAACAACCTCCTGTCCAATGCCTTTAAATTCACGCCCGAATATGGCAAAATCATCGTTGCCATGTGGCGCGAAGGCAGCAACCTCCTTATAGAGGTAAGCGATAACGGGAGAGGGTATGGACAAAGAGACTGCCAACAAAGTGTTCAATCCATTCTATCAGGGAGTAACCGACTCTATGAATATTGGTACAGGCATTGGACTGGCACTCGTAAAGCAGGTGATTGACTCATTGAACGGCAAGATCAATGTCAGGAGCAGGGAGGGCTATGGAACGACGTTTCACATAGAAATTCCTATAACAAACGAGTGCAACGTGAAGCTCGACGAACAGCCTATGGACAACACGCCTGTTCTGCCTACAGAGGAAAAAACACTAACAGATACCGATGCAAAGGACAACCAGTACACGATGCTCGTGATAGAGGACAATCGCGACATTGCGACGTACATCGGTGAAGTGCTTAGCGAACGCTATGCTGTGGCTTACGCTACTAATGGAGAGGACGGATGGCAGAAGGCCATCAACCTCGTACCCGACCTGATTATAACCGACTTGATGATGCCGGGCATGGACGGTTTGGAACTGTGCCGACGCATACGCTCCAACGATGTGGTGAATCACATACCTATCGTCATCGTCACTGCAAAGATTTCAGACCAAGAGCGCATCGATGGCTTTGAGGCTGGTGCCGATGCCTATTTAGCCAAACCGTTCAACGTGGACGAGTTGCGCACTGTAGTGGAGCGTCTGCTCGACCGCCAGCGCTCGCTGCGCAACAAGTTTAGCGACAATGCTACTCATACGAAGGAACAGCAGGATGAGGTACAGCTGACGGACACTGAGCGCCGCTTCCTCGCCAAGACTGTGGATCATATCTATCTGCTTATGGACAAACAGCAGCTTAACGTGAATACGCTTGCAGAAAAGCTGTGCATGAGTCCACGGCAGTTCCATCGCAAGATAGTTACGCTCACGGGCAGTTCGCCAGCCTCTTTCATTCTGAATATCAAGATGAAGCGTGCTCGCCATCTGCTCGAGACCGACCCAAAAATGAGCATAGACGATATAGCATTCTGCTGCGGCTTTGAACATACTTCAAGCTTCTATCACGCCTTCCGTAAAAAGTATGGAGTTACGCCAAGGGATGTGAGAAGAGGAATAGAGTAAACCATCTACTTCTCCGCAAATAAATTGGAGATTGCATAAAGAGGAATGATGTCTATCTTCTTGCCATCAGGACTCGCGAATGTACCAAAATTTTCGAGAGAACAGCGAATGCCCATTTCTATATGCTTCTGCGGATTGCGCATCAGCGAATACATACTACTCATAGAACCCTTCACGCCCGATTTTACTTCTAAAAGATAGAGTTATAAATGGAGATTTCGTGATAAAAGATAGAGTTATGAAGGGGTGTTTTATGACAAAAGATAGAGTTATAAAGGGGCGTTTTATGACAAAAGATAGAGTTATAAATGGATGTTTCGTGACAAAAGATAGAGTTATGAAGGGGCGTTTTATGACAAAAGATAGAGTTATAATGGGGTATTTGTAACAGATTCCCAAAGCAAACTGTCAGAGACAGAGGAGAGAGACATAGTCTCATGTATAAGTTTCTTATTATGGGCGCTCATGCTCAGTCAGGATGATAATATACAATAGACGTCATAAAATTCCCTCAAGGCTTCAAGAGCTTTAAATCTTGTATTGCCCATTTTATTCGAAATGACAAAGGAAAAATGGCAAAAACGTATGGGTATCGTTAAATCATGTTGGCATATTAAATTAAAAAAGGCTAATTCATTCATCCATTAGAATAAATATTGTATTTTTGCATTTGATTTATCATCAATAGTTAGTGATAAAAAGAACAGAAAACAAATTTAAAAATTACGATTATGAATGTAGGAGATAAAATACCAGAGATTCTTGGCATTGCCCAGGACGGACGTGAAATCAAGGCAAGCGACTATCGTGGTCGCAAGCTCGTGCTTTACAGTTATCCGAAAGCTAACACCAGCGGATGCACTGCCGAAGCCTGCTCCCTGCAGGCTCATAAGGAAGAGTTAGCAGCTGCCGGTTACGAGATTATCGGTGTGAGCAAGGACAAGCAGGCACTACAGAAGAAGTTTGCGGAAACCAAGGGTCTGCAGTTCCCTCTTATTGCTGATACCGAGACCACCCTGTTGCAGGAACTCGGCTGCTGGGGTGAGAAGGTTACCTGCGGCAGAAAGACCATCGGAATCCTCCGCACCACCTATCTTGTCAACGAAG
>ERZ1034781.1161-NODE-1161-length-11612-cov-10.252488_pt1 | contig 11612 bp, 8 predicted proteins | sample MGYA00520700_ERZ1034781 | MGnify/ENA primary metagenome ERZ1034781 (study PRJEB33766, sample SAMN09781709) | gut metagenome | biome: gut microbiome | host: Homo sapiens | place: Madagascar | study: EMG produced TPA metagenomics assembly of the PRJNA485056 data...
TTAATAAATAAAGAAAATAACATATCAAATCCTCCAGACAGGAGTATAACACAGAATCCAACTAAACTTTAGATAAAATTTTCAAATATCACTGTACATATAGAAAAAAGATGTTACAATCAAGATTGACGCTATAATAAAGTGAGCGTTTTATGCACAAAAGGCATGTATAATTTATAGCCGAAGTCGGTGGAGGTAAGTGATGTTTAAGCAACGAGGCGCGAAGAAAACGGGTCTTAATATATTGATCATAGGATGCGGTAAGGTCGGAACGGCACTGACCAGACAGTTATGCAAGGAAGGGCACGATATAACAGTCATTGATAAAAATGCGGATAAGGTTGAGATGAACGTCAATCAGTATGACGTTATGGGAATCTGCGGAAATGGTGCAAGCTACAGCGTGCTGATGGAAGCCGGTGTGGAGAATGCCGATCTTGTGATCGCGGTAACGAATTCTGACGAGCTGAACCTGCTTTGCTGTACGATTGCAAAACAGGGACGTGACTGCGCAACGGTAGCGCGTGTCAGAAATCCGGATTACAGCAAGGAGATAAAATATCTGAAAAAGAGTCTGGGACTTACCATGGTCATCAATCCGGAGCTTGAAACAGCAACGGAGGTTGCACGTGTACTTTATATGCCGACAGCTTTGGAGATCAATTCCTTTGCACATGGTCAGGCAGAGATGACGAAGATCAAGATTCCGGAGCATAATATGTTAGACGGACTGTCTGTGGCACATCTTGGTCAGCAGCTTATGGATCGAGCGAAGAATATCAATATTCTGATTTGTGCGGTTGAAAGAGATGGAGAAGTCTATATTCCATCCGGTCATTTTAAACTGCATGCAGGAGATGTTCTTTCGTTTGTAGGATCCCGTCCGATGAGCCGTGCATTTCTTGATTTTATCGGATTCAAGACAAATCGTGTCAGTGATGCGATGATCGTCGGCGGTGGTGACGTTGCATATTATCTTGCAAGTCAGTTGATCAATATGGGAATCAATGTAAAGATCATTGAGAAAGAGAAGGATCGTTGTGAGCGACTCAGTATTCTGCTTCCGAAAGCAGTTATTATCAATGCAGACGGAACCGATCAGGACGTATTAAAGGAAGAAGGCTTAAGCAATGCAGAATCCTTTGTTGCTTTAACCGGGATTGACGAGGAAAATATCCTCCTGACACTGCATGCCAGACATGTTTCGGATGCAAAGACCATCACGAAGATCAACCGTAGTAATTTCAAGGAAATAATTAATAATCTGAACCTCGGAAGTGTATTTTATCCGAGTTTTATTACAGCGGAGACTATTACTGCTTATGTTCGTGCGAAATCAAATACACGTTCCATGAACAGCAGTGTGCAGACGTTATATCATATGTTTGATTTCCGGGTAGAGGCGATCGAGTTCCGTGTGGATGAAGCATCCGAGGTAACGGGTAAGCCACTGATGGATCTGAAGTTAAAGAAGGATGTGCTGATCGCGTTTATCAATCGAAACGGTACGATCATTACACCATCCGGTCATGATACGATCGAAGTCGGGGATACCGCTATGGTAGTAACGACCCATACAGGATTTAATGATATCAGGGATATTCTGGTATAAGTAATGAGTATTTTTGTAAAAGGGAAAATAGGAAGCTATGAATCGGTCAATGATTTTATACGTAGTCGGACATGTGGTCATGCTGGAGGGGGTTATGCTTCTTCTGCCATGTCTGGTTTCGTTGATTTATCGGGAAAGTGAAGGAATTGATTATCTGGTGATGGCAGTTATCTGTATGCTGCTTGGAGCCATCATTGTAAAACATAAACCTAAAGTAAATGTATTCTATCTGAAAGAGGGTTGTATCGCTACAGCATTGAGTTGGATAGCACTGAGTATATTTGGTGCACTTCCAATGTGCATATCAGGAGATATCCCATCTTTCACAGATGCGTTATTTGAGACGATCTCCGGTTTTACAACCACAGGAGCCAGTATCTTAAACGATGTGGAAGCATTATCCCGGACGACGTTGTTCTGGCGAAGCTTTACACACTGGATCGGTGGCATGGGTGTGCTGGTGTTTCTGCTTGCGGTATTGCCGCTTAGTGGCGGATCAAATATCAATCTGATGAAAGCAGAGAGCCCAGGACCTTCTGTTGGTAAGCTTGTACCGAAGATCAAGTATACGGCGCGAATATTATATGTTATTTACATTGTATTAACGGCTATAGAGATCATCTTGTTAATAGCCGGGAAAATGCCGGTATTCCATGCATTCTGTACCGGATTCGGAACAGCGGGTACAGGTGGATTCGGAACAAAGAATGATAGCTTTGCCAGCTTTTCGCCATATCTGCAGTGGGTGGTAACGATCTTTATGATCTTATTCGGCGTGAATTTTAATGCATACTATCTGATTTTATTTGGCAATATCAAAAAGGCATTGAAGATGGAGGAGGTGCGAACCTATTTCCTCATTATTGTGGCAGCGATCGCAGTTCTTGTATTGAATCTGATTCATACAATGGATGGATTCTGGACAGTACTCCGTCATGCATCGTTCCAGGTCGCTTCGATCATAACAACAACCGGATTCTCCAGTGTGGATTTTGACCTGTGGAACCAGACATGTAGGACGATACTGGTTATTCTGATGTTCATTGGTGCATGTGCAGGCAGTACCGGTGGTGGTATCAAGGTATCCCGATTTATCATCGTGGTAAAAAGTGTGGTAAAAGAGTTGAATTCCTATCTGCATCCAAAGAGTATCAAGAAGATCAAAATGGACGGCAAGCCGATAGAGCATGAAGTGGTACGTGCGGTAAATGTATATTTTATAACATTTATCATCCTGTTTACAGCATCCGTACTGCTGATCTCCTTTGAGGGAAAAGATATGACATCAAACTTTACTGCGGTTGCGGCAACGATCAATAACATCGGACCGGGACTGGAGCTGGTAGGACCAACGAAGAATTTTAATGTATATGGTACATTTTCCAAATATGTGTTGATGTTCGATATGCTTGCCGGAAGACTGGAGCTGTTCCCATTGCTCTTGTTGTTCTATCCGCCGGCATGGAAAGAATTACTGGCGGTCAGACGCAGAAAATAACAGGCTAATTAATGACCGGATATATGATGTACATGATATTAAAATGTGCTGCAGCAGATTCAGGAAAACAAATCAAGATAACTGCGTACCTGAAATGCGGTCATCAGTTCAAAACGAGTGGATGGATCATCTAAGGCAAGATGTAAGTCCTCTCTTAATATACGGACACGATAATTGACGGTGTTCCTGTGACAGAACAGGGCACCGGCAATTTTTTGTATACTGCCATCACAGAGCAGATACTGATAGAGCGTTTCCCGATAATTCGTATGGTGCTGCTCATCGTATGTAATGATGGATCCCAGGGTATCGTTTACATATTCTCTAAGCACATCCGTATCATTTACAGATAAAAGAAGCTTATAGAATCCTATATCATCGAAGAAGAACAGGCTACTGTTCTTTTTTTGTGCCATCAGGGCGGCGCACTGTCCCTGTAAAAATGCCTGACTTAATCCGATCAGATCTTTGGTCGGGGAACTGATTCCGATATGTAGAAAAGCTGTTCCTGCGGATTCATCCATATGATACAGAAGCCGGGTAAGCTCCTGTTCGAGCCGTTCATTTGACTGCGCGGGGCTGATCAGCAGAGTATAGTCGGTGCCGCCTACAAATGTATATGGCAGATTATAGATTCTGATCAGACGTGTCAACAGATTCTGAAGAAAATTTCCGGCAGTATTTGCATAACCGGGTGAGATGGCGGAATACCCAGACTGCTGGATAGAGGTATTTGTCTGTGCAGTAATTGGTTTCGTGGATGCTTTATCTCTCAGATCTGATATATATATGAGATGGTATTGTGCATCTGCCTGAAAACCATGTTCATATAAGACAGGCAGGCTAATCTCCATCAGGGCTTTGTCATTTGGGTGAAGGATCACGCGCGAAAGGGCAGTTGAGATTGCTTGACTGGTCTGGGTATCGTCAAATATCCGGTTGTAATAATCATGTGTGATATCGAAGATCCGTGTTTCCCATGGCATAAGAAAGAGTGGGTAATGCCTCCGGTCGCACAGCATACGGATACGGTCGGAGATATCGGAACGGTTCAGATGTCCTCCAATATTGATAATAAGGCCGCAGGTTTTATGCTCGATCAGCCCTTTGATGAAGTTATATAACCAGTATTCATTTCCGCATAGAACGCCGGTCGTAATGATCAGTTCACCGCCGTGAAGGAATTCCAGCGTGCCGGGATCTTCTGATATATAGACCCAGTTCATGAGGTTATCCAGCCCTTCTTCTCCTGCAATCAGATCCAGACCATAGGTGTTTTTTGTCTCTTTATATAAATCTCTTAATAATATTGCCATATATAAGATCCTTTTTTAGCAGAATTTGATAATTGTTACTTGTCTATGTATAAGAAGTCCGTTCAATCAAAATATGATCTGCGCGTATCGGCTTGGCGGTGGCTTATTGATTTGAAGCAGTTTGAACATGATTGCCTAATATTTGCTTAATTATATAAGGTTTATATTAGCTACTGCTTAATATAATAAACCATTGATTTGTGCTGCTTATTACAATAACCCAACAATATCATAGAAAATATGTGCCTGTCAAATACATGCTTGTGCTATCAGCACAAAACAGGGCGGGAGTTTTGTGCTGATGGGATATGGTGATCGGCTTTTATGAATGGCATACTGTAGAAAATTTACAAGAGCAAATAAATGAGCGGCACAGATATAAAGGCCGTCCGTATAAGAAGATGGAGGATGATACATATGTTAAGAACAGATTTACCGGAAATAATAACAGAGACTTTACCCGGCCCTAAGGCACAGGCAATCATAGACAGGAGAGCGCAGGCCGTTCCAAATGCGATCCGTTGCGGATATCCGGTCGTTATAGAACGTGGTGAAGGCGCTATGATCGAGGATGTTGATGGCAACAAGTTCTTGGACTGGATCGGTGGTGTCGGTGTATTGAATATCGGATTTTCCCAGCCGGAGGTTGTTGAAGCAGTAAAAGCACAGGCAGATAAATATTTCCACGGCATGTTCAATGTCGTAACACATGAAGGCTATGTAGCACTCGCAGAGAAGTTATCCGGTATTGCACCTGTAAAGGGCGACAGCAAGAAAGCCTTCTTTGCAAATAGTGGAGCAGAAGCAGATGAGAATGCCGTTAAGGTAGCAAAGGCATATACAAAACGTCCGAATATCATCGTATTCTCCGGTGCATTCCATGGAAGAACACATTTTACAATGGCAATGACATCCAAGAAAGCATATGCAAAGGATATGGGACCGTTAGCAGCCGGCGTGTTCCGTGCACAGTTCCCATATTATTATAGAAATCCGGAAGGAATGCCTGAGAATAAGGCAGTTGATTACTATATCAAATCTATCTACGATGTATTTGAACAGTGTGCAGCAGCAGACACGATCGCAGCAATCGTTGTTGAGCCGCTTCAGGGCGAAGGTGGTTTCATTCCTGCTCCGATCGAATGGGTAAAAGCAGTTCGTAAGATCTGTGATGAAAATGGTATCCTGCTGATCGCAGATGAGGTACAGAGCGGTTTCTGCAGAACCGGTCGTATGTTTGCTTCTGTTTACTGGCAGGAGGCAGGTGTAGAGCCTGATATCATCGCAACAGCAAAATCCATTGCAGCAGGTGTTCCATTATCAGCCATTATTGCAAGAACTGAGGTTATGGATGCAGTTCCGGCAGGAACGATCGGTGGAACCTATTGTGGAAATCCACTGGCATGTGCCGCATCCTTAAAGACGATCGAGATTATGGAGAGAGATCATCTGGCAGAGCGTTCCTGTGAGATCGGTAAAAAAGTGACAGAGCGCTATCTGGAAATGCAGAAAAAATATCCGGTTATCGGTGATGTCAGAGGACTTGGCGGTATGATCGGTATCGAATTCGTAAAAGATCAGGGAACAAAAGAACCGGATGCAGCATTTACATCTGACCTGATCCAGACCTGTGCGAAGAAAGGTCTGTTAGTAGAAGGCGCAGGAACTTACAACAATGTAATCCGTTTCCTTGCACCGCTTGTAATGACAGATGAGCAGCTTGCAGCCGGACTAGACATCTTTGAAGCATCCATCAAAGAATGTCTGAACCACTAAAGAAATCTTAACATAAACAAAACAACAATCCTTATACATATGAATCGCACAAACAACCGCTGTGGCGAGACAATCCCCAGGGTCAATCCCTAGACACTGTCTTACCATAGCGGTTATTTTTATATTTCCCTCTGGTTCCTAGCGGTATGGTTATCCATGGCGTTGTGAGGCAAATCATTATCTGGTATCCCCTCTGACTGGCAATTGGTATGGTTATCCATGACATTGTGAGTATTTCGTCGTGAGATGCACATTGGCAGCGAATGCGGGCGCATGTCTGAGTCCGTAGGACGAGTTTGCGCAGGAACATGAGCGAATCAGCCATGTGCATCGAACAGAAAACGGAACAAGTCATGATAACCATACCAATTGCCAGTCGGAGGGACTGCCTTTAAACAAATCTTAACGCCTCCGCAATAGAGATGATGGCATTTTGATGCATTTGGATGCTATAAACATGGAGTGAACTCCAGTAAAAGGAGAATTATGTAAAAAGACGGGAGGTATGTAGGGAAAATTGAAGAAATTGTGGCTTAGAATAGTATTATTCATAGCAGGATTTGCAGGAGTATTTATATTTCTGTATCCATTTGTTACGAAGGGGATTAAAAACATAGGAAATCTTACGGGAGTTGTTCTTGGTATCTGCCTGATCTTATATGCGGCATGGTTCCACAGGGTGAATTGCCGGGTGAAAAAATGGCTGACCCGGACTACCGGAAAAGTAATATGCGGGATCGTTTTGCTGATTGTATTAGTTGCAGTTGGATTTGCGGCAGCAGGAACGATATGCATGGTGCGGGCATCAAAGTGCGCACCGAAGGATGAAACTGTCATGATCGTGCTTGGCTGTGGTGTAAATGGCGACCGACCAAGCCTGATGTTGACGGAACGCTTAGATGCAGCGTATGATTATCTGAATACACATGAAGAGGTTGTGGGTATTCTGTCCGGAGGACAGGGAAAAGGTGAGAATATCAGTGAAGCGGAGTGCATGTACCGGTATCTGACAGAAAAGGGAATTGCAAAAGAACGTTTATATAAGGAAGAACGGTCAACTTCGACCAGAGAGAATCTTCTGTACTCAAAGAAGATCATGGAAGAGGAACATCTGGATTTCCGGGTCATTATTGTAACAAATGAATTTCATGAATACCGGGCATCTGTTATCGCAGAACATACAGGTATAACACCATCGGCGGTGTGCGGGAAAACAGCGTGGTGGTTACTGCCAACTTATTATCTGAGGGAGCTTTACGGAATCGTCTTTGAATGGATTTTTTAGATAGCTTAAACAAAAAACTTAAGAATCTTAAAAATTTGGATACAAAATGGATGTAATTTTTTGATATAACCTGACTTAACAAATCTTAACAACACCTGACGCATACTTGAATTATAGATGCAAATGCTATAATGTGTGGATGGTTATTGAAAATTAAAATCAGGACATATTGGAAAAAGAGAGGATATGGTTATGATTTTAGACAATGACAAAAGAATAGATGAAAAGATAAAAGGTGCTATGCAGCCTGAAAATGCAGAGAAGATACTGATCGTTGATGATGAAAAGGATATAAGAAAGCTGGTTGGAATCTATCTGAAGAGACAGGGATATCAGATTCTGGAAGCCGAAAACGGAAAACAGGCGATTGATCTGGTGAGAGAGAATTCCGATATCGATCTGATCATTATGGATATTATGATGCCTGAAATGTCAGGAACTGAGAGTTGCTCTGCCATTCGAGAATTTTCATCTGTTCCTGTGCTGTTTTTAACAGCCAAGACGCAGGAGCCGGATAAGAATGAGGCATATGATACAGGTGGAGATGATTTCTTAAGCAAGCCATTTGAACAGAGTGAACTGGTTCGAAAGGTGAAAGCACTTATCCGTCGGTATAATATATATAAAGGAAGAGAGGATAACAATGATGGCATTCTCCGAGTCGGAGCAATATCGATCGATCCGTATAAACGTGTTGTGACGAAAGACAATGAAGTTATCCATCTGACGGACAAAGAATTTGCATTGCTGTTTTTCCTTGTGAAGAATCGTGGAAGATCCTGGAATCTGGATGAATTATATGAGAACATCTGGCAGGAAAAATATCTTCCGTCCTCATCAAATACGGTTATGGTACATGTATTAAGACTTCGGCAGAAGATCGAGGATAATCCGGCACAACCGGAAATCATCAGAACCATATATGGAAAGGGCTATCAGGTGGATTAACAGCCGGTAGAAAGTATGCGGTATGAAGGACAGAGCAGAACAGAAAAGATTTGAAAAAGATGCAGAAAAAAGGCTTACATTAAATACAAAGCTGATTCTTGTAATAGCAGGAAGCCTGTTGCTTGCGGTCGTATTGTTCTTTATCTGGCTGAAGACAACCGTATATGTGATTGATAAGAAATATCTGAACGAGGCAACTGTAGCACGGAGAACGGAAGAAAAGATTGACCGTTTCTCTGATTATGTCAGTAAGAATAAAGTCAAATCCACAGATATGAATGCTATTCTCAGTTGGCAACGGGAAGAGGGAAGTGTATATCTTCTGGTTTACCAGAATGAGAATGTAATATATGATTCAACAAAGCAAAAAAGACGAACCATGGTGGAACGTTTTTTTAATAAAATATCCAATGGGAATCAGAAAGGCAGAAAGCTTGCAGAGTCTGAAGAAGACAAAAGGCAGATGCTGAATAACATCAAAAGCAAACATTTGCTTGAGATTTATCGGAAGAAAGCAGAGTCAAAAAAACAGGAAGAACGATCAGATCAGAGTATCTTCGATGATACGTCCTCTACGGAGACGGATTATACGGAGACGATTCCGTCCAATGCTTCGGATGTGGAAGACTTTGCATCCCAGTATGGCAGTTATGCATTCTATTCGGTTCGTTTTGAAGATGGATTATATGATGTCTGCATCGTAGATTATTCCGAGAAAAAGGTCTATTACATATGGGTGACGATAGGCTTTCTGGTATGTTCATTTATATTTATGTTGTTGGTTATGCTCTATAACGGCCGGGTAGTAAGGCGTGTAAAGAGATTGACACATGAGGTGTCAAAGATCAAGAAAACAGATATCAATGCGACGATTACGAAGTCGGGACATGACGAGATCCTGACACTTGCTGAGAATATAGACAGCATGAGAAATTCGATCATTGATCAGATGAGTAAGGAAAAAGAAGCATGGCAGGCGAACCGGGATCTGGTCACAGCGATGGCGCATGATATCCGGACACCGCTTACGGTGTTAAGCGGATATCTGGATCTGCTTGAGACAGGGGAATTTGAATCTGACGAAGAGTACAAACAGTATGTTGATATATGCGTTGCCAAAGCAGGACAGTTGAAAGATCTGTCAGACAAGCTGTTCCGATATTTCTTCGTTTATTCCGGGCATACCGATGAACTGAAAATGGAAGTTTATCATGCAAAGGAGTTTTTCCGGCAGATGATCGGAGAATATATGTGCCTGCTTGAAGAAAAGGGAATCACTTTCCGGATCACAACAGAGGACAATTCACCGCTGATAAAGATCGATGCCCCATATCTGAAACGATTGTTTGATAATATATTTATAAATATAAGAAAATATTCTGATTACAGCAAGCCGGTAGATGTCACATATCACACAACTGAATCGAAGGTAGAGCTGGTGATCAGTAATTATATAAATAAAAACAGAAATGAAGCTGAAAGTACCAGAATTGGACTCAAAACCTGTGAGAAGATCGCACAGGAAATGGAAATAGAGTTTTCAGCAAATGAGAAAAAAGACAGATATACAGTCAGGCTGATATTTGTAATTGTAAAATAAAGGAGGACCAGAGATACTCTGGAACAGATGTCTATGAAGAATGTACTGGAATTTATTGAAAGATCAGCAGAAAAGTATCCGGATAAGTTGTCGGTAGCCGATGTAAACGGCGGTTTGACTTATAAGGAATTGATGCAGACAGCAAAACAGATTGGTGCATGGTTGTATCAAGGACTTGGCGGATGTAAGAACCGTCCGGTTGTCGTACTTCTTGATAAGGAACCGAAGAGCGTTGCGGCTTTTATGGGAGTTGTGTACAGTGGGAATTTTTATGTGGTTATAGATGCAGAAATGCCGGTAGACAGAGTGAATAAGATCTTAAAGGCATTGCAGCCGGAAGCTGCTGTAACAGACAGCAGGCATCTGGATAAGGCTGCAGAGTTACAGGTTGAGACAGAGGATGGTCAGGGATATGGACTTAAACTCTTTAATATGGATGAGATGGATCAGACCATAGATCAGAGCTGCCTTGCAGATGTCAGAGCACATATGATCGATACAGATCCGGTATATGCATTATTTACCTCAGGTTCAACAGGTGTTCCGAAGGGGGCTGTTATATCACATGCGAATATCCTTTCCTATATTACATGGTATACGGAAGCATTTGATATTAACGAGACGACAATATTTGGTAATCAGACGCCGTTTTATTTCAGTATGTCAGTCTCGGATTTATATAGCACATTGAAAAATGGTGCAACATTGTATATAATACCAAAAGCTTATTTCTCGTTCCCAATCAAGCTTATGGAGTTTCTGAATGAGAAAAAGGTCAATACGATCTACTGGGTTCCGTCGGCACTTTCGATCATTGCAAACTATAAGATGTTTCGGTATGCTGAGCTTCCGGAGTTGAAAAAAGTATTATTTGCCGGTGAGGTTATGCCGACCAGGCCATTAAATTACTGGATCGAGAATCTGCCGGATGCCATGTATGCCAATCTGTTTGGCCCGACAGAGACGACGGATATCTGTACTTATTATGTGGTAAACAGAAAGTTCCGTGATGATGAGCCACTTCCGATGGGAAATGCATGTAACAACTGTGATGTATTTGTACTTGGTGAAGATGGCAAGGTGGTTTCACCGGAGATCAATCCTGAGACAGGCTTCAGTGCAGAAGGAGAATTATATGCCAGAGGTTCATTTGTCGCTCTTGGATATTATGGAAATGCAGAAAAGACAAAGGAAGCATTTGTTCAGAATCCGTTGAATCCGAATTATCCGGAGCTGATCTATAAGACCGGAGATCTTGTCAAATATAATAAATATGGAGAACTGGTCTATATCTCAAGAAAAGATTATCAGATCAAGCATATGGGCTATCGTATCGAGCTTGGTGAGATCGAGGCGGCTGCCGGTGCGATCGATGGTATCAGAAGTTACGCATGTATCTATGATGATGCAGAAGACAAGATCGTATTTATATATGAAGGAAAGAAACTGGATGACGCATTTCTGCTTGGAGAGTTCAAGAAGAAGGTTCCGCATTATATGGAACCGAATCAGTTCGTAAGAGTGAAAAGTATGCCACATAATCAAAATGGAAAGATTGATCGTAAGTGGCTGAAAAA
>ERZ1034781.1162-NODE-1162-length-11611-cov-13.223607_pt1 | contig 11611 bp, 10 predicted proteins | sample MGYA00520700_ERZ1034781 | MGnify/ENA primary metagenome ERZ1034781 (study PRJEB33766, sample SAMN09781709) | gut metagenome | biome: gut microbiome | host: Homo sapiens | place: Madagascar | study: EMG produced TPA metagenomics assembly of the PRJNA485056 data...
TCCGGCTGACGGAACGAGATTTTCAGCAGTTCCATCACCTGATCGTCGGTCAGTTCTCCCGGACAGACCAGAAAACTTTCCAGCATTCCGGCACGAGTGCAAAGACGATGCACGCGCTCTTTTCGGTTCAGCTCTGACACCTGGCGTTCAAGGATTTTCTCCCGGTGCTGACAAGCGCGCAGCTTCTGCTCTGCCTTGGCTTTTTCGCTGCGGAGATAGGCTAGGTCGGTTTTGGGTTGGGTCATGGCATCACGCTCCTTCTTATAGCAAAAAGGTAGTAAAGCAATAATTTGCCCTACTACCTTTTTGCTTTTTATTCTATTGGAACTAGCCTCCCTACAATTTCGACTTTGTTCAGATTGTCAAAATCATATTCATAAATTGAGGCAATGATTAGTTGATTTTCGGAGAAATCTCTTTTCAAAATGCTCATCATCAATTTTATGTTCTCCTGATCAACTTCCTTTCCTGTGGGTGAGTCCAAAAGAATTGGAAGCTTCATGCCCAGGTTTCTCTCAATAGCTAAAATATAAGCAAGACGGAAAGAAAACACCGTTTTGTGAAGAACTGCACCAGACAGTTCTTTTAGGTTTGAAGTAAAAAGGTACGAAGGCTGAATGGTTTCTGTATCGCTCAGTCCTAATTCGCTAGCATATCGAAGGATGTCTTGATATAGGCCCATTACAACGGCATTGTTGCTTTTTGTTTTCTCTCTTATTTCGGTACGAACAAGTTTTAATTGTTTTTCTGATTTTTCCAACTCATTTTTTATAGCTACTGCATTCATTGGCATTGCAATAATCTGTTTATCAAAAATCTCCGCAAGATTTTCTGATTTAAGAAAAGAAAGTTGCTCATCCTCTGAAGCTTTGGATTTTTCTTTTGCAGCCAGTTGATTTTCCAAATCCAGTAGCTCAGCCGAAAGCATCTTTCGCTTTGAAATTAAAATTTCAATAGAATCATTCAATCCTAAAATATTGTCCTCAGTAACTTGGATTTGATTTCCTTGTGCATCTTGGACAATCAATTTCATTTCTGACACAAATTTCCGAAAGTTTTTATTGCTGGATAAAGTTTTATCCACACGCTTGAGTTCTCTTTTTATTCCACCTATTTGAAACAACAGCTGTTGAATCTCATTTGTGGCCTGCTCACTATAGTTTTCTGTCACTAAACTTCCCATTGTGGCTTCAACTTGTTCTCTATACTGCGCAATACTAAACATTTGCTTGTATTTTGATATATCTCTTTCAAGCTTAGCTTCTTCCTGAAGTAGTGCAGAACAATCACAGCCAGAGAGACCACGTATCAATTCCTCAATATTAAAATGGACACTTCCGATAACAGTTCCTCGATTTAATAAGGTCCATCCCTTTTCTTGATCGATATAAAAAGCTCCCAATAAATTCTTTAAAATGACTTCATCCGTGCATCCGAACAATAGTTCATGAAGTTCTTTTTCTTGTGCCGGGAGAACAAAGGTGGCTTTTTCTTTTTTATAGGTCAACTCTAAAAAATCTTTATTGTAGCGGATAGCAACGATGTCGCCCAAATTCTCGCAGTTGAGATGCGATTCTACCTCACATTGATCAAATCGCATTCTTTTCGTGCTGGGAATATTATATCCTAGCGAATACAGCATCAGTCTTAGCAGTGTGGTTTTTCCACAACTGTTTTTTCCGCTATGGATTAAATTAGCTCCATCCGAAAAATTTATTGTACGTTCGGAAAGACCTTCTTTAATGCGAATACTTTGAAATCTCATAGGTTCACTCCTTTCTTTACGCAGTCTATTTTTCGCCGTTTAGTTATAACATTATAGAGAATAATTTTAACCAATGGTTCCTGAACTTCATCATCTATTCCTGCATCATCAAATCCGTATATGTAATTTTTCCAATAAGAATCAATAAATTCAAAGAGTATTTCTTTGTTTCTTTTATGTTCTGTTTTTGCTTTGAATGAATTGAAGTCACTTAAAATATCCTTGAAAAATTCATATCTTTCGCAACAGCTGGAGATAAGGTCTTTGTACTGGTCGACGACATCATCATAGATATCCGAATCCAAATACTCGACAAATTCTTCACTTGGCTCAACATCTGTGATGATTACCAGTATAGGCCAGATGAGATCTTCTTTTTTTAAGCGGATTTCGGCATCTTTCTTACTCCCATTGTGATCTAAATCATTTTGCCAAGTCATCATAAGTTTTTTGCTGATACCCGGAGTAGAAAGCTGTAGCGTCCCGATAAAATTCTCGATTTCTCTTAAGACATATTTGTATCTTTCGTCTTCGTCGTCTGTCTCAAAGGGAAGTGTTTGAACTAAAAGCTTATTTGTATCTAATGGATTGTCCATACTTTCAAGATAATCATCAATTATTTTACGGGAAGATTCCGGCAAAGAGTCATATGTCCGATATGAAGGAGGGCCGGAGAATATTCCTTTCGATGCATCATCATTAAATGGATTGAATGAATTTGTAATAAAAATAAGCTGTTTTGCTTTGGCTCTTTTCCCTCCTTCAGATAAAGTCAGTAACGCTTTCTTTAAATTCTCACGTACCTTACGAAAATCACTGCTTCCTTTTTGAACACCTTTTGCTTGAGCTAGAATTCTTTCGCCATCCTTGAGCTGAAGCTCAATGTCTTCATAATTTCCCTCAATTCTAATTGTTTCAAGGCTTTTTATGTTTTTTAACATCAGAACAATCGCTGCATTTATCTGAAAGTCAAAGCCAAACATAACTGGATCTGCGCGTCGATTAACAGGAGAAGCTTTATCTTCCATATTTACTCACCTTAATCCTTATGATCACCATATTTTATATGGCCGCTTTTAGACGTTCAGACTTTTCAGCAACGGTCCGATCAATATATTTTTTCCAAAATGGAGCTTCTAAAATATCTCTTTGAGATTCGCACTCGACAAGCAAATCTCTAACAGTTTCGGGGTTTGCCTTATTTGCATCAAACATTGCAACGAAGTATTTCTGGAACTGTGCGAGTGTCAACGGCACAATGTCAAGACGCTGTTTCACATCGTCTTTTGCATACCAGATACCATGTCGGAAAGTCTCTGCCGTGTTGGTATCAATCCTCACTGCAATAAACATTCCATAGACAGGCTTATCGTATTTAAGAACTGCATCAGAAACGTGGCGACGGACAGGCTCGCCCTCCATGGCTTCCTGTCTGGAAGAAGTAGACATTGTAACCTCGGTCAAAATGGTGAAATCCTCAAATTCACAGTACAGATCGCCCTTGCCGCCACCTGCTGCCGAAACAGGCATAAAATCGGAATCTAGTTTGAAACCACGCACTTCATAGGGCATATTCACCAGATGGTCAATGGCTAACGATGCTCTCCAAAGTGTCCATTCTAAGTAAGCCGGGGTTTCGTCTTTGGGAACTTCAATCGCATTGTCTTCGTCGTATACGGTTTTCCCACCGCCTTTGATCAAAAGAGACATATAATCAGAGATTTCTTTCCACTGATCACACTGTGCTTGGGCATATTGGATCTCATCGGTCTGGGCAATGATGCTTTCAAGCCGACGACGAGCAATGTTGATTTCTGCCGGAGTGTCCAACGGAAGATCGGAGATATCAAAAGCAATCCGGCGTTCTTTCATTTGACGCATCAAATCATTCAGAACGGATTTCGCTACATTTTCGTTGTCCGTTGGAAGTGGTGCACCGTTGCAAAGCAGGCGGTACTCATCAATAAGCGGCCTTGTACTCACCGTACTTTTTGCTAAAGCCTCAGCCAGTAGATGTTTAGCGGGTGCAATAATAAGACCGCGCCCCTTACGTTGCAAAACACCAGAAATACGAAGGTAACGCATGTTCATATCTGCATAGTCCACGAAATTTCCAGACTTTCCTTTATAATCTTTTCCTCGTAGTTTAATTTCATTTTTGTCAAACACATTTTTAGAGGAAGCTGTCGATCTTCTTTTTCGAAGATCAAGAATTTTGTCAACAACATTGGAAAGTCCGTCTTCTGGTGTTGTAGTATGTCCCCATAGTGCAAATTCAATACGACTCAACTCCGAAGTTCCAGTACGCTTTTCAAGTTCTACCATAATGGCAAGAATCCAGCGTAACGGAGAGAAATGACTAGTTCCTTTATTCACCGCAACCTGTTCTACACTCATTGCGCGAAGAAAAAACTCTTGAATTGCTGGATAAGTGTCCGCTTTCAAAAAAGCTCGTCCAAATGGCGTGATGTCATCTAGTGGCCCCAAATCTGACTGTTGCCCCTCTGACGAGTTCAATTTGGGATAAATCAAGCCACTTCTTGAAAAAACCAATCTCCATTTTCTCGCATGGCTTCCAGATTCATCTTTTCCCTCTTCATTATGGATTATTCCTTTTTCATTCAAAAGTTTGGTAAATTTTATCTCGTTTTCTTTTCGAAGATGTCCTACAAAAGGTGATTCTGAGAACACTCGGAATCCATCCATAATTCTATTGGGGTTTCGCATGCCATTATTTCCGACCATCCAAATTACAATTGGTTTCCCCATCATTTTTCCTTCTCTCTTTTTAATAGCCTACAAAAAGATACTCTTGCACAGCATTTCGATGTGTTTTGGCTTCATTCTGATTACCAAAAGAGTATCTATAATCAACTGGAATTACTTCAACATGTTTTTTATATCGAGCCATAATTTCAAGCATTTCATCCTGGGTCGGAAGGCTGTTGGAAGAATATGACACAATCAAGATACTGTTTGCAAATTTCTTAAAGAGCTTGTCAAAGGCATCCGCCGCACCTTTTCTAGTCGAAAAAGGTGTCGGATAGGATTTGAACTTCTTTGTCTGAGTGTGTTCTTGAATCTCAACGCCTTTCCAGTCGCGAGCAAGACCCTCAACGAAATGATACCGTCTAACATATTCATTGTCCGATAAGGGCGAATAGTAGGGGGGATCCATATAGACTAGATCAGCTTTTTCCGTGCGGAGATTCATTGCATCACCGTGCTTAGAACTGCACTCTCTCCCATTATCAAAAACAGCTTTATTTACAGCATCAACAGCTTCCATAAATTGCTGCTCAAGACTTTTTTGCAAATCCTTTCTTCCGTCATTATAGCGATTCCCGGTATAGGTGAAAATTCCACGGGGACGCTTTTTAGTACACGCACGAATCAGTGCAGTCATAGCTATGGCGTGTTTGTAAGGATCTTTAATTCCTGCAATGTTAGTACGAAGGATATCGATCAGTTTGTTTTCTTCATCGGTGTAATACAAATCTTTAAATGTGGTTTCAACGAAATGATCTGGTTCTTTTTTCTTGAGCAGTAGTTCTTTAGCTTCTTTTTCCGACAAGAGAACGTGGCTGTTTTCAATCATTGCCTTGGTAAAAGTTGCGGACATCGCCATGTAATCATTACTGATCACAGATTTGCCCTGAGACTTAAACATATATCCAACAATGCCAGATCCAGAAAAAAGATCAACTGCTGTTTCAAATTCAAACTGAGATGCAATCGCCCAAATTTGAGAGAGCAGCTTACTTTTCGACCCCATAAAGCGTGTCGGTGGATAAAAGGATACCTGCTGTGGCAAAGGTTCAGGAGCCAACCTTATAAGGCTCTGTCGCTTGGGCAGAGCCGTTACGACAACATCTTCGCCTTTTCTCGTGTTACCGTTGCAAGAGATATGACGTTTCGTCTGAATGACATCAATTTTGAAGGGTGAGTACAATTCATGAACCAGCGGATGATTAGAATTTGTTAAAACAATGGTGCAGCCCATCTCATGCAAACGCATCACCATTTTTGCAAGCTCAACATGGTCTTCTTCGTAGAATTGTTCCTTAGTATACCGTTTGAAATCCGAGTATTCAGAGATCGGAAGATACGGAGGATCCAAAAAAACAAAATCACCTGGTTGTGCATAATGCTCTAGCACTAATAGATAATCACCGCAGACAATCTCAGCATTCTGCAAGGCTTTAGATGCTGCGTGCAAATTTTCTTCATCGCATATTTTAGGGTTCACATACTTTCCATAGGGAACATTAAACTGACCTTTTCGGTTCACTCGGTACAAGCCATTGAAGCAGGTTCGGTTCAGGTAGATTGTTCTCGCAGCCGCCTCTGCTGGAGCAAGATTGTTCCAGTCCAGAGATCGGACTTGATAAAACATCTCGCTCGTGTTCTCATATTTTTTTAGATAAGAGATCACGTTGTCAACATCGTTTGCAACCTGACGATACATATTAATCAGTTCCGGGTTGCTGTCTGCAATGATCGCATTTTCAGGCTGTAACGCAAAGAAAAGTGCGCCGCCACCAAAAAACGGCTCAATATATCTTCCATAGCAGGAGGGCACTTTAGGCAGCAGGTCATTTAGCATTTGCGTTTTTCCACCAGCCCATTTCAAAATAGGCTTTGCATGAACAGAATTGAGCTTTTTTGCAGTATTATCCATAGTTATGCCTCCCTCCTTTCAATTATCAGATTTTACGGTGAGTTCCATAATATCACTAATGTCACACTGAAGTGCTGTGCAAATCTTTACGAGCACATCTGTTGTAACATTCTCATTTTTTCCAAGTTTGGCCATGGAAGTATGGCTGATCCCGGCCGCTACACATAGGTCCTTCTTCTTCATATCCCGGTCAATCAACAGCTTCCAAAGCTTTTTATAACTTACTGACATTGATTTTCTCCCAATGCTAATTTTCCACAATCTTGGAATCAAATTCCGCAATCGCTGAATTTCAATCATTAGTATATCATGCCGTATTGACCATCTCAAGAACAACAGCGAAAAAACACAAAATAAAGTTCAGCAGGTGCTTGCTTACAATCAACTGCTGAACTTCGTCTTCTATCTTTTCAGCACTTAACCCTTAATGAAGACCATGAATCGCAATTTCTGCACCCCTGACCTGATACGTCACCCCACCGGCTTCGCCCCTTGCCTTCCGCTGGCACACCTCCGGGTGCTGTGATGCAAAGGCATCAAGCTGCTTTTGCAAGGCGGGATTCAGCGTAAACACGCTGCTTGTTCCGTCCTCGCTGGCGTAGATCATGGTATCCAGCTTAAACATCGTCAATCAGTTCTCCCTCCTCGGATTCGTCAAAGATGGTCGGCCCCCAGTCCTCGTCCTCCTCGATGTCCTGCATCAGGAGCCGCATATTGGTGTAGCACTCCATCTCAGCACGGACAAAGTAGAACATCTGGTCGTACCAGTCTGCCAACGTTTCGTCCTCCAGCTTCCGGCAGAAATCATACACCAGCTTGTTCTGATTGGGGTCAACCGTCAGCCCGACAATCTCGTACAGCCGCTTGCGTGTCAGTTCCAGATCGGCGCAGCCATAGGTGTAGAGCAGCTTCTTTTCATCAAAAGTCAGTTTCATAGGCGTGTACCTCCGTATCAAAAAAGGGTCTGCCGTGTGCAGACCCGATGCAACGAAAAGACCGCCTTGCAGTCGTGCAGGGCGGTCAAGGAACTCAGGATTCGAGAAAATCCCTGAGTTCATCACCAAAATAGGAGATTTTTGCGATGAGTGCCATCGCTATGTAAGGCAGGGTGAAAACGACAAATCCGGTTATCAGCATCTTCAGCACCTCGCCGCCGTCTGCCAGCCCCATGACCCAGCAGGCCAGTGCCGTGAAGAAGAACAGCCCTGCTAGTAAATTTGTTACCACCGACGAAAAAGTGGTAAGAAAGATGCCAGCCCACTGCATCAGAATCAGCAACAGGTAAAGCGGCAGGACAGCCAATTTCAGCATCTGCTTCAGCACGGTCATGGTAGGCCCCCCCTTAGATAAAGATCAGTTCTTTCTGGATGATTTCCTCGGCACGGTTGCGGATGCTGTTCATCCGGCGCACCCATTCCAGTTGATTTTCGGCTTTCAGGGCTTCAGTCACGCCCTCAGCTTCCTGCATCTGCCGGATGATTAGGGCAAGCTGTTCTTCGGCCTGTTTGTCCAGCTTGGCAAGGTAGCTACCCAGTTCCCCGGACAGGAGCAGTTGATTGTACCGGATGGGATGATGTTCCTTCAGGTGCGTCTTATGTAAGCGGCCCCACCGCCCGGTGGGGTGCTGTTCTGTCGGGGCTGCTGCGGTCAGGTTCGGCAGATAGTGGTCATTGACAAGGGTGTAGTCCAGACCGTTGGCGTTGTCATGGATGGAATTTTTCATGGTAGTCATGCTGCATTATCCTCCTTTGATTTCGGCGTTGGGACTGCTTCTGGGTCAGGTTTTGGATTTCCTTTTTTCTTGTGATAGAATTCCAAGGTTTTCCTGTTGTGATTAATTCTCCTGCACTCATCGGAACAAAATTCCTGCTGGCTGTGTGTGGGCCAGTAGGAGTGACCACATACGGCACAGGCGCGTTGCCGGTAGTAATGACCTCCTCTCTCGGCTTCTCTATCCGCTTTCTTTTGCTCCTGTCTTGCCTGATTCCAGCAGTCTCTTGAACAGAAAAGCTGTCGGTTGCTCGTAGGTGTAAACACCTTCCCGCAGTGCGGACACGTTTTTGTTTTAATGATCTCGCCACCGTTTTCGGCAATTTTCTTCGCCTTTCGCTTTTCTCGGTAGGCTTTTTCACGTTTGCGTTGCTTTTCCATGCGCTGCTGTTCTTCCTGCTCCTTCTGCGCTTTCAATTCGGCAAGTTCTTCCTCGGTATAAGCAATATCGACCTGACCTACATAGTTAAAATAAATGTCAACCTTTTGTGTGCGGGCGTTGCCTGTACCCTCGGCTTCATAAACAACGATCTTATCGACAAGTTCGTTAAACATTGAATCGGAGATTTCTGTTGGATTTTTGCACTTGCGAATCAGCGAAATGAAATGCTGAATATCAGCAGAACTTGATTTATCTTCGGCAATTTCGGATTTCGTCGTTTCCATTTTCGATTCCAATTCTGCCTGCTCGCTATCATACTGTGCCATCAGCTGCTTGTACTGTCGTTCGGGCAACAGTCCAGCCATAAGATTTTCGTACAGGCTACGAATAAGGGCAGAAAGCTCATCATAGCGTTTTTGACAACGTTTCAATTCCGATTGGTTCTGCTTCGGCTTTTCTTCACGTTTCTCTTTCCAAAGTGATTGCAGTTCCAAAGCGAAGGTTTCTTCATCTTTTAGAACAAATCTCGAAAAGCGTTTGACCGATGCCAATATCAGGGCTTCAACATTATCGGCACTGATTGAATGGGCAGTACAGCCATTCACTCGACTTGCATATCCACCACAACGATAAGAATATTGAGTAGACCCATCCTTTTTACTGTAGTGTGTTTGCAAGGTCAATCTTCTGCCGCAGTCGGCACAATACAGATACCCGCTTAAACGGTTGGTGTGCGTTCCCCAAGCAGAAGCACGATTCACTCGGCATCTGCGTTTCTGAACACTATCCCAAAGTTCTTGCGATATAATCGGTTCATGCGTGTTCTGGAAAACGTACTGTTCATCTTCATCTGTTTCTTTTCTCTTGTGAAGTTTGAAATTTGTGCTTACAGATTTTCGTAAAACAGTGTGTCCTAGATATTCCTGTCGACCTAAAATTGTTCTTACAGAGGATGTGCCCCACAGGTACGGATTGGAGAACTTTGTCCCATTGTACTGCTCCGGGTGATATTTCTTTGCGTATGCAGCAGGAATCAGGACTTTTTCCTCTGTCAACAGTTCTGCGATTGTCCGTGGGCTTTTTCCTTCGTTCGCAAGAAGAAAAATGCGCTTTACGACTTCGGATGCCACCGGATCAACAACAAGTGTCTGCTTGTCGTTCGGCAAACGGTTATATCCATACGGAATAGAGCCGCTGCACCGTTTTCCATCTTTCATCCGGGCATCGAACACAGCCTTGATTTTATTGCTCGTATCTTTGGCATACCATTCGTTCATAATATTCAAAAACGGAGCAAAATCATTGTCTGAAGCATTGTTGCTGTCGATGCTGTTGTTGATTGCAAGGAATCGGACGTTTTTCTGTGGGAACAGAACTTCCGTATAAAAACCGACTTGCAGATAATTTCGTCCTAAGCGGCTCATATCCTTCACAATCAGCGTTTCGACATTTCCTGCTTCTACTTCTTTTATCAGCGATTGAAAGCCGGGACGATTGAAATTCACACCTGAAAAGCCATCATCTGTAAAATGTCGGATGTTCTTGAAGCCGTTCTTTTTGGCGTAATCTTCCAGATATTTCTTTTGGTTGGTGATGGAATTCGATTCACCAGCAAGATCATCATCTCTTGACAAACGCTCATAGAGTGCGGTGATTTTTGGTTCTTTAGGCATTTGTTCTACCTCCTTTCTTATGGAATCTTTCAATTTAGGACAATCACGTTTATCGTCCTATTAAAGTATAGCCCTCGGGCGCAAGTTCAATGGCCGTGGTTGTCTCACCGAAGGTGGATGCCCACGCATCAAAATGGGTCAACCCTTTCTGCTGCAAGGTGTTGTACTGGAGGTAGCGCATGAGGGTATACATCTCGGTCATGCTGTTGCTGATAGGGGTGCCTGTCGCAAAAATAACACCGCGCCCTCCGGTGATCTCATCGAGGTAGCGGCATTTTCCAAACATATCGGAGGATTTTTGCGCTTCAGATGTGCTCAGTCCGGCCACATTCCGCATCTTCGTATATAAGAACAAGTTCTTATAGTTTTGGCTTTCATCCACAAACAACCTGTCTACGCCCAATTGTTCAAACGTAACCACATCATCCTTACGGTCTGTGCCTTGCAGCTTTTCCAGTTTCTGTTTCAAAGACTTGCGCAGCTTTTCCAGCTGCTTAACCGTGAAATGCTCGCCAGCCTGAGATTTCGCTTCTTCGATGGCCTCCTCAATTTCATCCATCTGTTCCTGAATCAGACGCTCCTGTCGTTCTGCGGACAAGGGTATCTTTTCAAACTGGCTGTGTCCGATGATAACTGCATCGTAGTCACCGGTCGCAATTCTCGCACAGAATTTTTTGCGATTACTGGGTTCAAAATCTTTTTTGCTGGTAACCAGCAGCTTTGCATTGGGGTACAGGCGTAAAAACTCGCTGGCCCATTGTTCCGTCAAATGGTTTGGCACGACAAAAAGACTTTTCTGGCACAAGCCCAGACGTTTCAGTTCCATAGCGGAAGCCGCCATCTCAAAACTCTTGCCGGCACCGACTTCGTGCGCCAAAAGGGTATTGTACCCATACAGCACATGGGCAACCGCATTGCGCTGATGCTCTCGCAAATTGATCTCCGGGTTCATGCCCACAAAATGAATGTGACTACCGTCATACTCACGGGGGCGGGTGCTGTTAAAAAGCTCATTGTACCTCTTCACCAGCAGAGTCCGCCGCTGAGGGTCTTTCCAGACCCAGCCAGCGAAAGCATCCTTGATGACCTGCTGTTTCTGCTGGGCGAGGGTGGTTTCGTTTTGATTCAGCACACGCTTTTCTTTCCCATCCTCCTCGATGGTATCATAAACGCGGCTGTCACGCAAATTCAAGGTGTCTTCCAAAATCTTGTAAGCATTGGCCCTGCGTGTACCGTAGGTTTCGGTGGCCATAATGTCACCAAAGCCAGTAGCAGATTTATTGCTGATTCGCCATTCGGAAGTGTAAGGGGAGTAGCGAACGGTGATGGCATTGTTGTAG
>ERZ1034781.1178-NODE-1178-length-11535-cov-10.385801_pt1 | contig 11535 bp, 10 predicted proteins | sample MGYA00520700_ERZ1034781 | MGnify/ENA primary metagenome ERZ1034781 (study PRJEB33766, sample SAMN09781709) | gut metagenome | biome: gut microbiome | host: Homo sapiens | place: Madagascar | study: EMG produced TPA metagenomics assembly of the PRJNA485056 data...
CTCTGCCGCTCGGCAAGTTTTTGGTCACCGAAGGCGTTATCAGCCAGGAAACGTTGGATCGCGTCCTGACAATTCAACGCGAATTACAAGTTTCGATGCAATCACTATTACTCAAAGCAGGTTTAAACACAGAACAGGTTGCGCAACTGGAGTCCGAAAATGAAGGAGAATAACCTTAATCGCGTCATCGGATGGTCTGGTTTACTGCTGACGTCTTTATTGAGTACCAGCGCACTCGCAGACAATATCGGCACCAGCGCAGAAGAGCTGGGGCTGAGCGATTATCGCCATTTTGTTATTTATCCCCGTCTCGATAAGGCGCTGAAGGCACAGAAAAATAACGACGAAGCAACCGCCATCCGCGAATTTGAATATATACACCAGCAGGTGCCGGATAATATTCCGCTGACTTTATACCTTGCGGAAGCCTATCGCCATTTTGGTCATGATGACCGGGCGCGGCTGTTGCTTGAGGATCAACTGAAACGTCACCCAGGAGATGCCCGACTTGAGCGCAGTCTGGCGGCTATTCCGGTTGAAGTGAAAAGCGTTACGACTGTTGAAGAACTGCTTGCCCAGCAAAAAGCGTGCGACGCTGCGCCGACCCTGCGTTGTCGCAGTGAAGTCGGGCAGAATGCCCTGCGGCTGGCACAATTACCTGTCGCCAGAGCGCAACTGAACGATGCGACGTTTGCTGCATCGCCAGAAGGAAAAACGCTGCGAACCGATCTGCTGCAACGGGCAATCTACCTGAAACAATGGTCCCAGGCAGATACGCTATACAATGAAGCACGCCAGCAGAACACATTAAGCGCGGCAGAACGCCGTCAGTGGTTTGACGTGCTTCTTGCCGGGCAGCTGGACGATCGGATCCTGGCACTGCAATCACAGGGGATCTTCACCGATCCTCAGTCATATATTACTTACGCGACCGCGCTGGCTTATCGTGGCGAAAAAGCACGCCTCCAGCATTATCTCAATGAAAATAAGCCGCTGTTTACCACGGACGCACAAGAGAAAAGTTGGCTCTATCTGTTATCTAAATACAGCGCCAACCCCGTTCAGGCATTGGCGAATTATACGGTGCAGTTTGCCGATAACCGCCAGTATGTTGTTGGCGCGACGCTACCGGTGCTGTTAAAAGAAGGTCAGTACGACGCAGCGCAAAAACTGCTCGCCACCCTCCCCGCCAATGAAATGCTTGAGGAGCGTTATGCTGTCAGCGTGGCGACCCGTAACAAGGCTGAATCTCTGCGTCTGGCACGATTGCTGTATCAGCAAGAACCGGCAAATCTTACCCGCCTGGATCAACTGACCTGGCAACTGATGCAGAACGAGCAGTCACGCGAAGCTGCCGATTTATTGCTGCAACGCTATCCTTTCCAGGGCGATGCGCGTGTCAGCCAGACTTTAATGGCGCGACTGGCGTCTCTGCTGGAAAGTCATCCTTACCTGGCAACGCCGGCGAAGGTGGCGATTTTATCGAAACCCTTACCGCTGGCGGAGCAACGTCAGTGGCAAAGTCAGTTGCCGGGTATTGCAGATAATTGCCCGGCAATAGTTCGCTTGCTGGGCGATATGTCGCCTTCCTACGATGCTTCCGCCTGGAACCGTCTGGCAAAGTGTTATCGGGACACGCTACCCGGTGTGGCGCTGTATGCATGGCTTCAGGCCGAACAACGACAACCGAACGCCTGGCAACATCGTGCGGTAGCCTATCAGGCGTATCAGGTTGAGGACTACGCCACCGCACTGGCGGCCTGGCAGAAAATCAGTCTTCACGACATGAGCAATGAGGATCTGCTTGCTGCTGCCAATACCGCCCAGGCGGCAGGAAATGGTGCAGCTCGCGATCGCTGGCTACAACAGGCAGAACAACGTGGACTGGGAAACAATGCCCTCTACTGGTGGCTGCATGCGCAACGTTACATTCCTGGTCAGCCGGAACTCGCACTGAGCGATCTCACGCGCTCAATCAATATTGCGCCTTCTGCCAACGCTTACGTTGCGCGGGCGACAATTTATCGCCAACGTCATAATGTCCCGGCGGCGGTGAGTGATTTGCGCGCCGCGCTGGAACTGGAACCGAATAATAGCAACATCCAGGCAGCGCTTGGTTACGCCTTGTGGGATAGCGGTGATATCGCACAGTCGCGGGAAATGCTCGAACAGGCGCATAAAGGGCTTCCGGACGATCCGGCACTGATCCGACAACTGGCCTACGTGAACCAGCGTCTGGATGACATGCCTGCGACGCAGCACTACGCCCGGCTGGTGATTGATGACATTGATAATCAGGCGCTGATAACCCCACTGACCCCAGAGCAAAATCAGCAACGCTTCAATTTCCGCCGTTTGCATGAGGAGGTCGGTCGCCGCTGGACGTTCAGTTTCGATTCTTCTATCGGCTTGCGTTCCGGGGCAATGAGCACCGCTAACAATAATGTCGGCGGCGCAGCGCCAGGGAAAAGCTATCGTAGCTACGGGCAACTGGAAGCCGAGTACCGCATCGGACGCAATATGCTGCTGGAAGGCGACCTGCTCTCAGTTTATAGCCGCGTCTTTGCCGATACCGGAGAAAACGGGGTGATGATGCCGGTGAAAAATCCGATGTCCGGCACCGGTCTGCGCTGGAAGCCGCTGCGCGATCAGATCTTTTTCCTCGCCGTCGAACAGCAGTTGCCGCTGAACGGCCAAAATGGCGCATCCGATACCATGCTGCGCGCCAGCGCCTCATTCTTTAATGGCGGCAAATACAGCGACGAATGGCACCCGAACGGTTCAGGCTGGTTTGCCCAAAACCTGTACCTCGATGCGGCGCAATATATCCGCCAGGATATTCAGGCGTGGACGGCAGATTATCGCGTCAGCTGGCATCAGAAGGTAGCTAACGGACAGACTATTGAGCCTTACGCTCACGTTCAGGACAACGGCTATCGTGATAAAGGCACTCAGGGCGCGCAGCTTGGCGGAGTCGGGGTCCGCTGGAATATCTGGACCGGCGAGACGCACTACGACGCCTGGCCGCACAAAGTCAGTCTCGGCGTCGAGTATCAACATACCTTTAAGGCGATTAATCAACGTAACGGAGAGCGCAACAACGCGTTTCTCACCATTGGAGTGCACTGGTAAATGCGTAAGTTCATTTTCGTATTGCTGACACTGCTTTTGGTCAGCCCTTTTTCCTTTGCGATGAAAGGTATTATCTGGCAACCACAAAACCGAGATAGTCAGGTTACCGATACCCAGTGGCAGGGGCTGATGAGTCAGTTACGTTTGCAAGGCTTCGATACCCTGGTTTTGCAATGGACCCGTTACGGCGATGCATTCACCCAGCCAGAACAGCGCGCGTTATTGTTTAAGCGTGCCGCAGCTGCGCAACAGGCTGGCCTGAAGCTGATTGTCGGGCTGAACGCCGATCCGGAATTTTTTATGCACCAGAAACAGTCGTCCGCAGCGCTGGAAAGCTATCTTAATCGCCTGCTGGCTGCCGATCTCCAGCAAGCCAGATTATGGAGCGCCGCGCCTGGCGTAACGCCGGATGGCTGGTACATCAGCGCGGAAATTGACGACCTGAACTGGCGCAGCGAAGCTGCCCGTCAGCCTTTGCTAACATGGTTAAACAACGCGCAGCGGCTGATTAGCGATGTTTCAGCAAAACCGGTTTATATCAGTAGTTTTTTCGCCGGAAACATGTCGCCCGATGGCTATCGCCAACTGCTGGAACACGTTAAAGCAACCGGCGTTAATGTTTGGGTACAGGATGGCAGCGGCGTGGATAAACTGACCGCTGAACAGCGTGAACGTTATCTACAGGCCAGCGCCGATTGCCAAAGTTCCGCCCCAGCAAGCGGCATTGTTTATGAACTGTTTGTCGCCGGCAAAGGCAAAACCTTTACAGCGAAACCGAAACCGGACGCAGAGATCGCCTCGCTGTTAGCGAAACGTTCCTCTTGCGGTAAAGACACTCTCTATTTCTCTCTGCGCTATTTGCCCGTCGCGCACGGCATTCTCGAGTATTAAATCTCCTCCAGGTAAGTCGGGTACGACCTGGCTTACCTCTTTCGCTCTCGTCAGAATTCCATCAAGATTAATTGCTAAAAAGCGTGCTAAAGAAAGAAGATCGTTATCGGCGAACGGGCCGATCACTCATGCAGGAAGCATAGATCCTTTGAGCGGAGTTTCTGATATCTGAGGAGTGCGAAATGCAATTGAGCAGCAGTGAACCTTGCGTGGTGATCCTGACCGAAAAAGAGGTAGAGGTAAGCGTCAATAACCATGCTACGTTTACCCTTCCGAAAAACTACCTGGCCGCCTTCGCGTGCAACAATAACGTCATTGAACTCTCAACGTTAAATCACGTATTAATCACCCACATCAACCGTAACATCATCAACGATTATCTGTTGTTTTTAAATAAGAACTTAACCTGTGTAAAGCCCTGGTCGCGGCTGGCAACCCCGGTTATTGCTTGTCATAGCCGTACACCGGAAGTGTTCCGGCTAGCCGCCAACCACAGCAAGCAGCAACCCAGCAAACCCTGCGAAGCGGAGTTGACGCGCGTATTGCTTTTTACCGTATTGTCTAACTTTCTTGAGCAATCGCGGTTTATTGCCCTACTGATGTATATCTTACGCAGCAGCGTCCGCGACAGCGTCTGCCGCATTATTCAAAGCGATATTCAGCATTACTGGAATCTGCGAATTGTCGCCAGTTCGCTATGTTTAAGCCCCAGCCTGCTCAAAAAGAAATTAAAAAACGAAAATACCAGCTATAGCCAGATTGTCACAGAGTGTCGTATGCGTTACGCCGTACAGATGTTATTGATGGATAACAAAAATATCACTCAGGTGGCGCAATTATGTGGCTATAGCAGCACGTCATACTTTATCTCTGTTTTTAAGGCGTTTTACGGCCTGACACCGTTGAATTATCTCGCCAAACAGCGACAAAAAGTGATGTGGTGAAGGGCAAAGCGGAAACGGATAAGACGGGCATAAATGAAGAAGAAATGGCGCGCCCTGCAGGATTCGAACCTGCGGCCCACGACTTAGAAGTTCCTAGAACGACATTTTAAGTCAACAACTTACCACGCCATCTCTGCGCTCACACGTCCCACTACCTCAAAACATGTAAAGCCTTGCAAGCCATTGTGAGGCCTTATGTGTCTCAGTTTTGTCCCACTACGACCTGCACAGCAAATAAGAAAATAGCGGTGATATCAAACAGTACAGAAGTCTTTTTTCTTTCAAATGGAGATACTGATTAATCCGTTTAATTGTACTCCTCATGGGTAATGTTAAGGCACAGGAACCAAATCACTATTGTGAATTTAATTTCACTATAGTAAATTTGATAACTCGTTTTGTATCTCAAGACACAAGCAACGACCACTTTAAGGGAGATAACATGTTAAAAATCAGAATGTCGCGACCATCTGAAGCACCAGAAATTATCCAAATTTGGAAAAATTCCGTTGATGCCACACACGATTTTCTTACAGCCCATGACCGGCAGGAGATTGAAAAAGAAGTTGTCAGCTTTTTTTCAGAAACCCCTGTGCTGGTAGCAACAAACCAGGAAGATCAGCCACTAGGATTCATGTTTTTGCATGAGGGACATTTAGAGGCTCTTTTTGTTGATGCGTCAGCTCGCGGACTTGGCGTCGGGAAACATCTGATCTCACATGCGCTGGCTCTACATCCTGATCTAAGCGTTGATGTAAATGAACAAAATCATCAAGCTGTAGGCTTTTATCAACATATGGGCTTTAAACTTTCAGGACGTTCCGAGCGGGACAATCAAGGCAGACCCTACCCTCTATTACATCTTTATAAGGCAATGTGACATGATAATTTTAGGAGAATTACATCATGGATTTTTTTGGCTGAAAGCGACAATGTAAGAACAACTCTGGCCGCTATCTGGGTTTCTCATTTGGTACTCGCTGGCAAAGGTAAGAGCAAGACAATCACCGGCTTGTAAATGATGAGTCTGATGATTGACTCGAAAATCAAGGCTGCCGCTTAACATCCATAGAGTTTGTCCAGAAAGATGCTCATTTGCAGAGGCAGGGATAGTCAATTGCCCCATAGGGGGGATTTCAACTTTTATTAGTTCCGGACATGCACCCGCTGGGGACAAAGACCAGCGGGTAATGCCTGTTTCTTCATCAATCCAATGTTGTTGCTGGTCAGCCAAAAGTACAAGTGAATTCTGTTGCATCTCAAGCTCTGCAAAAAGCTTTGATAGCGTAATATTCAGTGCATTAGCTAACCGACTAAGTATTGTTGCACTGGGGCTTGAAGTGCCTCGTTCAACTTTGCTGATCATCGCCTGACTGACACCAGATCGTTGGGCAAGCTCTGTAACAGTCAAGTTTCGAGACTTTCTGAGCTTGAGTAACAAACGTGCAATATCGCTATCGACTATCTGATTTTTAGCTCTTTTATCCATTCTTCTCCCCTCTTTCACCGACCTGATTATGCCATTACATAAATTGCGATTAAATAAATGATTTTACACGTCTCAAATGCATTTTTTCTATACGTAATAGCTTTAGAGTAAGAGTTGGTAACTTCAACTTCCTTATTTGGCACATAACAGTCCTGGATACAGTGACGCACAGTTTCTTTACAAAAACCTAGCTACATAGAGGTTAATCATCGTGTCAAATGTACTGTAGAAATACCTAAAATAATATTTTTTTTGCTAATATGCGTATAAATGAATAACTATAGACAGATAAAAATATCAGCAAAAAGAAAATTTCCAGCATATTAAACCACAACAATAATGCAACACTTGGCAAGTTGCCCATAAAGAATGAATAAAACGAAACAATAATTCAAACTTAAACAAACTATAAACAGTTAAACAATATACAATTGACTCATTAAGTTAGATATAAAAAATACATATTCAATCATTAAAACGATTGAATGGAGACCTTTTATGCGGGCGAAACTTCTGGGAATAATCCTGACAACCCCTATTGCGATCAGCTCTTTTGCTTCTACCGAGACTTTATCGTTTACTCCTGACAACATAAATGCGGACATTAGTCTTGGAACTCTGAGCGGAAAAACAAAAGAGCGTGTTTATCTAGCCGAAGAAGGAGGCCGAAAAGTCAGTCAACTCGACTGGAAATTCAATAACGCTGCAATTATTAAAGGTGCAATTAATTGGGATTTGATGCCCCAGATATCTATCGGGGCTGCTGGCTGGACAACTCTCGGCAGCCGAGGTGGCAATATGGTCGATCAGGACTGGATGGATTCCAGTAACCCCGGAACCTGGACGGATGAAAGTAGACACCCTGATACACAACTCAATTATGCCAACGAATTTGATCTGAATATCAAAGGCTGGCTCCTCAACGAACCCAATTACCGCCTGGGACTCATGGCCGGATATCAGGAAAGCCGTTATAGCTTTACAGCCAGAGGTGGTTCCTATATCTACAGTTCTGAGGAGGGATTCAGAGATGATATCGGCTCCTTCCCGAATGGAGAAAGAGCAATCGGCTACAAACAACGTTTTAAAATGCCCTACATTGGCTTGACTGGAAGTTATCGTTATGAAGATTTTGAGCTAGGTGGCACATTTAAATACAGCGGCTGGGTGGAAGCATCTGATAACGATGAGCACTATGACCCAGGAAAAAGAATCACTTATCGCAGTAAAGTCAAAGACCAAAATTACTATTCTGTTGCAGTCAATGCAGGTTATTACGTAACACCTAACGCAAAAGTTTATGTTGAAGGCGCATGGAATCGGGTTACGAATAAAAAAGGTAATACTTCACTTTATGATCACAATGATAACACTTCAGACTACAGCAAAAATGGTGCAGGCATAGAAAACTATAACTTCATCACTACTGCTGGTCTTAAGTACACCTTTTAACGAAGTTAACCAGATTTTCTCCCCGGTGGTATTGTATAACCCCGGGGAATTTGTTTACAGTTACAAGTAGACAATATCCACTAATTTTGTAAGCATTTAACCTATGTCATAACGTGTAATCTCTTACCGCAACACAAGACCTCAATATATTCAAATTTTATCTTTATTCCGATATTCAGAGACACAATGCGAAAAATAATTACTCATTTCAAAGTTGTTTTAACGTTACTTCTACCAGTAACCGTATCTGCCCAGCAGATACAGTGGCAATCCTGTATGGCCAGTCAATTCAACCACTGGTTTGGTGAGGAAAAACCGTCTCCTGACTTACTATGTGGTTATTTGTCTGTTCCATTAAAATATACAGACACAGGCGGAGATGCTTCTTATGAAAAAAAATCACAAGTCAAACTAGCGTTGACAAAATTGCCGGCAAAAAGCAAGCATAAAGGAAGTATCCTGATAATAAGTGGTGGTCCCGGGTTACCAGGCATAAATCCTTATATTAACTTTGACTGGCCAGTCACAAATCTTCGTGAGTCATGGGATATTATTGGATTTGATCCTCGAGGCGTCGGACAGTCCACTCCGACAATAAACTGCCGGCAATCAGATACAGAGACTCAGGAAAACATAACCGAAAAGCAACAAGTATTAAATAAAATTAATGCCTGTATCCATAATACCGGAGCCGAAGTCATTCGCCATATCGGCTCTAACGAGGCTGTATACGATATTGATCGTATTAGGCAAGCCTTGGGGGATAAACAACTGACAGCCGTGGCGTATTCGTATGGAACTCAAATTGCAGCCTTATATGCAGAACGTTTTCCCTACAACGTAAGATCTATCGTTCTTGATGGAGTCGTCGATATCGATGACCTGGAGGACAACTTCACATGGCAACTCAAACAGGCACAGAGTTATCAGGAAACGTTTGATCGCTTTGCATCCTGGTGTGCGCGTACAAAAAGTTGCCCGCTTTCTTCAGACAGAGATAAGGCAATAACTCAGTTCCATGAGCTATTATTAAAATTACATCACAAACCTTTATTAGACAGTAAGGGAGAAAATATATCTTCAGATGAACTCATATCATTAACAACAGACCTTCTGCTATGGCGTTCATCATGGCCAACCCTTGCAACTGCCATACGCCAGTTCTCTCAGGGGATTGTCAGTAATGAAATTGAAACTGCGCTCAGTGCTCCGATAGCCTCAGAAGAGTCAAGTGATGCTTCGGGGGTAATCCTTTGTGTAGATCAGGGGGATGAGCAATTAACACCAGAAGAGCGAAAATCCCGAAAAGACGCTCTTGCGAATGCCTTCCCGGCTATTAACTTTGACAATGGACGTTCCGATTCACCTGATTTTTGTGAATTATGGCCAATACATAGCGACCTGAACAAAACTCGCCTGAAAAATACTGTTCTGCCCTCTGGTTTACTGTTTGTAGCACACAAATACGACCCAACAACGCCCTGGATTAATGCCCGTAAGATGGCAGAGAAATTTTCCAGCCCGTTACTAACAATAAATGGTGATGGGCATACATTAGCTCTCACCGGAGTTAATTTATGTGTAGATAAAGCAATTGTACATCACCTGATCACTCCACAAAAAATAGAAAATATATACTGCCCAGGAAATTCTGAAGCAGAAATACAATAATTTCAAAATATTCCGCTATTTGCTCCCAATGCAAAACATATATTGCATTGGGAGCATATTCATATTTTGGTTATTCTTGTATGAAATCGTCTCATGTACACGGTCTTTTTTCGCCGAAAACTGATATTACTTTAATCAAAAGTTGACGTGCCAGATTCGAAGTAAATTTATAAAATATCAAATCAATATACATTTTGCACCTTCGAGATAGCAATAACCGTTACTGTAACATGAGTTACAATCAGCTTCATACCCAGAGCTACTGATGTATCAACACGATTCAACAATACCCGATATTTATTCCATGCCTCCAGCAACGATCTTTCTTCCTCCGTTGCGATTTCCAGATCTACAGCATCCTGCAGTGGCGCAATATACTCACTGAACTCCTGGATGTAGAACTGTGTGGTGACGGTCTTCCAGCCATTCGGCTCCTGCTGTATCGAAGCATACCAGGCTATTTCAATATCGCTATGCTGCGGCAGCATTTAACCCCTTGTAATTCATCGCCATAATTGATTTAATTCACAAATAAAACTATAACATGGTGAAATTAATGAAAAAAAACACAGATGATGGGGCTAAAATTTACACACCACTTACCCTAAAGCTTTATGACTGGTGGGTTTTGGGAGTATCAAATCGGCTTGCATGGGGATGTCCTACAAAGGAACACCTCCTTCCACACTTTCTGGAACATTTAGGTAACAACCATCTGGATATTGGTGTTGGAACTGGGTTTTACCTTACTCACGTACCTGAGAGTAGTCTGATATCTTTAATGGATTTGAACGAAGCTAGCCTGAACGCGGCATCTACAAGGGCTGGGGAATCAAAAATTAAACATAAAATTAGCCATGATGTTTTTGAACCTTATCCCGCGGCGTTACATGGTCAATTTGATTCCATTTCCATGTTTTACCTTCTTCACTGCCTGCCTGGAAATATATCTACAAAAAGCTGTGTAATACGCAATGCTGCGCAGGCCTTAACTGACGATGGAACTCTATACGGAGCCACAATTCTTGGCGATGGAGTTGTGCACAATAGCTTCGGTCAAAAACTGATGCGCATTTACAATCAGAAAGGCATCTTTTCAAACACAAAAGATTCCGAAGAAGGCTTAACACATATACTCTCAGAGCATTTCGAGAATGTTAAAACCAAGGTTCAAGGTACTGTAGTAATGTTTTCCGCTTCAGGGAAAAAATAGCATCCAACCGCAGCACGTTCTTGCTTAAGACGTGCTGCGGCATAATCCCAATGATTACTCCCTGACAGGGTTCGTAGGCCACTCAATATCAGGTGCAGTTGATGTATCAACACGGTTCAGCAACACCCGATACTTTTTCCAGGCTTCCAGCAATGAGGTTTCTTCCTCCGTTGCGATTTCCAGATCTACAGCATCCTGAAGTGGCGCAATATGCTCACTGGCTACCTGCATCAGGCTGTTTTTTGTTTCTTCCGCCTCCCGGATCCGGAACAGTTTTTCTGCTTCTGCATCTTTCACCCAGGCTGTGCCGTTCCACTTCTGAAACTCCCCTTCCGGGGATAACCAGGTGACATTTTCCGGTAATGGGCCAAGTTCAGAAATAAATAACGCGTCGCCGGAAGCCACGTCATAGACGGTTTTTCCCCGATGGTCTTCAACGAGATGCCACGATCCCTCATCACTGTTGAAAACGGCCACAAAGCCAGCAGGAATATCTGGCGGTGCAATATAGGTACTGTTTGCTGGCAGACCTGTATGAGGCGGAATATATGCGTCACCTTCACCAATAAATTCATTAGTTCCGGCCAGCAGATTATAAATTTTTATGGTCCGTGGTTGTTCACTCATTCTGAATGCCATTATGCAAGCCTCACAATGTAGTTAAATGCGATGTTTTTGACGGTGTTTTCCGCGTTACCAGCAGCGTTAACGGTGATGGTGTGTCCATGTGAGCCAATCGCAAC
>ERZ1034781.1186-NODE-1186-length-11481-cov-7.468318_pt1 | contig 11481 bp, 9 predicted proteins | sample MGYA00520700_ERZ1034781 | MGnify/ENA primary metagenome ERZ1034781 (study PRJEB33766, sample SAMN09781709) | gut metagenome | biome: gut microbiome | host: Homo sapiens | place: Madagascar | study: EMG produced TPA metagenomics assembly of the PRJNA485056 data...
AACTTGTATAAGAGCTATATTAAAGGTGCGAAAACGATTAAGTAAAAACTTCGAAAGACTTAAGTAACTAGACAACAGGTCATACATAATAAAGTCTGGAAGAAGTACCTGGAGGATTCAATGGTATCTTTAAAAACAATTGCCGAAAAGTGTGGAGTATCAACTGCCACTGTCAGTAAGGCGTTAAACGATCAAAAAGATATCAGTGAAGAGACAAAGAGTCGTATCCGGACAGTAGCAGAGCAATTAGGATATTTTCCGAATGCAGCAGCAAGATCACTTAAGACCAACCATTCATACAACCTCGGAGTTCTATTTGAAGAGGAAGCAGGAAGAGGTTTACAGCATGAATATTTTTCAGGAGTATTAAATGGTATGAAAGTTCAGGCGGAGAAGCAGGGTTATGACATTACATTTATCAATACCTGTTTTGAAAACCGGAAGATGTCTTATCTGGAACATTGCAAATACCGGAATTTTGAAGGAGTTGCAATTGTGTGTGCGGATTTTAACGACCCTGGTGTCATGGAACTGATGAATAGCGAAGTACCGGTTGTCACCATTGACTACCTGCATCACAACTGCACGGCGGTCAGCTCGAACAACATTCAGGGCATGGAAGATCTGGTCAGATATATTTATTCTCAGGGACACAGGAGGATCGCTTACATCCACGGACAGCAGAATGGTTCGGCAGTTACCAAAGACCGGTTGACAAGTTTTTACCGGACAATGGATGAACTGAAGCTGGAAGTCCCGGATGAGTACATCCGTACAGCAGGTTACCTGGAGACAAAGGAAGCGGCAAAACAGACGAAGGAACTTCTGAATCTGGAAAATCCGCCAACCTGTATCATTTATCCTGATGACACCGCACTGATCGGTGGAAGAAATGTCATTATAGAGATGGGACTTCGGATACCAAAAGACATTTCGGTAGCAGGATACGACGGAACAAGGATGTCACAGCTTTTGCATCCGAAGCTTACCACAATTAAGCAGGACACAGAAGAGATTGGCAGAGAGGCTGCAAAACGGCTGATCGGTTCCATTGAAAAACCAAAAACAACTCTCTTAGAGAGAGTCGTTATAGAAGGAATCCTCATACCGGGACAATCGGTAGGAAAGATTCCGGAACAAAAATAACAATGTAAACAAGGCGGAAGCCAAAAAATTAAGGAGGAGGGTTTTCTATGAAAAAGAAAATCATTAGCGCATTATTATGTGTATCCATGGTAGCAACTATGGTAGCAACTATGGTAGCAGGATGTGGTGGATCATCAGACACAACATCCACAGACAACAGCAACTCAGGTGCAGCAGCACCAGCAACAGAATCTGGATCTGATGCAGCGGAGACAGATACAACAGGTGATGAGGGAAAAGTTTTCAACATTTATTGCTGGAATGAAGAGTTTAAGAGCCGTCTGACAGATCACTATCCTGGATATGAGGAAGTGGATGCCACAACTGGTAAGATTGGGGATGTTACCGTAAAATGGAACATCACACCAAGTGATGACAACGCATATCAGAACAATCTGGATGCAACATTATTAAAACAGGAATCAGCAGCAGCCGATGACAAGATTGACTTATTCTTAGTAGAAGCTGACTACGCACTGAAATATGTCGATACAGATTATACAATGCCGATCGCAGATCTTGGAATTACAGATGCAGACCTTGCAAACCAGTATCAGTATACAAAAGATATCGTTACAGATTCTAACGGTGTATTAAAAGGTGTTTCATGGCAGGGCTGCCCGGGCGTATTATTCTATAACCGTGATGCAGCAAAAGAAGTTCTTGGAACAGACGATCCTGACGAAGTTCAGAAATATGTTTCAGACTGGGATACATTCAATGATACAGCAGAGACAATGAAAGCTGCCGGATACAAGATGACATCTTCTGTCAATGATACTTACCGTGTATACTCTAACAACGTTACTTCTAAATGGGTAGAAGATGGCAAGATCAATATTGATGATAACATTATGAAATGGGTATCTGATTCAAAAGAGCTTTATGATGCAGGCGAGACAGAGACATATGAACTCTGGGGCGATGACTGGAAGAAAGGTTTCTATCCAGAAGGAAAAGTATTCTGCTACTTTGGACCAGCATGGTTCGTGAACTTCTCTATGGCAGCCGACACCGAAGGATCTATCGGTTACAACGGTGGATGGGGCGCTACACCAGGACCTCAGGGATTCTATTGGGGCGGTACATGGATCTGTGGAGCAACAGGTACAGATAACGCAAGTCTTGTAAAAGATATCATCTTAAAGATGACAACAGACGAGACGATCATGAAAGATATCGTAGTAAAAGATGATGACTTCGTTAACAATAAACCAGCTATGGAAGCAATGGCAGCAGATACAAGCTACCAGAGTAAGGTATTAGGCGGACAGAACCCATTGTCTATGTACTGTGCAAGTGTAGAAAAACTTGATTTAAGCAACCTTTCTGCATACGATCAGGGATGTAACGAAGAGTTCCAGAACGCTATGAAGAACTACTTTGAAGGCAATGCTTCACTTGATGATGCACTTGACTTATTCTACAAAGCAGTTGTTGAGAAATATCCGGACTTAACATACTAAAATAATAAGCCGCGCCTGCCAGACCGGCGGGTGCGGCTATCTTTATACCTATCTCCGGACGGAGAGAAAGCAGTCAGCGGCGTAAAGCGCAGAGCTGACAGCAGATTTGCACAAAAAGATGTCCGTGAAGGGATGCTGTGAACTCTGTGAAAAATAAAAAGAAGGGGGCAAGAGGCGTTATGAAGAAGAAAAGCAGTAAAGCAGTCAGATATAACAAATGGGGTTATATTTTTCTGATTCCTTTTATTCTGGTGTATGTTGTATTCCAGCTTATACCACTGTTTAATACCATTTATAACAGCTTTTTTGAAAATTATTTATCGGGTCTGACACAGATCGGACCAAACTTTGTGGGACTGGAGAACTACAAAACGCTGTTTACACAGGGCGATATCTGGATTTACGCAAAGAATACCATGATTTTATGGATCATGTGTTTTGTGCCACAGATTATTTTGTCATTACTGTTAGGTGCATGGTTTTCTGATGTGCGTTTGAAATTAAAAGGAAGCAGATTTTTCAAGACCGTGATCTATCTGCCAAACCTGATCATGGCATCCGCATTTTCCATGTTGTTCTTTACACTGTTCTCGGATGGTGGACCGATCAACTCGATTTTAATGCAGATCGGAATCATTTCAGAGCCATATAAGTTTCTGGCAAACACAGGAAGTGCGAGAGGACTGATCGCCCTTATGAACTGCCTGATGTGGTTTGGTAATACGACCATTCTTTTAATGGCAGGTATGATGGGTATCGATACTTCCTTATTTGAAGCGGCAGAAGTGGATGGAGCAACTTCTACACAGGTATTCTACAAAATCACATTACCGCTGCTCCGTCCGATTTTAGTATATGTTGTGATCACATCACTGATCGGTGGATTACAGTTATTCGATGTACCGCAGATTTTGACCAATGGTACCGGTGATCCAATGAGATCGACCATGACATTGATCATGTTCTTAAATAAACATCTGTACAGCAAGAACTACGGAATGGCTGGTGCAGTATCCGTAATCCTGTTCATCATCACCGCAATTTTAAGTCTTATTGTCTTTAAGGTAACTGGAAACGATAAGAGAAAAGCATGAGTAGAATAGAAAGGTGAGGTGTTATTATGAACGAAAATAAAAATCTGAAAAAAGGACTTGGAATCCATGCAAGAAGATTTATCGCTTATGTAGTCCTGATTCTTGTTACATTTGCCTGTCTGTTCTGGTTCTATGTGCTGTTCATTAATGCGACAAGATCGAACGGTGAACTGCAGGCCGGATTTACACCACTGCCAAGCACACATCTGCTGGAAAACTGGAACAATCTGGTACACGGAACACTCCCGGTATGGCAGGGTATGATAAACAGTCTGATCGTATCGGTACTGTCAGCAGCGTTATGCACCTATTTTTCAACCATGACGGCTTACGCCATTCATGCATATGATTTTAAACTGAAAAAATATATCTATGCATTTATCTTAGCAGTTATGATGATCCCTACACAGGTAACTGCACTTGGATTTGTAAAATTAGTCGGTACATTACATATGGAAGATACATTCATTCCATTGATCGTGCCAACGATCGCTGCTCCGGTAACATTCTTTTACATGAAGCAGTATATGGAAAGTACATTGCCGGTATCTCTGATCGAGGCTGCCAGAATTGACGGCTCCGGCGAGTTCCATACATTTAACCAGATTGTACTTCCATTGATGAAACCTGCAATTGCAGTACAGGCAATCTTTACATTCGTAAGCAGCTGGAATAATTATTTTGTACCGGCTTTAATCTTACACAATGACAAGAAAAAGACACTGCCAATCTTAATCGCACAGCTTCGTGCAGCAGACTGGCTGAAGTTTGATATGGGTCAGGTTTATGTGATGATCGCATTTTCCATCTTCCCAGTTATTATCATTTATCTGATCTTATCCAGACACATCGTACAGGGTGTTGCCCTCGGCAGTGTGAAAGGATAAATTAGAATATAGCTACAAATGAAAAAACCTTCCCTGAGAACCGCCGTGATTCCCCATATCACGGCGGTTCTTCTTTGGTGTAGCAGAAAAAGATTACAATATTAAAAAACATCATAATAATTGCCTGAAATAATCAAACATAAGCTCTTTCTTTCCTGCCGCAATTGTGCTATAATAGGCACAGATTTTGAAAAAAAGAAATGGTTGAGAAGTGAATCTGCACAATCCTTTCAGAACGGAGGAAGACATGACAGAAGGCGGTTTTTTAGTTTTCATGGGAATTTTATTACTTTTGGTTGTCATCGTTGTTGTGATAGCGGTTGTTTCATCTGTGGCAGGTGCGGCAGCAGCGATCGTTGATGATGAAGACGGTGAAGATGAATAGAATAGAATGAGAACAGTGGGCGGTACAGTTTTTGTACTGCCCAGTTTTTTTGCTTTTTTCTAAAATAATTTTAAATTCTGTTCAAAACACCTTGCATTTTAAAGTGATAAGTGTAAACTGATGATTGCCGACCGACTGGTCAGTTCTGGCTTGCATGAATACAGCAGCCAATCAGATATATCATGTTTCAGGAGGAAAGAGAATGATCCCAAAGTATAGCGTAAAACGTCCGTACACAGTGTTAGTGGCTGTTGTACTGGTGATCGTTTTAGGAGTTGTTTCGCTGACGAGGATGACAACAGATCTGCTGCCGGCAATGAATCTGCCATATGTGATCGTTGTCACGACAGATGTGGGAGCAAGCCCGGAGGAAGTGGAGAAGGACGTGACTGCGCCGATAGAAGCGGCAATGGCGACGACTTCCAACATTAATAATGTAAGTTCTTCATCCTATGACAACTATTCCATGGTTGTTTTGGAGTATGAACAGAGCACCAATATGGATTCTGCCATGATTGAGATCCAGCAGCAGCTGGATCAGTTGACAGGGCAGTTCCCAGATACAGCAGGATCACCGATCATTATGCAGATCGATCCGGATATGATGCCGGTTATGATCGCATCTGCGGACGTGGACGGAATGGATCAGGCGGAGGTATCCAATTATGTAGACAATGAATTGCTTCCATTGCTTGAAAGTATCGAAGGTGTGGCATCTGTGACGGCAACAGGTGTGCTTGACACAGATCTTCAGGTAACGATGAATCAGGAAAAAATTGATGCTTTGAATGAACAGATTTTAAGCAAAATTGATTCGCAGTTCACGGATGCACAGGCAGAGTTAGATAAGGCATCTTCCCAGATCAACAGCGGTAAAAAGAAGTTAGAAGACGGACAGAGCCAGCTAGGAAGCCAGCTTGGAGCAGGTGAAAACGAGATCATCAATAATAAAATCCAGCTTTTTAATACAGAGGCAGATCTGACAACACAATTATCAGATCTTCAGAAATCCCAGTCGTCCATGGATGGTGCAATCAAGTCTTTACAGTCTACTTATGAAGGCGCAACGCAGTTACAGAGCGCGATTGACGGTTTGCAGAAGGCAAAAGACGGAGTGGCACAGGCAAAGAGTGGGGCAAAGCAGTTGTATGCAATGAAACCACAGTTAGAACAGTTGGCGAATTTGGTACCAACATGGAATGGAAATTTGCCGGATGACTACGACATTTTTATCAATACATTGGAGACAACTATCAGTATGATGAAAATGTCTCCGGACACAGCAACACAGGCGCAGGCTGCGCAGTTAGAGCAGATGCTTTCCCAAATGAAAGCATCCATGACACCGGAAATTTATAAAGAACTTGTAGCAAGCAGCAGTGAATCCGACTTCGTCTCCTACATGGAATCCACAGCCATTGCCAAGATCAATGCACAGGCAGGGACTTCCTATACAAGTGAGAGTGACATTGCAAGCCAGATTGTGACATTACAGTCCAAACTGGATGATATCAATGTGATGCTGATGAGTCAGGCATCCTCTTTTGCAGATGCAGGTGTGACGCTGACTTCTTACAAAGACATTCCGGCTGCAATCTCAAAATTGAGTGAGAGCAAGACACAGATCGCAACCGGAATTGCGACGATCGAGTCCGCCCAGACACAGGTGGCAGACGGTAAAACATCTTTAGATGACGCATTAGTGACTTTAAATGAATCCCAGATATCCGGTATCATGGAGATGAGCAAGGGATATGCAGATCTTGCTGTTGCAGCAAATAAGATCGAAGAGGGGCAGAGCCAGTTAGATGCTGCAAAAGAGCAGGCAAAAGATTCAGCGGATCTGAACACGATCCTTACAATGGATACCTTAAAAAATCTTCTGACAGCACAGAACTTCTCCATGCCGGCAGGTTATGTGACAGAGGGAGACGAGCAGTATCTGGTGCGGGTAGGAGATGAGGTGACATCCAAAGCAGATCTTGAAAATCTCGTTCTGATGGATCTTGGTATGGATGGTATCGAACCGGTCAGACTGTTGGATGTGGCAGACATCGAGTACATTGACAACTCCGGTGATTCTTATTCCAAAGTGAATGGAAATCCGGCGGTAATGCTTTCGATTGAAAAGCAGACCGGCTATTCCACCGGAGATGTGACAGACCGGTTATTGGATAAATTTGACAGCCTGGAAAAAGAAAATACAGCATTACATTTGAGCGTTCTCATGAATCAGGGGATTTACATTGACATGATCGTGAAATCAGTCGTAGAAAACATGATCGTGGGAGCCATCCTTGCAATTATTGTATTGTTATTATTCTTAAAAGATATCAAACCTACACTTGTAATAGCATGTTCCATTCCGCTCAGTGTTGTTTTTGCAGTGGTACTGATGTACTTTACGCATATTACGTTAAACATCATTTCACTGTCGGGTCTGGCACTCGGAATTGGTATGTTGGTGGATAACTCCATCGTCGTGATCGAGAATATCTATCGATTGCGCGGAGAGGGGTATCCCATCCGGAAAGCAGCCGTGGAAGGTGCTTCACAGGTGACAGGGGCGATCATAGCATCCACACTTACAACCGTCTGTGTATTTGCACCGATTATTTTTACAGAGGGTATCACAAGACAGTTATTTGTGGATATTGCGCTGACAATTGCATTTACGCTTGTAGCAAGTCTTCTTGTGGCATTGACTTTCGTGCCGATGATGGCAGCAGGATTATTAAAAAATACAAAAGAGATCAGGCATAATCTCTTTGATAAAGTAAAAGATTTTTATGGAAAAATTTTAGCGGTATGTCTGCGTTTCAAGCCGGTCGTATTTATCGCAGTGATCGTATTGCTTGGAACAAGTGTTGTGGCAGCATTTTCCAGAGGATATTCTTTCATGGATATGAACATGGAGACAAACCAGATCAGTGCGACAATTTCGGCAAAAGAGGATCAGACACTTACGTTTGGCGAACTGACAGAAATGGCAGATGAAGTCGTGGAAAAAGCAATGACGATCGATGGCATTGAGACCATTGGTGCCATGGCAGGTGGAAGTGCTCTTTCCATGATGGGAAGCAGTTCTACAGACAGTATTTCCATGTATATGATTCTGGATGAAGAATCTGAAGTGAGCAGTGCAGATGTAATCGAACAGTTGGATGAACTGACCAAAGACATGGACTGCGAAGTTACAACAGACACCTCTGCTTCTGATATGACATCACTTATGGGAAGTGGACTGACGATCAATGTAAAAGGAAATAATCTTGACAAACTGCAGGAACTTGCAGGCGAGGTTGCAAAAGTCGTAGAGAACACCGAGGGAACTGTGGATGTGGATGATGGACTTGCCAATACGACACCGTCTTTCACCATTTCTGTAGACAAGGAAAAAGCTGCGAAATATGGCATGACCGTTGCACAGGTATTCCAGCTTGTTTATGGGGAGATGGCATCGTCAACCTCCGCAACGACAATCTCTACCGATGTAAATGATTATCAGGTTTATGTACAGAGCGAGGAGCAGTTCGATGTTACATTGGATGATATCAAAAACCTGACCTTTACCTATACAGACAGAGAAGGAAACGAGACAGAAGTAGAGCTTTCTGATATTGCACAGTTTGAGGAAGGTTACACATTAGGAACGATTAATCGTGATGCGCAGACCAGATATATCAGTGTGACCGCAGGAGTGGATGATGACCATAATGTCAGTCTGCTGAGTAATGAGATCCAGAAAGAGTTAGATAAGATCGATCTGCCGGAAGGATACTCCATTGAGATGGCAGGTGAGGATGAGATGATCGCAGATGCGATGAATCAGTTGTATCTGATGCTTCTTTTGGCGGTAATCTTCATTTACCTGGTCATGGTAGCACAGTTCCAGTCGCTGTTGTCGCCGTTTATCATTATGTTTACGATTCCGCTGGCATTTACAGGTGGTCTGTTCGCACTTTACTTTACCGGCAATGAAGTCAGCGTTGTGGCAATGATCGGATTTGTCATGCTTGCCGGAATTATCGTAAATAACGGTATCGTTATGGTAGACTTTATCAACCAGCTCCGCCGTGGCGGAATGGAGAAAAAAGATGCTATTATCGAATCAGGAAAAACGAGACTCCGTCCGATCCTTATGACCGCACTCACCACGATCCTGTCCATGTCCACGATGGCAGTCGGACTTGGAGAAGGTTCAGAAATGATGCAGCCAATGGCGATCGTAACGGTTGGCGGTTTGTTATATGGTACACTGTTAACTCTGATCGTTGTTCCATGTATTTATGATGCATTTAACCGTAATAAGAGCATGGTCGAGGAGGACTTATAATGGACGAGCAGAAACTGATGCAGGATCCATCACAGAAAGTGCTTGCCATGTATCAGGCAGTCATTGAGTTCATTAATGAAGGTTGTGATATCAATACTTTAAAAGTAGCTGATATCACAGGCCGGGCAGGCATTGGAAAAGGAACGGCATACGAATATTTTTCTTCAAAGGAAGAGATAATCTCTTCTGCAATTTTATATTATGTGAAAGTGTGCTTTGAAAAACTGCAGGTAATTTCTACAGATAACAGAACGTTTCAACAGAAAATTAACGAGGTCATGGATTTTATTGATGAGCATGTAAAAGAAAAGCAGGGTGTCTTTTTCCTGATAAAAATGGTATTGGAATCATACGAGATACCAAAGAATCTGAAAGATGAGTATGAGCGTATGAAACACCAGTGCTGCGATAAGGAGAAAAACGAGATTATCGACAGCATTGTGGAGGAGGGTGTCCGCGAAGGACTGATCAGGGAAGAGAATGTTTTTCTGCGGAGAGCCGCAGTCGAAACCCAGCTTTCGGTCTATTTTATGTACCGCATCGCAGCAGAAAAAAAATTGGAGCCTGACCTGGAGGCAGATACTCTGCGAGAATATGTTTATCAGAATATATTGAAATTGTTAGAGTAGAAAGAAGGAAGTTTTATGTTGACACTATTATTTGTTGTGCTGCTGTTGACTATTTTCGGCAAACTGTTAATCTTTGCGATTAAGGCAGCGTGGGGAATCACAAAGATTCTGCTGAACATTGTATTGCTGCCGCTCATCATTATTGGAATGTTTGCAGGTGGTCTTACATATCTGGCACTGATCGTGCTTGCAATCGTGGGATTGGTTTCATTGATTAAGGGGCATAATTAAAACAAAGAGTTAATGCACAGTTGCTATTTTTTTTGATATGTGTCATACTGTACAAAGAAGTAGCGACGCATACGACGCAAGTGCGAGGTGAGATTATGATTAATAGGGATTTATATCTGCAAAAATTAATTCATAATATGTGGAATCTATTGTACTTGATAACACAAATGAAAAATTTTATCTTTTTGTTGATGAAGTTCAGCTTACAACCAAGGTGACGGATCATGAGAATGGTAATATTGATGTTACCATTTATGATATGCTGAATGAACTGAAATCATACAAAAACCTTGATGTATATGTTACTGGCAGTAACTCTAAAGGACTGTCCAATGATATCGCTACAGAATTTCGTGGGAGAGCAACCCAGATTCATGTATTCCCAATGTCTTTTCAGGAATATTACTCATTTGTTGGTGGAGATGAAAGAAAAGCTTTGGATAACTATATGCTATATGGTGGTATGCCAAAAGTTTTGACTATTACTGATGAAGTAGAAAAGAAGGGATATTTGACATCGTTATACAGTGAACTTTATGTCAAAGATATTATTGAGAGAAACAGAATAGAACGTGAAGATATTTTAAATGATATTTTGAATTTTCTTGCATCTCAGATTGGTTCACTTACAAATCCTACGAATATTGCCAATTCTATAACAAGTATAAAGAATGAAAAAATAACAGCATCAATGGTATCAAATTATGTAAAATACATTATAGATTCATTCCTTATTTCTGAGGCAAAGAGGTTTGATGTTAAGGGCAAGACATATTTCAAATATCCATACAAATATTACTATACGGACATAGGACTTAGAAATGCACGTCTTAACTTTAGGCAATATGATCCCGGTCATATTATGGAAAATATTATATACAATGACTTATTGAGACGTGGATATAGTGTTGATGTAGGGGTTATATCGGATCGTACAGGAGGAAAAAATCTACAGAGAGAAATTGACTTTGTTGTAAATCAGGCAGATAAGAAAATATACATTCAATCGGCATTCCGCATGGACGACGAGAAGAAAGAAACATCGGAACTTGCATCGTTGATGCTTACGAAAGATTTCTTTAAAAAAGTAGTTGTTAGAATGGATATATCACACAATTATTATGATGATGACGGTATTTTTCATTGCAATCTGATTGATTTCTTATTAGGTAAAGTAGAATTGTTCTAAAAGTTAACATAGAAATGGTATATTAGGATATTATCATGTTACTGTTCACTCAGCACCTGAACACCATGCTGTTCAGGTGCGTATGAACGTGATGTGGGTGTGAGCAGCCCCCTTTTGC
>ERZ1034781.1189-NODE-1189-length-11473-cov-3.349886_pt1 | contig 11473 bp, 7 predicted proteins | sample MGYA00520700_ERZ1034781 | MGnify/ENA primary metagenome ERZ1034781 (study PRJEB33766, sample SAMN09781709) | gut metagenome | biome: gut microbiome | host: Homo sapiens | place: Madagascar | study: EMG produced TPA metagenomics assembly of the PRJNA485056 data...
CTTCATATTCATATTATAAACACAAAGTACAAAAAACGAAGGGAAACAGGAAAATGATTCTTGAAAATAAAAAAATAAAACAGGCATTGGAATATATAAAGGAAGAAGATCCGGCAACGACTCTGGACACGCTCAATATGTGTCAGATCCCGGCACCTTCTTATAAGGAAGAGAAAAAAGCGGAGTATATCCGGGAGCGGTTCCGGGAGATCGGGCTTAGGGATGTCAGGATTGACGCTGTTGGAAATGTGCTTGGTATCTGGCCGGGAACAGGTGAAGGACCAAGTGTAATGCTTGCAGCACACACAGACACAGTATTCCCGGAAGGGACAGATCTGTCGATAAGAAAAGAAGGAAATCGTTATTATTGTCCTGGCATTAACGATGACACACATGCAGTGGCGGAGATGATCGCAGTAGCGAAAGCAATGATCCATGCAGATCTTCACACAAAAGGGGACTTGATCTTTTGTGCAAATGTGTGTGAAGAAGGACTTGGAGATCTAAGGGGCGTGAAGTATTTGTTTGGATATGACAGCAAAGCTTCAGAAGAATGTCCAGAGGTAGATGCATTTGTCTCAATTGATAACCAGTATACGGGCGGGGTAATCTATACGGCAACAGGAAGTCACCGTTATGAGGTGACATTTACCGGAAGAGGAGGTCACAGCTTTCAGAACTTTGGCATTCCTAATCCAATCCATGCAATGGGACGAGCAATCGCACAGATCGCAGAATTCCAGGTTCCGGATGAGCCGAAGACAACATTTAATGTAGGCGTGATCCAGGGAGGAACTTCCGTAAATACAATTTCAGGTTCCGCATCCATGCTGGTAGACCTCCGTTCGGACAGCGAAGAAGAGCTGAACCGACTGGACAAAGAACTTCATAAAGTGATCGAACAGGCAGCGCAAGAAGAAAATGCAAGATGGGATGCTTCAAAGCCGCAGATCAAAGTACAGATCGAAGAACGCGGTGTGAGACCGGCGGGGGCACAGCCAAAGGACTGTGCGATCGTGAAAGCAGCATTCCGGGCGGCAGAACTGCTGGGGGTTGAACCGGAGTATCGGTATGAGAGCAGTACGGATGCGAATATCCCGATCAGTATGGGAATCCCGGCAATCACTGTTGGAAGAGGTGGAGAAGAAGACGGAATCCATACCCTTCAGGAATGGTACGAGCCAAAAGAAGCATGGCTTGGACCACAGAGAGATTTGCTTCTGATGATTCTGCTTGCCGGGGCAGAAGGAGTCTGTGAGCCGGTTATAGAAAAAAGATAAAAAATCTTAAGAAAATATCAATGTCTTTTTAGGCACATTTCTTGTATACTGATGGTATGAGAGAATATTTTGTGCAGATTGTACCGGATGTCCCGGAGATTTTATCTTTTGCACAAAAAGAAGTAAAAATAAAACAAAGCAGGAGGGCAAAAGATGCGGGGAATCAGAAAGCAGTCATCCGACACACAGAGCTCCAGTCAGCCGAAAGAAAAAAGAAGATTGGACACAAAACAGAAAAAAGGAATGTTGATCGGCGGAGGTATCTTCCTTGTGGCAGTGATCGCCCTGATTCTTGTGAAGAATCTGACAGGTGGAGGTGGAGCAGATGGAGAGAATGTTCTTTATGCGGATTCCGTCGGAATGATCACAGGGACAGGACTTGGGACACAGAACCGTTTTACAGGAGTGGTTGAAGCACAGGATACGTTGAAACTGACACTGGCAGACAACCAGAAGGTAAAACAGATCTTTGTTGAAAAAGGGCAGGAAGTAGAGCCTGGAACAAAGTTGTTTGAATACGATACAGAAGAGCTTGCCATGACATTAGATCAGGGAAAACTGGAGCTTGAGAAGATCACGAACAACATCAGCAGCCTGAATTCACAGATCGCGACACTTACAACGGAGAAGAAGAGTGCGCCGGCCAGCGAACAGCTGTCCTATACGACACAGATCCAGGAACTTCAGATGGAGATCAAGCAGGAAGAGTACAATTATAAAGTAAAAGAGCTGGAAGTAAACCGTACACAGAAGAGCCTGGAACAGTCTACAGTAACTTCTACAGTTGCCGGAATTGTACAGGAGATCAACGAACAGCAGGGAACAGATCCTTCTACAGGAGAGTCCAAACCGTTTATGAGTATCCTTTCTACAGGAAAATACAGAATCAAAGGAAAGATCAGCGAGCAGAACATCGGAGATCTGACACCGGGCACACAGGTGACGATCCGCTCCAGAGTGAATGAAGATGAGATCTGGACAGGTACAGTAGATAACGTAGACACAGAGAAGCCGGAGAACAGTTCCCAGGATTCTATGAGTTATGGTTCTGAGAACAGCGATAATCAGGCAACAAAGTATCCATTCTATGTCACATTGGATACAGTGGATGGATTGATGCTCGGACAGCATGTCTATATCGAGACAAGTACTTCACTGGAAGCAGACAAGATGTGGCTGATGCGTGACTACATTGTAGACGCAGATTCAGATCATCCATATGTATGGGTAGCAGGAGATAATGACAAGCTGGAGAAGCGTTCTGTTACACTCGGAGAGACGAACGAAGATATGGGAACCTGTGAGATCGTAGACGGACTGAAAGCTTCTGATTACATTGTATGGCCAAGCGAGGAGTGCAAAAAAGGTGCAGCTGTTGTGAAGAACGATTCAGGTACATCAGGCAGTACTTCAGGCAGTACTTCAGATATGTCAGGAGCCGAGGGCGGTTACGAAGAACCTGTAGAAGAGAATGCAATGCAGGAAGGAGTTCCGGGAACGGAGGAGAGTGCGGATGAATAAAAAGAAAATAATCAAGATCGGCATTCCTGTGGCAGCAGGCTGCATCGTTCTTGCACTTGGAATCGGTTTCGCAGTGAAGAACAGCGGAAAGGCTGTTAAAGTAGCTCCTGTCAGCAGTGTGAATTCCGGTGGCTGGTACGATGATAGCGGGATTGCAAGTTACGGAACCGTCACAACGAACCAAAAGCAGGACATTTACGTGGATGATACTATGCCGATCACACAGGTTTACGTGAAAGCCGGGGATACGGTGAAAGTCGGAGACCGTCTTGTGGCATACGACACGACACTTTCTTCCCTGGAGCTTGAGATGAAAGAAATGCAGATTCAGGGGATTGACCTGAACATTCAGAACCTGCAGAAAGAGATCACCCAGCTCAAGGGGACGAAGACCGCGAAGGCAGATACAGGGGCATCCGTCGTGCAGACAAGCGCAGAGGGAGAACAGCAGCCAACTGTACAGAAGATGAGTGCTGTAAAGACAACCGTTCTTAATACATCAAAAGAGGATGAGAATAAAAAAACGGATGGTGATACCTCGAAGGATGATACGACAAAAGATGACGTACCGTCTTCCGCAATTGAGCGTCCATTCCCTGAAGCATTAAAGGGAAAAGAGGTTTACAGTGAGATCACATTAGATTCTGTTCCTTATAATAAAGAAGATGCAGACGGAACAATGGAAAAACCGTATCGTTATCTTTGCGCACCGGGGGCAGCCGTAAATGCACCGTTTATGCTCAAAGTATTAAAAGAGGGTCAAGTGTGTGCCTTTGATGTAGTAGATAACGCAGAAGCGCCGACAAAATTCTTATCCTGTTGGATCCTCGATGGAAAAACAGGACAGGTAGTCATACCGGATCCACAACCAACTCCAGACCCGGAGCCGACTCCAAATCCAGAGCCAACTCCGGAACCAGAGCCAACTCCGGAACCAGAACTAACTCCGGAACCGGATATTTCAGAAGATCCGGTTATCCCAGACACCCCGGACCTCCCGTCAAAGGAAGAAGTGACGAAGCAAATCAAGGAGAAAGAGCAGAAGATCAAAGATCTGGATCTTTCCAGGAGATCCGCTGAACTGGAACTGAAAAAGCTGAAGAAAAAGGTCGGGGACGGCGTGATCAAAAGTACGGTAGAAGGTGTAGTCAAAGAAGCGACTGACGAAGCGTCTGCAAAGAATGAGAACAAACCAGTTGTCAGCGTTGTCGGAGAAGAAGGTTTCTATGTGACCGGAAGAGTCGGAGAGACAATGCTTGATCAGATCAAAGAAGGAATGACTGCGACTGTAATGTCCTGGCAGTCGGGAGAATCCTACGAAGCGACAGTTACAGGTGTTGGAAACTCACCGGTAAGCGATTATTCCACAGGAGAGAACCAGAATCAGTCCTTCTATCCGTTCACGCTCGTGATCCACGGAGACGCAAATCTCTCGAATGGTGAGTCTGTGAATCTGTCGATGAATGGAATTGCAGCAGGTAGTGATGGATCGATCTATCTTGAAAAAATGTTTGTCCGCGAGGAAGGAAACCGCTATTATGTCTACAAGCGGGGCGATAACGGCAGATTAACAAAACAGTATGTAGAGGTTGGCAAAAATATGTACAATTCACTGGAGATCACCTCCGGCCTCACAATGGACGACCTGATCGCGTTCCCTTACGGCAGAGATGTCAAAGAAGGCGCAAAGACACAGGAAGCAGATACCCTGTACGACTATTATTAAGAAGACTGAACAGTATCAAAATGAAAGAGAGTGAGGTGCCATTATGTTAGAAGACATCAGACTGGCGTTTCAGGGAATCTGGAATCATAAATTAAGATCTGCGCTCACAATGCTCGGAATCATCATAGGAATCGGTTCCATTATAGCAATTGTGTCCACGATCAAAGGAACGAATGAACAGATTAAGAAGAATCTGGTCGGTGCAGGAAATGACGCGGTAAATGTACAGCTCTATCAGGGTGACTGGCCGATCGATCTGCAGTATCAGTCACTCCCGGACGGAGTGCCGGAGATCTCAGACGAGACACTGCAGGAGGTCGTTGAACTCCCGGAAGTGGAGACAGCGTCTTTATATCATACAAGAAATGAATACGACGCAGTTTACCGCGGCGCAAAGTCATTAAGTAACAGCGTGATTCTCGGAGTTGACAGAAATTACCTGGATGTTTACGGATATCAGGTGACCAAAGGAAGAGGATTAACAGAAAAAGATTATTCCGAAGGACGAAAAGTAGCCTTGATAGACAAAACAACAGCGGCAAGTTTATTCGACAATGCAGATGTGATCGGAAGAACGATCGAAATTAAAGGAGAACCGTTTGTTGTCGTTGGAATGGTTGCAAAGAAAGCAGAGTCCCAGCCGGTAATCAACTCAATGGAAGATTACTACCGTTACATGTCAGATGAGCAGAGTGGAAAGATCATTATTCCGGATAATGTATGGCCGGTCATCTACCAGTATGACGAACCACAGAACCTTGTCGTGCGTGCAAAAAGCACAGATGATATGACAGCGGCAGGAGAGAAAGCCGCAGATATTTTAAATGCTATGCTGACAGTTTCAGATGATACCGTGAAATACAAAGGAGAAGATCTGTTAAAGCAGGCAACACAGATCCAGGAGATCAGCAACTCGACAAATCAGCAGCTGATCTGGATCGCCAGCATTTCCCTGTTAGTTGGTGGAATCGGAGTTATGAATATCATGCTTGTGTCAGTTACAGAACGTACCGGCGAGATTGGATTAAAGAAAGCACTCGGAGCGAGAAAACGCAGAATTCTGACACAGTTCCTGACAGAGGCGGCGGTGCTGACACTGCTTGGAGGAATTATAGGTGTTCTTGGAGGAATCGCACTTGCGTACATTATATCCAAAGTCTCAGCGGTTCCGGTAGCGATCAGCGGAGTTTCGATTGTGATCGCAGTGCTGTTCTCCACACTGATCGGTATTATCTTCGGACTAATCCCGTCCGTGAAAGCGGCGAACATGAATCCAATCGAGGCACTTAGACATGAATAAAAAAACAGTGGAAAAAGAAAATACTTGTTTCAATTTCCTTCCATATCTGTTATAGTATGTGTTAATTAAAAGAGTCAGGAGAATCTGAGTGATCGGATTCTCCGTCTTTCTATGCAAAGAGAAAATAGCAATTATTAAAAGGAAAAGAGAAAAGGGGCATGTAGATTTGAGCGGCAGTACATTCGAAGGAAAGAAAAAGACAGAGAACGGAACAAAGAGGCTGATCTTCACAGCAGTATCTATCTTGCTGGAGATTGTCTTCCTTCTCTTTCTGTTCACAAAGGTAAGTGAATACGCAACTATTATTGACTGGGCAACAAGAATCGTGGCAATCTTTCTTGTGCTTGGACTTTACAGCATGGATAAGACTTCATCGATGAAAATGCCATGGATCATACTGATGCTTGCATTCCCGATTCTTGGTGTGAGTCTGTATCTTCTCGTAGGTCTGAACGGAAGCACGAAGAAGATGCGGGCAAGATATGAAGAGATTGATAAAAAACTGCTCCCATATCTTCCGGATAACAGACAGATTCTCGAATGGATGAAAAAAGAGAGTCCGCAGGCGGGGGCAATCGCTTCTTATCTGACGAATTACTCTTGTTACCCGGTTTATCAGAACACAGATGTTACATATTATGATGAGGCGATCAAAGGGCTGGATGCACAGCTGGAGGATCTTTCAAAGGCAGAAAAGTTCATCTTTATGGAGTATCATGCCATCGAAGACGAAGAGGCATGGCAGAGGATTCAGACGGTACTTGAAGACCGTGTGAAAGCAGGCGTAGAAGTCCGTATCTTCTATGATGATATGGGATCGATCTGGTTTGTGAACATGGATTTTGCAACAAAACTGAAATCTTTAGGAATCAAATGCCGTGTATTTAACCCGATTCTGCCGGGACTGAATATGTTCCTGAACAATCGCGATCACCGGAAGATTACTGTGATTGATGGAAAGGTTGCTTACACAGGTGGATACAATCTGGCGAATGAGTATTTCAACATCACACATCCGTATGGAATCTGGAAAGATACCGGAATCCGTATGGAAGGAGATGCAGTTAAGTCTATGACAGTAGCATTTCTGGAAATGTGGAATGCAGCCGGAAATGTAAAGTCAAAGGAACTCGTGCCGGAGAAATATGTTATCGATTATGCATATCGTGCGAAACAGCGTGGCTATATCCAGCCATATGCGGACAGCCCACTCGACGGAGAGCAGGTCGGCGAGGAAGTGTATATCAGTATGGCGAACAAAGCGGAGAAATACTGCTGGTTTATTACTCCGTATCTGATCATCACAGACGAGATGACACATGCACTCACACTGGCAGCAAAGCGTGGCGTTGATGTGCGTATCATAACACCGGGTATCCCGGACAAGAAGATGGTTTACAGTGTGACCCGTTCCTTCTATCATAATCTGGTTAAGCATGGAGTCCGTATCTATGAGTGGACACCGGGATTCTGTCATGCGAAGATGAGTGTGGCAGATGATAAAATGGCGACCTGCGGAACGATCAATCTCGATTACCGCAGCCTGTACCATCACTTTGAGAATGGATGCTTCCTGGCAGATTGCGACGCAGTGCTGGAGATCCGGGATGATCTGATCCGCACGATGGGAGAAAGCAGAGAAGTAACCGAGCAGTATAAAGAAGGAAGAAGTGCGGGCTTAAGACTCGGACAGCTGATCTTACGTCTGTTTGCGGAGCTGCTCTGATAATATCGTTTGTGGGTTGAATTTGCATTGGATTGATTGTATAATGAACTTGATTGTTGAGAAATTAACAATAGTTTTTTTATGAAATGGATGGTCTGCCGGTCAGAAGATACTGAACCCGACAGCCGGATATGAACTTTATTTTATGAAGGAGGAATCAACGATGATTACCTGGAACAATTTGGATAAGCTTACCTCTTATCAGGAACTTGAGAAGACAGAAAGTGTAGACCTCGCAGCAGTGATGGCCGGAGAGAACGGAGCAGAGCGTGTGAAGAACTACAGCGTTCCGATGGCAGAAGGATTAGCATACAATTATGCAGCAAAGAAAGTGGATGACACAGTTCTCGCAGCTCTTGAGAAACTGGCAGAAGAAGCACAGCTGACAGAGAAGTTCGAAGCACTTTACAACGGAGAAGTTGTGAACACAGGAGAGAAGCGTCTCGTACTTCACCACATGACACGCGGACAGCTCGGAGATGCTGTTGAGGCTGACGGTGTAGACAAGCGTACTTTCTATGTAGAGCAGCAGAAGAAGATTGCTGAGTTCGCGAACAAAGTACATGCAGGTGAGATCACAAACGGTGCCGGAGAGAAGTTTACAACAGTTGTTCAGATTGGTATCGGCGGAAGTGACCTCGGTCCTCGCGCAATGTACCTTGCACTTGAGAACTGGGCAAAGAAGAATGATACATTCAAGATGGAAGCAAAGTTCATCAGCAACGTTGACCCGGATGATGCGGCAGCAGTTCTGAATTCTGTAGATGTTGCTCACTCCATCTTCGTACTTGTATCCAAGTCAGGAACAACACTTGAGACTCTGACAAATGAGTCCTTTGTTAAGGATGCTCTTAAGAACGCAGGACTTGACGCATCCAAGCATATGATCGCAGTAACAAGCGAGACTTCACCACTTGCAAAGAGTGATGATTACCTTGCAGCCTTCTTCATGGATGACTATATCGGAGGACGTTTCTCATCCACATCAGCAGTTGGTGGAGCAGTACTTTCCCTCGCATTCGGACCGGAAGTATTCGCACAGTTCCTTGACGGAGCAGCAGCTGAGGATAAACTGTCCCTCAATAAGAATATCAAAGAGAACCCGGAGATGCTCGATGCATTGATCGGTGTATATGAGAGAAATGTACTCGGATACCCAAGCACAGCAGTACTTCCATACTCCCAGGCACTGAGCCGTTTCCCTGCACATCTGCAGCAGCTGGATATGGAGTCTAACGGAAAATCCGTAAACCGCTTTGGTGAGCCGGTTGATTATGTAACAGGACCGGTTATTTTCGGAGAGCCTGGTACAAACGGACAGCACTCCTTCTATCAGCTTCTTCACCAGGGAACAGATATTGTGCCGCTTCAGTTCGTAGGATTCAAGAACAGCCAGATCGGTACAGATGTTGTGATCCAGGACAGCACAAGCCAGCAGAAACTCTGCGCGAACGTAGCTGCTCAGATCGTAGCATTTGCATGTGGTAAAGAAGACGAGAACCGTAACAAGAACTTCGAAGGCGGACGTCCTTCAAGCATCATTATCGGAGAGCAGTTAACACCAGCATCTCTCGGAGCACTGCTTGCTCACTTCGAGAACAAGATTATGTTCCAGGGATTCCTGTGGAATGTAAACAGCTTCGATCAGGAAGGTGTTCAGCTTGGTAAAGTCCTTGCAAAACGCGTACTTGCACATGAGACAGACGGAGCTCTGAAAGTATTCAGTGATCTTCTGAACATCTAATAGAATTATATAAGTAAAAAGTATAGGAATCGTGCTGTCGGCGGAGAGTTCTGCTGACAGCACGATTTTTTAAGGCAAAGATTTTGTAAAAGAGAGAGGAAGCAAATGAAAAAGCGAAGGATCAAAGGAATTCAGATGATTCCATATGGACTTCTGGCCGGAGTTATGACAGAAGATTCAATAGAAGAGAGGCAAAGAGAAGTCCGCCTGACAGAGATTTCATCCGAAGGATTCCGCATCCGGCTTTGCAGGAGAGGGAAAGCAGAGGAGAACATTTATCCGAAAGCATTCAAGATCTGCTTCTATCAGATGGATCAGGCAGAGTATCGGGAGATTGAAATTTGTCATTTTCAGATAGAGGCCGGGGAACAGACAGAATTCTATCAAGCCTATGATATTTTCACAGTTCAGGAAGATTATAAAGAAGCCTTTCAGAAGCTCTGTGTCGAATACAGCCGATACATTTCGCTCAAGCTGGAAGAGGATGATGCACATCTGGCGCAAGAAATGACCGGTTATCCCGCGCAGGAAGAAGAGGAACATTTCAAGAATGAAACAGAGCAAAATAAAGCGTGGTTTCAGAATGCGGAGATCTTCCAAAATCTGCCGGCAGAATTAGCGGTAGAACTGGATCATCCGAAACTATACGAACAATATCTGACTAGACCGATTGAACGGTTCATGAAAGAATACTGGCAGCAGCATGGAATCAAAGATGCGCGGATCCTGGGAAGACAACCGGACCGGTTATATATCGGCAACCAATTCTGTCCACATCTATTTCCGAAAGAAGAACAGCTCTTTGCACTTCTTGAGAAAGCAGATAAAGAACGGATGGAAGTGACCGTTGCCTTTTCCTTTATTCGGGAAGACAGGCTTGCACAGACAGAACAGCTGTTGACACGCCTGGATCAGTGGTGTGAACAACAGAAGACTTCCGGGGCAGAGAAGAAACGACTTGAGGTTGTAGTCAATGATTGGGGACTGGCACATCTTGTGAAGCGGACAGAACATCTGATCCCGTGTCTTGGGACGCTCTTAAATAAGCGGAAGAAAGATCCAAGAATGTCCTACAAGATGGGAGATAAGACGCTGTTGGAACAGAATAATCTGAATGCAGGATTTTATCGCACCTATCTGGAAGAAAGCTTTAGAATCAGCTGTTATGAGTGGGAAAGCTGCGGTTATACACAGGAAATACCGCAAAAGATACAGAACCATCTCCATGTGCCGTTCTATCAGACAAATACGTCGAGCTATTGTACACTTTGCGCTGTACTGGAACACGGTGAACGTGGAAAAGTCATGGGAAACTCAAGAGAAGACAAAAGTTATATTATGTAACAATAATAAAAACTCATACTACAAAGATCCAATTGGTGGGACAGTATTTATACGTAAAGATTACTATGATAAATTTGTTCAGTCTCATACGATTAAGTATTTTGCTTTTTCTGAAAGGTTTATCCCGGAAACGGGGTATGCAGATCAAACTTCTTTACATTTTGAAATTATTGATGGTTGTATTGTAAAAGAGATACAAAATGATGGTGGACATGGTGGCTGGAATGATTCAAACAATCCTCTATGTGAGAATTGCCCATATGCTGATAGCATAAAAACGAAACAGATTAAACCAACAGAAACGGATATGAGATGGTTAGAAAATATATTGAAAGAATATGGGATTGATGCTGATTAAGAGTGAACAGAAGAAAGCGAGTACCTCTTTCTTCTGTTCATGTTGTGGCATAATCATACTCAACAAAAGTAGTTAGTCAAAAAAGTTGAGTTCTCAACTTTTTTGACTGGCTATAATCAGGACGTGTTTTATGACTACATAAACAAGTCTTGTGGCCCAATAGGTCAGTCTTCTGAATATTCCTGTGCGGTAACACCGCAAATCCGGCAGACGGGAAACCGTCTGTCCGGGCTAGCGGGAACCGCTTATGCGAGTTTACTCGCGTAATATTTTGTCTAAGCCATAAACCTCACGCATTGAGATGTCATGTTCGGCATCAATACTTGTGATATTGATGCGATAGCTGTCATGGGCAATGCGGTCAATGATTGCATCTGCTAGAGGACTGTCATCACCACCCAGTTGGTCGTACCACTCCTCGAACTCATACTGGGAGCAGAAGATCGTTGAAGATTTTTTGCGTCTTCGATGGAG
>ERZ1034781.1190-NODE-1190-length-11468-cov-8.639972_pt1 | contig 11468 bp, 6 predicted proteins | sample MGYA00520700_ERZ1034781 | MGnify/ENA primary metagenome ERZ1034781 (study PRJEB33766, sample SAMN09781709) | gut metagenome | biome: gut microbiome | host: Homo sapiens | place: Madagascar | study: EMG produced TPA metagenomics assembly of the PRJNA485056 data...
CTGCTGGGCGGTTTGCGCCATGGTGCCGAGGCTCATCATCGCTGCGAAAGCGATGGCTAAAATCTTTTTCATATCCTTACTGTTTATTTTGTTCATTACTACATATAAAGCCGCAGAAGCGCTGCTTTTTAAAAATGTTAGACGCTTCTGTGGCTTCAAGGTTTAAATGCTTTTGCCCTTTCAGGGCGTTTGGAGCGAATATTATCTTTTGCCCTTTCTGGGCGTTTACTTACGAGTTTCTAAGCTGCATCAGCAAGGTGTTGAGCTGGTTTTCATCCTGCAGGAGCACCTCTCTTGGCTTGCTGCCCTGTGCGGCTCCCACGATGCCTGCTGCTTCAAGCTGGTCCATCAGTCTGCCGGCGCGGTTGTAGCCGATGCTGAACCTACGCTGAATCATACTGGTGCTGCCCTGCTGCGATAGAACGATGGCATGGGCTGCCTCCTCGAAATATGGATCCAGGTTGCGGGCATCCACGCTGCCTGAACCTCCTGCACCGCCATCCTCGCTGGCAGGCTCTGGCAACTCCATCGGTTCGATAGGACCAGGCTGGTTGCAGATGTATTCGTTGATGCGCTCAATCTCTGGTGTATCTACGAAGGCGCACTGTACACGCACCGGTTCGTTGCCGTTGAGATAGAGCATATCACCACGACCGATGAGCTGGTTGGCTCCCGTTCTGTCGAGAATGGTCTTGGAATCGATGGCCGAAGTTACCTTGAAGGCAATACGGCCCGGGAAGTTCGCCTTGATGTTACCGGTGATGATGCTGGTGGTAGGACGCTGGGTAGCGATGATCATGTGGATACCCACGGCACGTGCCAGCTGGGCGATGCGGGCGATAGGAAGCTCCACCTCCTTGCCGGCTGTCATGATCAAATCTCCAAACTCATCGATAATTACCACGATGTATGGCATAAATTCGTGACCATCAGTCAGTTTCAACCTATGGTTCACGTATTTCTGATTATACTCCTTGATGTTTCTGGCTCCCGCCTTCTTCAGCAGGTCGTAACGGCTGTCCATCAGCACGCAGAGACTGTTGAGCGTTCTTACCACTTTGGTTACGTCGGTGATGATAGGCTCCTCCTCATCCGGAACGGCAGCCATAAACTTGTTGGTGATGCGTGAATATACGCTGAACTCCACCTTCTTAGGGTCGATGAGCACCAGCTTCAACTCGTTAGGATGCTTCTTGTAGAGCAGGGAAGTGATGATGGCGTTCAAACCAACAGACTTACCCTGACCGGTGGCACCGGCAACGAGCAGGTGAGGAATCTTAGCTAGATCCACCATGAACACCTCGTTGGTGATGGTCTTACCCAATGCGATAGGCAGTTCCATCTTGGTTTCCTGGAACTTCTTCGAGTTCAGGATGCTCTCCATGCTCACGATGTTCGCCTTGGCGTTAGGTACCTCGATACCGATGGTTCCCTTGCCTGGGATAGGGGCGATGATACGTATACCCAGTGCTGCGAGGCTCAGGGCGATATCATCCTCCAGGTTCTTGATCTTCGAGATGCGTACGCCCTCGGCAGGCTGAATCTCATAGAGGGTGATGGTAGGTCCCACCGTAGCACGGATAGTCTTGATCTGCACGCCGAAGTTGTTGAGCACTTCGATGATGCGGTTCTTGTTTGCCTTCTGCTCCTCCTCGTCGATGGAAACCTCCTGGTCGTCGTATTTCTTCAGCAGGTTGAGGGTAGGATACTTGTATTTGGTGAAAGGCTCCTTCGGGTTGATAGGCGTATTGAGCACCTCGGCGTTGCTCACCGTGTTGCTGGTAGCCTTCTCTTCGCCCAATGCCACGGAGATGTCCATGCCCACATGCTCCGAAGCGGCAGCGGCAGCTTCCATCTCCATTCTTTCTCGTTCCGCTTTCTCGGCACGCTGCTTTCTTTTCATCTCCAGGAAGCTAGGTGTAGTGCTTGGAGTGGTGGTGGTGGCTATAGGCTCTGTAGAGTTGACAGCGGCATTGGCTACGCTGCCTTCCGTCTCATTTTCTTCCTTGTTGGCATCGAGGTCTACTACCTGCGGCTTCTTCTCCTCGCTGTTCTGCTGCGCAGGAGTTTCCTGTTTTGCCTCTTCCTTCTCAGGCTCTTCCTTCTCTGGAGTCTGCTCTTCCTCCATATCCCTTCCTCTTTCAGCGTTCTGGTAAGCCAGGTCGATGTCTTCCGTGTTCGAATCTCCATGGTTGGTGATTTCGAACTTCACCTTATTAGATATATATCCGATAGGATTGAGTGCCTTTCTCACGATGGTGATGGTCTCTGTGGTGAGATAGGTGAGGAAGGCTACTGCCACGAAGAGGAGGATGGCGGTGAGTCCGGGAGGACCTACCACGTTCTCCAGGTTCTGCACCACGTAGAGTCCGTGCTTGCCGCCCGGGTTGAAGATGAGACTGCCCATCAGCGGGGTGAGGAACTTGGCGAAGGTGATGCTCGACCATATCATGATGATCATCATGCTGAGAAACCATTTCCACAGGTTGATGTTATATACATGCATCAGCTGGAATCCTGCCATCACCACGAAACATGGAAGCAGGAAGGCTGGGAATCCGAAGTTCACTGCCATCAGCCAGTAGGAAATGATGGCACCCAGCGAACCGCAGTAGTTCTGAAACTGCTTTTCGGTGTTGGTCCATTCGCCCGGTCTCAGGTTTTCTAGCAGACTTTGGTCAGCTGCACCCGTATTGATGAATGAAACCATAGCGATGATCAGAACCACAGCCATCACCACCAGGGCGAGTCCGAGGAAGAAATCGGTGATGGTATTGTTGAAAATATATTGTAAACCAATGGCTTCGCTAAATGATTTAGCTCTGCCTGAAGTCTTTTTTCTTGCCATTTTTATCTTGTTTTAAAATATTTCTCTGCAAAATTAGTAAAAAAGTGCGAGAAACAATCCTTTTTCTCGGCTTTTTTTTTTAATTTTGCAACTTGTAATGAATAAAATGTAAAATGAAGATTATTTTCACGAGTTTTGACAAGAAAACAGTCAACAGTTTGCCAAGGGTTCTTTTCCCAGGTAAGGTGATTGTGATAGATAAGGCTGAGGATACAGATGCCGCAGTGGATTACCTCTTGCAACAAGACGTTCTGGGAGTGGATACGGAGACGCGACCTAGCTTCTCCAAGGGTCATCACTACCAGGTGTCGCTGCTGCAGGTGAGTAGTCGTACCCGCTGTTATCTCTTCCGTCTGCATCACACGGGCATGACGCCTGCCATCATCCGTTTCCTGGAAGACACGAAGGTGCCGAAGGTTGGCCTTTCCTGGCATGATGACCTCCTGCAGTTGCATCGCCGCTGCGAGTTCAAGGCAGGTTATTTTGTGGAGTTGCAGGATGTGGCAAAGGATTTCGGCATCAAGGATATGAGTTTGCAGAAACTCTATGCCAACCTGTTTCATCAGAAAATCAGCAAGGCGCAGCGCCTGAGCAATTGGGAGGCCAACGAACTCCGCGATTCCCAGTGCCTGTATGCTGCCACAGATGCCTGGTGCTGCATCAACCTATATGAGGAATTCAATCGCCTCACCCAGACTGGCGATTACGAGATTGACGAATTATAACCCCTATATATAATAATGTATAAGAACGTATATTTAAAGAAAGGTAAGGAAGAATCTCTCAAGAGATTCCACCCATGGATTTTCTCCGGTGCTATCCAGCGCATGGACAATGATATAGAAGAGGGTGAGATTGTTAGAGTGTTTACCCACGCTGGCGATTTCATTGCGGTAGGTCATTATCAGATTGGATCTATCGCCGTGCGTGTGCTCTCATTCAGCGATGTTGCCATCGATGATGAGTTCTGGCGCGCCCGCCTGGAGTCGGCTTACAGAATGCGCCTGGCAGTGGATATCGCAGGCAATCCGGATAACAACACCTATCGACTGGTGCATGGCGAGGGAGATAACCTGCCCGGACTGGTTATCGACTGCTATGGTCCTACTGCCGTGATGCAGGCTCACAGTGTGGGCATGCACGTTTGCCGCATGGAGATTGCCAAGGCCTTGAAAGAGGTGATGGGCGATGAGCTGCAGAATATCTATTATAAGAGTGAGACCACCTTGCCTTATAAGGCCGACCTGCGCCAGGAGAATGGCTTTATCCTGGGCGGTGATGCCGATGATGTGGCTGTGGAGAATGGATTGAAGTTCCATATCGACTGGCTGCGTGGTCAGAAGACCGGTTTCTTCATCGATCAGCGTGAGAACCGTTCTCTGCTTGAGCATTATGCCAAGGGCAAGAGTGTACTCAACATGTTCTGCTATACCGGCGGTTTCTCAGTCTATGCCATGCGTGGCAACGCCAAGGCTGTTCACTCGGTGGATAGCAGTGCCAAGGCCGTGGAACTGACGAATGAGAACATCGCCTTGAATTTCCCTGGCGATGCACGCCATGAGGCTTTCTGCGAGGATGCCTTCAAGTATCTTGATGAACACGATCAGCAGTATGATCTCATCATCCTCGATCCTCCTGCCTTTGCCAAGCATCGTGCTGCCTTGCGCAATGCCCTGAAGGGCTATACCCGTCTTAATGTCAAGGGATTGCAGCGCATCAAGAAGGGTGGAATCCTCTTCACCTTCAGCTGTTCGCAGGTGGTTACCAAGGATAACTTCCGCAACGCTGTGTTTACCGCAGCTGCCCAGGCTAGCAGAAAGGTGCGCATTCTGCACCAGCTGCATCAGCCAGCCGACCATCCTATCAATATCTATCACCCTGAGGGTGAGTATTTGAAGGGACTCGTTCTCTACGTAGAATAATTTGTTATGAAGAAATTATCATTGATGATATGCTTGGTTTCTGTACTCTTGTTCGGAATGTCGGGTTGTGGACATTCCGAACAGGAGCGTCATCGGCTGAGCAAGCAGGAGAAAGCCCGCCTCGACAGCATCGACAGGGCTTCCCTGAAGATTGGTGTGATGCCTACGCTCGATTGCCTTCCGGTATATCTGGCGTACGAAGACAGCATCTTCCTGAAGCAGGGAGTAACGGTGCATCTGTATCGTTATAATGCCCAGATGGACTGCGATACCGCCATCGCCCGTGGCAGGGTAGAGGGAACGGTGACCGACCTGGTTCGTGCTGCCCGCATCGAGAAGAAGGGAGTGCCGCTCTTCTATCCCGTATCAACCAATCTCTATTGGCAGTTAATCTCCAATAGAAAGGCACGTGTGTCGGAACTCAAGCAGTTGTCCGACAAGATGATAGCCATCACCCGCCATTCTGCCACCGATTATCTCGCCGACCTCGCCATCGACAGTGCGAAGCCGAAGTACGAGGTGTATCGCGTGCAGATCAACGATCTGAACATTCGCCTGAGCATGCTTCTCAACAATGAGATGGATGCCATGCTCCTGCCTGAGCCTTATGCTACCAGGGCACGAATGGCTCAGAATGTGGTGCTGATGGACAGCCGCAACAAGAACATCAACCTGGGTGCCATAGCCTTTCGCTCCAAGTTGAAGTCCAACCGTCGCCGTAAAGACCAGATAAACAGATTCTTGACTGCATACGACATTGCTGTGGATAGTATTAACAAGAATGGCGTTCGAAAGTACGCTACCCTGTTGAAGAAGTATTATAACCTAGATGCCCATACCATCAAAAGTCTGCCTCAGCTCAAATACAGTCATGCCATGGAGCCGCTTCAGCGCGACTTGCAGCTGGCTAGGAAAAGAGCAGAGAAAGAGTAATTTTTTAACAATTAATTTTAGCTAAACGATGAAAGTAAAAAGAAATGTAGAGCAGGCTTTAGCCGAGGCACGTTCGGAGTTGTCCCATGGCGACTATCTCACTTTATGTGCCTCCCTTACCTTTCTTAATCGGGAAATTCCTGAAGCTTCGGTTTCAGATGGCGATATTTTTTATATGCTTGGATGGTTAACCCAGGTAAGCGAAGGAATGGGGATTGATTACACGAAGCATGAGGCTGGCAAAGCTGTTTTTCATGCAGAAGGTAAGAAACATGATTTTTGTATCACGGGTATGGATATCAAGACTCCAGAAGGCAGAGCGGCAGAGTTGTGTAGAATTCAGAGAGAATTGAATGAATATCTGTGTGATTTTGAGGTTGCTTTCCGTTGTTCCAAGCCGGGTGTCTTTCAGAATTTGAAGGAAAAGGGTGAGCAGATGGAAAAGGAAGATTTCCTGAGCACCCTTGAATCTAAGCTTTCTGATATGGCGATGTTATATATCGATACCAACCAGACCGACGAGAAACTCAAACAGCGTCAGACTGAGTTGCAGGAAGAGCTTAATGAAATTCGTCAGATTATCTTTGCTGCAATTGTAACCTCTGGTAACTGGAGTTGGGAAACATGGTGCCTCTATCGTGATCTCATTCTTTCGCCAACCGTTGATGCCGTCACTTCCCAGTTGCTGGTTAGTGCCGTCACCTTGGCATGTACCACGGTATTCAGCTTCCAGAAGTTTGATTTGCTGAAAACTGTTTTCGAAGAGGCTAAGGATGAAGAGCTGAAGCAGCGTGCCTTGATAGGCTTACTCTTGGCTTCAACCCGCATGCCAAAGGGAGTTTGCGAAAAGGAGTACCGTGAAGAGTTGGAAATAGAATATCCAAAGCTGATTCTTGAGATTCAGAAGCAGCTTGCCATGACCCTTAAGAGTGAAATGTTGTCTCAGGAATATTCAGATAGTTTCAGAGATCGTATTTCCAATAGAATGATAGGTGCCTTGAAGCACAGCATTGCTAAGCATGCTGATGATGATTTGAAGGATTTGCTGGCTGATGATGGCATCGGCAACGAGGATGATGATGAGGCAGATAATGTCCGTATGTCGGATGACGGCAAGAGAATTGATATAGAGATGGCTGAGGATGTCGATGCCCAGGAAATGATGGAAAAAGGCATGGATATTCTCTTGGGGCAGTTTAACAAGCTGTCTGACCATCCGTTCTTTGAAGAGATTTCCAATTGGTTCTTGCCATTCGATGAGAATCAGCCGATTCTTGCTGAGGCTGCTGCCATTGACACAAAGAACGATACCGACAGAATGTTCACTACCACTGCCAATCGTTCGTGTGCTGCCGATGCGTATGCGCTTGCCGTGTTGATGTTGAATCATCCTGATGATATTCCTGAAGTTCCAGAGATGGCTAAGCATGATGACGATGAGTTTGAGGATGACGAAGAACTGGAAGATGAAGAGACGTTTGAGGGTGATTCTGAAGATGGCGATGAGCAGGATGATGAGGCTGAAGATGATTCTGATGATGAGACTGAAGATGATTCTGATGATGAGACTCCAGATGATCCTGAAACCGAAATTTGCATGATTCGCACCAGATACCTGCGCAATCTGCTTCGTTTCTACAGATTCTGCTTCAATCGTGACGAATTCTTCAATGTGTTTGAGGACGACAAAGATGAAGTTCCGGGTTACGCCGTGCTTGCTTCGCCTGTGTTCCAGTATCCTTTCTTTGATAGTTATCGTCTCGCTGCTGCCCGTTATGCCACCCGTCTCGAGGTGCCAAGTATGGTTGGGGCTTTGCTGAACGATATGGAAGCCAACGACCTGGAAACCCATTACATGAAAGGATGGTCCTTGATGAAGAAGAAAGGCGAAAAGAATTTGATGATGGCTGTGATTCATTTCAAGAAGATGTTGGAAATCCAGCCTGGCATGAAGAAAGCCTATTCCATGTTGGCCGATTGCTATCATGATTTGAATATGCTTGAGCCTTATCTCGAGGTCTATGATGAGCTGCTCAAGAAGGGCGATTCCTTATCTGATGATTTCAAGAAATTACTTAAAATACAGAAGATGAACATGCTCTTCAAGGCGAAGCATTATGAGGATGCCATCGGGCTGGGTTACGATCTGGAATATCATTATCCAGACCTGGAATTGGTTTCTGCCATGCTCTCTTATTGTCTGCTGAAAAGAAAAGGTGAAAATGCCGAAGAGTCTTTCCAGAAAGCCAAGGAGCGCATTGGAGCCTATTTCGCTGACGAGATGGATATTGCGAATATGATGGAGGGGGCTGGTCCTAACCAGAATTTGGAGCAGATATTTGCCTCTACCATGGGTCTTTTCCTGAAAATGATGCAGAAAGACAAGGAAGCTGAATTCATCAATAGCTATTCCTACTGTCTGGTTTATATGGTAGAGGGCAATCCAGAAATGGCTCTCGACAAGATGCTCAGAATCCTTACTACATGTAAGAGATCGACTGGAAAACTGGATGAGATGTTGAGAAATGACCGCGAGTGGCTTGAAGAGCATGGAGTATCCTGGGAAGATGCGCTGCTCCTGTATAACTATGCAGTGCATGATTTCGAGAACATGATTCATGGCATAAGCGAAATATTTGATGACAAGAAGAAAAAAGAAAGATAATTTATCTTGAAAATATAGAATCGAGGTTGATATGCCGACAGATAACAATAGTAATAGAAGTAATAATAGAACGAATAAAACTCAGATAGATACCAACTACGCCCACCTGCAGCCGCAGGCGGTGGAGTTGGAGAAGGTGGTGCTGGGTTCACTCCTCATCGATGCCGATGCCTTTTCGGTGGTGTCAGAAGTGCTGAAACCTGCCACTTTCTATGATCCGCGACACCAGAAAATATACGAGGCCATCCAGACCATGAACATGGAGGAGCGACCTGTGGATATCATGACCATCATCGATGAGCTCACCAAGATGGGCGAAATACAGAAGGTGGGAGGGGCGGCTTACTTGATGGAGATTTCGTCTCAAGTGGCTTCGGCTGCCCACGTAGAGTATCATGCCCGAATCCTGGCGCAGAAGTATCTGCAGCGACAGCTTATTCATTATGCCGGCGATATAGAGACTCAGGCGTACGACGAGAGCGTGGATGTTGACGAACTGATGCAGCATGCCGAGGGCGAACTCTTCCAGCTTTCACAGGGCAACATGAAGCAGGATTATACCCAGATTGACCCCGTCATCAAGGATGCCGTGGATATCCTGCAGCGTGCCGCTCAGAACAAGGGTGGACTCACCGGTATTCCTACCGGATACCAGCAGATGGATGAGATGACTTCCGGATGGCAGCCTTCCGACCTGGTTATCATCGCCGGACGTCCTGCCATGGGTAAGACTTCCTTTGCGCTGAGCATCGCCAAGAATGTGGCGGTAGACTATGGGGTGCCTATCGGCTTCTTCTCTCTTGAGATGAACAACGTTCAGCTGGTCAACCGTCTTATCTCGAATGTCTGTGAGATTTCGGGTAAGAAGATCCTGAACGGACAGCTCGACCCTACAGAGTGGGAGCGTCTTGACAAGAAAATACGTGCCCTCACGGGTGCGCCTATCTATGTGGATGATACCCCTGGACTCTCGGTGTTTGAATTGAGAACCAAGGCTCGCCGACTGGTGCGCGAGAAGGGTGTGAAGATTCTGATGATCGACTACCTGCAGCTGATGAATGCCAATGGCATGAAGTTTGGTAGCCGCCAGGAGGAGGTTTCCACCATTTCCCGTTCGCTCAAAGGTCTTGCCAAGGAGTTGAACATCCCGGTGCTCGCCCTCTCGCAGTTGTCACGTAACGTGGAGAACCGCGAGGGTCTCGAAGGAAAGCGACCACAGTTGAGCGACCTCCGTGAATCCGGAGCCATCGAGCAGGATGCCGATATGGTACTCTTCGTTCATCGTCCGGAATACTATCACATCTATCAGGATGAAAAGGGAAACGATCTTCATGGTATGGCGCAGATCATCATCGCCAAGCACCGTAAGGGTGCCACCGGAGATGTACTCCTGAACTTCCGTGGCGAGTTCACCCGCTTCCAGGATCCTACCGATTCCTATACTCCAGTACAGGAGGGTGGTGAAATCATGGGTTCCAAGATGAACAGTGGGGCTTCTGATGGAATGATTGCCAGTGGTGCCATTCCACCTCCGCCTATGACTGGACCTGACGGTCCGTTACCTTTCTAGATAAAAAGAGAATAATTTCGTACCAGAACGTTCTTTTTCTGAATAATCTGGCATAAAAACGGCACATTTCTCTAGATTTTGGGTAAAAAATAGGTGAAAAATGGCAATTTGATAGATTTTCTATTAAAAAAGTTATAAATTGTTTGCGTATATCAGAGAAAATGATTACCTTTGCCAGCGATAAATATATAACGTATAAAAATAGAAAAATATGAGAGCATTAGCGTTGAATATTACAAGCATTATTATTATTCGACTTCGACTGCAGCATGTAGGCGGAAGTGATAAGGTGTGCGTATAGTTCAATGCTGGGGATATATCAAGCCTTTCTACACTTCCGTATCTGGGAGTGAGAAAGGCTTTTTCTCTTATATATATCACATATATATCACGGCTCTTATATATATATAATAAGGTGAATAATAAAAATATTGATTAGAGATATGAGTGACAGATTATTTATTTTCGACACAACCCTTCGCGATGGCGAGCAGGTTCCAGGATGTCAGTTGAACACGGTTGAGAAGATTCAGGTGGCTAAGGCGCTGGAGCAGTTGGGCGTTGATGTCATTGAGGCGGGCTTCCCTATTTCAAGCCCGGGCGACTTCAATTCGGTGGTGGAGATTTCCAAGGCAGTTACATGGCCTACCATCTGTGCGTTGACTCGTGCAGTGGAGAAGGATATTGATTGCGCTGCCGAGGCGTTGAAGTATGCCAAGCACAAGAGAATCCATACTGGCATCGGTACCAGCGATAGCCATATCAAATATAAGTTCAACTCTACCCGCGAGGAAATCATCGAGCGTGCCGTGGCTGCCGTCAAGTATGCCAAGAAGTACGTAGAGGATGTGGAGTTCTACGCTGAGGATGCAGGTCGTACAGACAATGAGTATCTGGCTCGCGTGGTTGAGGCTGTCATCAAGGCGGGTGCCACGGTGGTCAACATTCCTGATACCACTGGCTATTGCCTGCCGGATGAATATGGTGCCAAGATCAAGTATCTGATGGATCATGTGGATGGCATCGAGAATGCACGCATCTCTACCCACTGCCACAACGACCTCGGTATGGCTACGGCAAACACCCTGCAGGGTGTATTGAATGGTGCACGCCAGGTAGAGGTAACCATGAATGGTATCGGCGAGCGTGCGGGTAATACTTCGCTCGAAGAAATCGCCATGATCCTCAAGTGCCACAAGAATATCAATATTGATACCAATATCAATACAACAAAGATTGTTCCGATGTCTCGCATGGTGAGCAGTCTGATGAACATGCCTGTGCAGCCTAACAAGGCTATCGTGGGCCGCAATGCCTTCGCCCATTCTTCCGGTATCCACCAGGATGGCGTGCTGAAGAACGTTCAGACTTACGAAATCATCGACCCTAAGGATGTGGGCTTGGATGATAACGCCATCGTATTGACAGCCCGTTCGGGTCGTGCGGCATTGAAGTATCGTCTCCACGTCAATGGTGTGAACATCGAGGACGAGGAGAAGCTCGACAAGATCTACAAGAAGTTCCTCCAGT
>ERZ1034781.1198-NODE-1198-length-11432-cov-25.174123_pt1 | contig 11432 bp, 6 predicted proteins | sample MGYA00520700_ERZ1034781 | MGnify/ENA primary metagenome ERZ1034781 (study PRJEB33766, sample SAMN09781709) | gut metagenome | biome: gut microbiome | host: Homo sapiens | place: Madagascar | study: EMG produced TPA metagenomics assembly of the PRJNA485056 data...
GCACAGAATGAAATTATTCGTCAGGTGCTTAATACACAAGATATCCATCTTTTGGATAGGATAAGAAAACTCTTTGCAAATAAAGAGGCAAATGAGGCGTGTATGGTTCAAGAGGAGCCTTGTATGACTAAAGAAGAAATTCTATCAGGTTTTGACAATGCCCTCCATGAGCTGAAATCCTATCGTGAAGGAAAGCTAGAGCTTAAACCATTGGAGGACGTGTTGAATGAGTTGTAAGATATATACGTTCCCTTCTTTTGAAAGGGAAGCTAAACGATTGAATAAGCGCTATAAGTCGTTTAAATCTGATTTGAAAGAATTGATGAATGAATTAAGTTCTTCCCCCTCTTTGGGTGCAGATTTAGGTGGTGGTTTGCGTAAGGTTCGTATGGCTATCAAATCGAAAGGAACTGGTAAAAGTGGCGGTGCCCGTATTATAACAGTGGTGTTAGCTGATATAGAGGATGGTCTCGGCTTGCTTTATATTTATGATAAATCGGAGCGAAGTACTTTAAAGGGGAAAGAATTGACAGATTTGTTGAAGAAGAATGGCTTAGTTTGATATGCGATTTAAGAAAGAAGGAAAATATGAAGGAAAAGAAATTAAAAGCCTAATTGAGAGATTAAATGAATAAAAAAATCGCCCTGAAAGGTGAAGCATAGTTTATGCTTGTTCCTTTCAGGGCGATTAAAATATTAAAGTATGATTGTATCTTTAGCCTATATTACAAGATCTTGTGATACAAGGCGATGATATCCTCCTTAGAAACCTCACGAGGGTTACCTGGAGTACATACATCGGTGAATGCCTGCTCGGCAAGGGCAGGGATGTCAGCCTCTGTGATGCCCAACTCGCTGAGATGCTGTGGAATACCTACCAACTTAGACAACTCCTCGATAGCATTGCATGCTGCCTCTGCTGCCTCCTGGTCGGTCATACCATCCTTGTAAACACCCACAACCTTGGCTATCTGTACATACTTAGGTACACTTACCTCCATATTGAAACGCATCACGGTAGGAAGCAGGATTGCACAAGCTACTCCGTGAGGAACATCATGAAGGGCACTCATTGGGTGAGCCATACCATGGTCAACGCCCAAACCTACATTAGAGAATGCCATTCCGGCAATATACTGAGCTACGGCCATACCGTTGCGACCCTCAGGATTGGTAGGGTCATTCACTGCGATAGGCAGGTACTTATGAATCATCTCGATAGCCTTGAGCTCGAACATATCACTCATCTCCCAAGCTGCCTTGGTAATCAAACCTTCAATAGCGTGAGTCATCGCATCCATACCGGTAGCTGCGGTGAGACCCTTTGGCAAAGAGTACATCAGCTCTGCATCTACGATTGCAACGGCTGGAATATCGTTAGGATCCACGCATACCATCTTCTGCTGGCGCTGCTCGTCGATAATCACATAGTTGATGGTGGTCTCTGCTGCGGTACCAGCTGTAGTAGGAAGAGCTACGATAGGCAAGCACTTGTTCTTGGTAGGTGCAACTCCCTCCAGAGAAACGATGTCGGCAAACTCTGGGTTAGTAACAACCACGCCGATACCCTTTGCCGTATCCATGGAACTACCACCACCGATAGCGATGATGAAGTCTGCCTCAGCATTCTTGCAAGCCTCAATACCTGCAGTAACATTGGAAACTGTTGGGTTTGGCTTTACGTCATCAAATACCTCGTAAGCGATGTTAGCCTCGTCCAATACGTCGAGTACCATCTTGGCAACGCCAAATTTCATCAAGCCCTTGTCTGTTACAACCAAAGCTTTTTTCCAACCACGACTAGCGATTACTGTAGGAAGCTCCTTGCGGGCACCTGGACCGAAATAGGAAACTTCATTAAGAATGAATCTGTTTACCATAAATGTCTTTGTTTAAGATTGAATTTATTAATTAATAGTATATTTAGTATATCTATATTGCCATAAGATTGTTTATATGCGACAAAGATACAGCTTTTCTGTGATTCCGCCAAGTTTTTCGTGCAAAAAATCATCGGGTAGGGCAAAGATTAAAGGCTTATCTCAAAAAATCGGGTGTTTTCTCGCTTTTTCTCTTCTACTATTTTGCTCTTTCAAAATAAAAGCGTAACTTTGCAAAGGAAATAATTAGAAACAATAACATCAACTTATGAAGAAAACTTATTTATTACTTTTAACCGGACTCATTTGCTCATCAGCATGGGCAGATGGTACTTTAGGAGGCTACTTCTACAATCAGCAGGCTGCGCCTACGGGATGGGAGTGGCAAAGTCCTGATTCCGTAGCTGTCAACAAGCAGCAGCCGCATGCTTGGTTCTTCTCGTTCCGCAATGTCGAAGAGGCGAGAAAGGTTTTACCAGAGAACAGTTCTTACTGGAAATCTCTCGATGGATTATGGAAGTTCCATTGGGCTCCAAATCCTGATGAGCGTCCTAAGGATTTCTACCGTACAGACTATGATGTCTCTCAGTGGGACGACATCAAGGTGCCTATGAACTGGAATCTGGCTGGACTGCAGAAAGATGGAAACAACAAGTATGGAGATCCGCTCTATTCTAACCAGCGTGTCATCTTCCAGCACTCCTGGCAGCCGATGAACGACTGGAAGGGTGGAGTGATGCGTACACCTCCTACCAACTGGATGACCTATCGCAACCGCAATGAGGTGGGTTCTTATCGCAGAACCTTCTCCGTTCCTGCAGACTGGAAGGGGCAGCAGATCTATCTTAACTTCGATGGTGTAGATTCATTCTTCTACCTATATATAAATGGTAAGTATGTGGGATTCTCCAAGAACTCACGCAACCTGGCTGAATTCGACATCACACCTTATCTTAATAAGGAGGGTGAGGAGAATACCGTAGCGGTAGAGGTTTATCGCCATTCAGACGGTTCTTTCCTGGAGAGTCAGGATATGTTCCGCTTGCCTGGTATCTTCCGCACCGTGGCTCTGGTTGCCAAACCACAGGTTCAGGTAAGAGACTTCAAGGCTATTCCTGACTTGGATGAAACCTACAGCCATGCCACCTTGCATATCACTGCCCAGTTGCAGAATCTTTCCAAGAAGGCAATCAAGGGTTACACCTTGCAGTATTCACTCTATGCCAACCGTCTTTATTCCGACGACAATGACCTGATGGAAGGCGTTACAGCTTCTACTCCTCTCGTAGGAAAACTGAATTCCAAGGGAGAGATAGTTCTGGAGACTACGCTCGATGCTGCCAACAAGGTGAAGCTCTGGAGTGCAGAAGCTCCTTACCGTTATACATTGGTAGGAGAACTGAAGGATGCCAAGGGCAGAACTGTTCAGACCTTCTCTACCATCGTTGGCTTCAGAAAGGTGGAAATCAAGGAGACTCCTGCCGAGAAGGATGAGTTCGGATTGGCTGGAAGATATTACTATCTCAACGGACAGCCTATCAAGCTGAAGGGTGTCAACCGTCATGAGAACAATACACTGTTAGGTCATACTGCTACCCGCGAGCAGATGGAGAACGAAATCTTCCTGATGAAGCGTGGCAATATCAACCATGTGCGCAACTGCCACTATCCTGATGCACCTTACTGGTATTATATCTGCGATAAGTATGGTATCTATCTGGAGGATGAAGCTAACCTCGAGAGCCATGAGTACTACTATGGCAAGCAGAGTCTTTCTCATGTACCTGAGTTCCGCAACGCTCATATCGCCAGAAACATGGAGATGGTACACGCTACCGTGAATCATCCTTCTGTAGTAATCTGGAGTTTGGGTAACGAGGCTGGTCCTGGCAAGACTTTCGTAGATTGCTATAATGCCATCAAGGCTTATGATACCAGCCGCCCTGTTCAGTATGAGCGTAATAATGATATCGTGGATATGGGTTCTAACCAGTATCCTTCCATCGCCTGGGTTCAGGGAGCCGTACAGGGCAAATACAAGCTGAAGTATCCGTTCCACATCTCTGAGTATGCTCACTCTATGGGTAATGCCTGCGGTAACCTGATAGATTACTGGGATGCCATCGAGAGCACCAACTTCTTCATGGGTGGAGCTATCTGGGACTGGGTTGACCAGGCTCTTGACAAGCAGGATCCTGTTACCGGAAAGACCTACTGGGCATACGGTGGTGACTTCGGTAAGGACAACAAGCCAAACGATGGTATGTTCTGCATGAATGGTATCCTTCGCCCAGACTTCTCACCTAAGGCTCAGTACTATGAGGTAAAGAAGGTTTATCAGAATGTAGGCGTGAAGGCTGTGGATATGAAGCAGGGACAGATTGAAATCTTCAATAAGAACTACTTCGAGCCTCTCAAGAATTACCAGATTGTATGGTCTCTCTATAAGGATGGTGTCTGCATTTCTAAGAATCAGCCATTGCAGGGTGCCAAGAATATCGTGGGTCCTCGCGAGAAGGGCTTCTATACCTTGCCATACGATTATGCAAGCCTTGATCCAAAGAGCGAGTACTTCGTAACCGTTCAGTTCCTTCTGGGCAAGGATATGCCTTGGGCTGCCAAGGGTTATCCTCAGATGGAAGAGCAGTTGAGAGTGAAGGGCGCTGATGTGGCTGCTCCTTCTATTGCTACTGTTGCCAAGAACGGCAAGGCGATGAAGCTTTCGGTAGATAAGGCAGCTAAGCGTGCCAACATCAATGGCGGCAACTTCCAGGTGGCATTCGACCTGAATACCGGTGCTATCTATAGCTTGAAGTATGGAAGTCAGGATATCATCAAGGATGGCAATGGTCCTAAGCTCGATGCATATCGTGCTCCTACAGACAACGATGCCGGTATCGGATACCACAATGCATGGTTCAAGAATGGTCTGTACGACCTGCAGCATGTAGTGAAGAACTGGAACTATACAGCCAAGAAGGATGGTACTTACCAGTTCGACTTTACTGTAGAGAGTCAGGGTAAGGAGGGATGCGATGTGAATTACAGCAACCGCGACCGTGACCCAGAGTCTTGCTATAACTTCGAGAAGAACAAGCATGCCTTGACAGATGCTGACCTGAAGTTCACTTCACGCCAGATTTATACTATCTATAAGGATGGTTCTATCGAGATGCAGAGTGCCATCGGTGCTAACCGTTCTAAGGTCATCTTGCCTCGCATCGGCTATTCCATGGTATTGCCAAGCGAGTTGAACCAGTACGATTATTATGGACGCGGACCTGTCAACAACTATAACGACCGCAAGACCAGCCAGTTTATCGGTTGGTACCACAGTCCGGTTGCAGAGCAGGGCATCATGCTTCCTAAGCCACAGGCACAGGGCAACCGCGAGGAGGTACGTTGGTGTGCCGTTACTAACGACAGCCAGCAGGGTGTAGTATTCATCTCTGACAGCACAATGTCTGCTTCAGCATTGCCTTGGAGTCAGCAGGAGTTGACTTTGGCAGCACATCCATATCAGTTGCCAAAGAGCAGCGGTACTCACTTGCACCTCGATGCTAAGGTTACAGGATTGGGCGGTGCCAGCTGTGGACAGGGTGGTCCTTTGACACCAGATCAGGTACGCAGTACTCCTACCACATTCGGATTCATCATCCGCCCAGCAGTGAAGTCAGAGCTTGGAAATATCGTGAAGGTTTCAGCTACCGGTCGTGAAATGATGAAGGAGATGATGAAGAAGATGCAGCAGAATCAGCAGACATCCGGTCTTCAGATCGCCTTTGCTTCCAGCCAGGAACCTGATGAGGGTGATGCTGCCTACTTGGTAGATGGCGATCCTTCTACATTCTGGCATACGATGTATTCCATTACATTGGCTAAGTATCCTCACTGGGTTGACTTCGATGCCGGCAAGCAGAAGGTCATCAAGGGCTTTACTTATCTGGCTCGCCAGGATGGTTCTTTGAATGGTTGCATCAAGGATTATGAAATCTACGTCAGCAACGACAACAAGACTTGGGGTGAGCCAATCCTGAAGGGTCATTTTGAGAAGACAGCCAAGCTGCAGAAGGTGATGTTGAACAAGCCTGTCAAGGCTCGCTACTTCCGTCTGCGTGCATTGAATGAGCAGAATGGTCAGGATTATGCTTCAGGTTCAGAGTTTACACTGATAACAGAATAAATAATAGTATATTAAAAAGGCTGGTGCACATAGCATCGGCCTTTTTATTTTAAATATGTAATGCTTTTGTATTTACCCCGATTATATATAAACAAAAAGTGGATTAACCTTTCGATTAATCCACTTTTGTGATTCCGTTGGGGTTCGAACCCAAGACCCACAGCTTAGAAGGCTGTTGCTCTAATCCAACTGAGCTACGGAACCAACACTGCCATTTTTCATTAGCGAGTGCAAAGGTAATACTTTTTTGTGAATCCACCAAATATTTTGGGATATTTTTTTCTTTTATTTCAATATTACGTAAATTCTTTATAGCAAGAGCATCTTCTTCGATTATTTTTAAAGCTTTTGCCCTTACAGGGCGCAGAGCTAAAGCAACAAAAAAACCAGGGTGTTACCCTGGGGATGTATGAATCCCGCTAGGCGTCCCGGCGGATTTGCAATCCGCCGTAAAAAAAGGTTCGACCTATAAAAACTGGGGGATTTGTAATCCCCCAACAAAAGGAAAAGCATACTCCTTTGCTGCGGATTGCAAATCCGCAGAGCCTAAATAGGTTAGGACATTTTTTAACGCCGGATTGCAAATCCGGCGAGACACCATCACAGAATTTTCGCTTGAGGCTCAAGAACGGGCTGAAGGCCCAAAAGCTCCTAGCCCAGGGCAACGCCCTGGGTATATTAGCAGTCAGCAAGGCGCCCTGTAAGGGCAAAAGCTTTGTGTATTGATTGGTACTTGAAAGCTGTTGCCCTTACAGGGCGCAGAGCAGATGCAACAAAAAACCCAGGGTGTTACCCTGGGCTATGAGCTTTTGCCCTTTCAGGGCGTTTGAAAGTGCAATCCTTTGATGTACCTTTAATTTTATTATTTCAGTTTCTTGAGATAACCCTCAGCACGGGTATCTCCCAGTTCCTTTGCTTTTTCCAGGTTCTTGCGAGCCTCTTCCTTCTGCTTGTTCTCCACCTGGAGCAAACCGAGGAGGAGATAGCCATCGGCATATTCTGGAGCAATCTCTATGCAATGCTTGGCTGCACTGATGCCTTCTGCATATCGCTTCACACGCAAGTCAAGACTAGCCCATTCTGCAAAATAAGTAGGCTCGTTTGGAGCGAGGTAGCAGGTACGGGCAATATCAATCAGCGCTGGCTGCCACATGCGCAATTTGGTCTCAGCCTTGTATCTTGCATAGAAAAATGCAGGATTAACAGGACGGACAATCGAATCATACATATTGTAGTCGGCTATAGCACTACGATACTCTCCCTGTTCCGCCTGGAAATCACCACGAGCCAGATAGTAAGGACCAGCCATGGTGCCCGAGTTCTTAGCCTCATTGACAGCACTATCCAGCAAGACCTTGATCTCTGTAGCTGGAGCCTTGAGCTGAATCTTAGCTTGAGCTGCCTCCAGGAAGATTTCCGGATTCTTGACCGAAGTCTTGGTCAGGGCGATGAACATATCGTATGCCTTCTGATAATTACCCTTGGTAAAGATGATGCGTGCCTCCTGATGCTGATATACAGGATTGGCATTGATGGCGTATGCCTTCTGTGCCTCTTCTATCGCCTTGTCGTAGGTCCAGGCAGTATAGGAAGAATCACCCTTATAGATCAGTTTCTGATAGATGACATCAGAATAATTGGAGTGGGCTTCATCCTTGGCAGAAGATTTCTTGATTCCCTCTTCCATACATTTGGCTGCCTCGGCAAACTCGTTCTTATCTACAAGAAGAGTTGCTTTTTCCTTATAGCCGAATGCAGAAGCAGGGAACTTTGTCATAAACTCATCTGCATACTTATCATAGATGTCGCGGGACACCTGAGACTTGTTGAGCGTCATCATCGTAATCGCCTCCTGTTCGGTATCAGGAAGAGCGGTACGGATGCCTGTTTCGCGAAGGGCAGCATCCAGTGTAGAAAGACCTGTCACCTTCAACTCCTTGGCATAGTTGGCATCAATGGCAGTTACCTGACCATTGCTATGCATGATACCAATCACCTGACCGCTTTTGTTGACGAATGGGCAACCCACTGCATTGTCGGGTACAGTGTTGGAGAAGATGTAGTAATTGTATGTTTCCTTAAACTTCTCAACGCTTGCGATATCCTCCTGCTGGAAAGGTGACTTCTTGATAGAATAAGGAACGAGCCAAACCTTGCTGCCCGCAGGTGATTCTGCCGTAGCAATGTTGGCAGCCGTGGTATTACCCAGTACCCTGAACTTAGCCACATCGTAAAGCTCATCGGCTCCGAGGATGGCATCCACGTCCATCGACTTTCCGCTGGCATCCACGATGGTAGCCTTCACAGCACCGATAAACGGTTTGAAGGTACCGATAGCCGTTCCCTTGTTATCAATAAACACACCTTGTGTAGAAGAAATGATGTTACCATCCTTGTTGAAGGTGGTGAGTGTAAATACGCTCTTAGCGGCTTTCTGTACAGAGCCTGGCTGAGCGAAGAGGGATGATGCACCCAGCATCAGTCCCATCAGTATCATATTTATTCTTTTCATATTCTCAATAATTCTTTGGCATTGGCAAGAGCTGCCTGCGTGATGTCACTGCCACTGAGCATCTGGGCAATTTCCTCAATGCGCTCCTGGTTGTTGAGTTCTTTCATGTGCGAGATGGTTCCGTTCTCGGTTTCCTCCTTCAATACCTTGTAATGATGGCTACCCTTGGCTGCTATCTGTGGCAGGTGAGTGATGGAGAGTACCTGTCGGTTCTGGAGTCCCATTTCTTCCATGATATCTGCCATCTTTTCTGCTATCTTACCGCTTACACCGGTATCAATTTCATCAAAGATGATGGTTGGCAACTTCACGGCTCCACTGATCATAGCCTTCAGCGAGAGCATCACACGGGCTATCTCACCACCCGAAGCAACCTGACTGACAGGCTGCAACTGTGTACTTTTGTTGGCACTGAAGAGGAAGCTGACCTTATCGGCACCATTTCCAGACAGTGGTTTATCTGCGAAGGCAATCTCGAATCTCACATTCGGAATGCCCAGCGGGATGAGTCTGCCCTTCATCTCTTTTTCGATGGCCTTTGCTGATTTCTGACGGATGGAAGTGAGTAGGGCAGCTTGCTTTTCAGCCTTGACAAGGAGAGCTGCAACTTCTTTTTCCTTCTCTTCGATGTCTTCATCGCCATTATCGATATGTGCAAGCTGTTCTGCGATGCGGTCACGGGTAGCAATGAGTTCAGTCACCGTTTCCACATGGAACTTCTGCTGCAGGGTGTAGAGTTTGTCCAGACGGGTATTGATGGCATCCAATCGGTTAGGATCGAATTCCACGTGATCTACACTACTGCTGATTTCCTGCGCGATGTCCTTCAGTTCGATATAGCTGCTCTGCATTCTGCCAGCCACATCAGCCATGCTTGGATAGACATCACAGATGTTTTCCAAGTGATGAGTGGCATTCTTCAGTTTGTCAAGTATGCTGTCGTCGTCTCCCGAAAGCGCATTGTCTGCTTCGAAGAGAGCGGTCTTGATGTCCTCCGAATGGCTCAGGGTTTCTGCTTCCTGTTCCAGCTGTTCCAATTCGCCTTCCTGTAGATTTGCATCCTCCAGTTCCTTATGCTGGAAGCGCATAAACTCCTCGTTCTCACGGTTCTTGGCAATCTCTGCTTTCAGTTCTTCCAGAAGTTCCTTGGCTTTGCGATAGGCATAATACTCTTTTTGGTAAACCTTGAGCTGGTCGGCATCCTGAGCGATGATATCCACCACATTCAACTGGAAGTCTTCTTTCTGCAGAAGAAGATTCTGATGCTGCGAATGGATATCCACGAGTTGCTCTCCCAATTCTCTCATACGGGTGAGAGGCACCGGGGTGTCATTGATGAAGGCACGGCTCTTGCCGGCTGCAGTCAACTCTCTTCGGATGATTGTATCATCGGCATCATAGTCGATGTCGTTATCATCGAAGAATTTCTGCATACCATATCTGGAGAGATCGAAGTGAGCCTCTATCACGCAACGGTCTCTTCCTGCCTTGATCGCCTTGCTGTCGGCACGGTTACCCAGAAGCAGTCCGATGGCACCAAGGATGATACTCTTTCCTGCTCCTGTCTCACCCGTGATGACGGAGAAGCCAGGATAGAGAGAGATGTTCAGCTCGTCGATGAGCGTGAAGTTCTTGATATATAATTGCTTGAGCATAGTTTATTCTACTTTTTGATAAAGATATAAAGGGAAAGCTGATTCTGAATTTCAGAAGCTTCCGTTCTGGAAGATGATTGGATGATGATGACTTCTTCCTGAAAGATTATTCCTTGACCTGATCCCAATATTTATTCTGTGAAGGATTGATGGAGAAGAGGAGTTCATAGATGCTCTCCTTTTCCTTTTGGGTTCCCTTGCCGCGATAGATGTTGGCAAGTTCATCCTTCTTGAAATCGGTCCATATCTGTGGCAACAAACTGAGCGGGCGGTTTTCCTTCGCCTTCTTCAGTCCTGTTTCCAGGGCTGCGGTTATCTCGGTACGACCTCTTTCCGCATTATTCGCCATCTCGTCGAGTCCTTTCCGATAGTAGTCATACTGCAACTGTCTGAAGGGTTCCAGTGCTCCATCCAGATAGTCTGAGATGATGGCATATCGGTTGCGGTCATCAGAGAAAGCCTTCCATCCGGGATAATCCAGATTCTGGGCATTGTTTGTCAGATTCATGCAGCGCTGCAGGATGTCTTCACCACCTTTGGGGGCAAAACTATCCAGATCGATGCCGATGATAAGATATGCATAATAGGCAAAGAGAGCAGTAAGCTGATTGTCTATCTGCTGCTCATTGAACTCTAACTGGTCGTATTCAGCAAAACGAAACGTGAAGTTATCGTCCACATTATTATATAAGGTGGAGGTGTATGCCGAATTGAAGACGGGGCGATTGGCCTGTATCAGCGCCTTGCAGGTAAAGAGATTCTGGTCTCTGTCATACTTGGTGACGGTGATATTGAAGTTGCAGATGATGCGTTCGTTCTTCTGAAACTGAAGATGAGTCCATTGGCGATTGTTGACGAATTGCTGCAAGGTCTGTTGCAGATTGTCGAATACGCCTTTCTCCGTACCCGAGATCTGGGCATGGTTGATGGTAATCTTAGCTTGCAGCTCCTGTGCTGAAATCGTAGAAGGACTGCAGCACAGGAGACCAGCAGCTAAAGATACCGGACTAAAACAGGAGAGCCAGCTCGTCAATGATGTCGCGAGCCACCTCAGTCTTCGGTTTCTTTTCATATTCTTTCTTTCCCTTTTCAGAGATGATGGTAATCTGATTGTCGTCAGTACGGAAAGTAGTGCCCGGATTACGGGTAGAGTTGAGCACGATGAAGTCGGCGTTTTTCTTCACTCTCTTCTTCTGTGCATT
>ERZ1034781.1218-NODE-1218-length-11354-cov-7.386937_pt1 | contig 11354 bp, 7 predicted proteins | sample MGYA00520700_ERZ1034781 | MGnify/ENA primary metagenome ERZ1034781 (study PRJEB33766, sample SAMN09781709) | gut metagenome | biome: gut microbiome | host: Homo sapiens | place: Madagascar | study: EMG produced TPA metagenomics assembly of the PRJNA485056 data...
AAATAGGGAAGAAAACTTCCAGTTTTACATTGAAAGGAAATGAAAATGAAGATAAATAAAGAACAATGGAAATGGACAAGAGAACCTAAACAGTATTCAATATCAGAGGATAAGATTGAGATAATTACTAATCCGCATACTGATTTGTGGCAGCGTACTTATTATCATTTCAGGAACGATAATGCTCCTGTGCTTCAGATGAAAACTTCTGAGAAATTCTTTTCCTTCGTAGTTAAAACTGAATTTGAGGGCAAGGTGCGTTTTGACCAGTGTGGTATTGTAATGTACCTTGATAGTGAGAACTGGCTTAAGGGTTCAATTGAGTATGAGAACGAAGAATTTCAGCATTTAGGAAGTGTAGTGACTAATAATGGATATTCAGATTGGGCAACAACCGAAATAGATGCAGGAATAAAGTCTATGTGGTATAGATTTAGTAGACGAGAGGATGATTATTGTATTGAGTGTTCTGAAGATGGAATTAAGTACAAGCAGATGAGAATTTGCCATGTGTATAAAGCTAATGATGAAATACAGTTTGGAATTTATGCTTGTAGCCCAGAAAATTCATCATTTAAGGCTACATTTACAAATATGGAATTAACGGAATGTAAGTGGTTGACACATGATGGACAGGCTCCTGATGAAAAATAGAAAATCCAGTTTGTCTGACTAACAATAATTTAATAATGAACTAATACAAGCACTTTAAGCATGGATTCAAAAAAAGGAAGGTAAGATAGATAGAAAATGTTATTAGAAGAATTTGACGCAAATAAAACTGCAATCATCAACCCAGATATGTGTGTAGAGAAGATTGAAAATTTTCCGGAAGTTACGATTCCCTGTTTTTCAGAAAAACTTTTCAATGAGGTACTGGAATTTTTTCAGTTCTTTTATGCAGGAGATAACCTTGACCATTCATCCTGGGAGCCGAGAAGTATATCAGGCAGCACAAGATTAGATGAAAAGAGTAAAATCATGCTACTGGCTTTTGAGCTTGGTCTTAAAATATTAGAAAAATTGTAGAAGGAATGATGGATATACAGTTAGCTACAGAGCTTAAAGGAAAACTTTGTCCTTTGCATGAATACAAATAAAAAATCTTAAGGTATGAAAAGAATAGTGTGTAGACGAATCGCATATGCTAATTAGGATTATGGGGATCTGCGTATTAAATGTAAGATAATGAGTGGGGATTTGCGTATCAAATGCGAGATGATGAACGGGGATTTGCGTAGGATACGCATTTACACGAACGGGGATTTGCGATATAATTTGGATTTTTTCTTTCTCCAATTACAACAGTTGACCGGAGTCAGACTGTATGAAAAGGAATCTGTGATTATATTTGATGAGGTTCAATTATTGCCGAAGGCAAGACAGGCAATCAAGTATCTTGTGGCAGATGGAAGATATAAATACATTGAAACAGGATCACTCTTATCTATAAAGAAGAATACGCAGGATATATTAATTCCGAGTGAAGAACATAAGATATCTATGTATCCGATGGATTTTGAAGAATTTTTGTGGGCGGTTGGTGATGAAATCACAGCGGATACCATTAAGCTGCTTTTAAAAAACAAAAAATCTGCCGGAAATGCGATGCATAGGAATCTGATGCGTATGTTCCGGTTGTATATGCTGATCGGTGGAATGCCACAGGCTGTAGAAGCTTACTTAGAACACAATAATCTACAGGTAGTGGATGAGGTAAAAAGGGAAATCGTTGATTTGTATGAGGAAGATTTTACAAAGATAGATGGAACCGGGCTTGCAGGTGATATATACGATGCAATTCCGGCGAGTCTCAGCGGAAATGCGTCGAGATATGTTCTGTCAAATGCGAGGGAGGGAACACGTCTGGAACAGGTTCGTGAATTAATACCGGATATTCTTAGTTCGTATACTGTAAATATTGCATATCATGCAAATAATCCGGGAGTAGGAATGTCACTGGAAAAAGATGCCGGACGGTATAAGCTATTTACCTCGGATGTCGGGTTGTTTATAACACTCGCTTTTAAGGATAAAAACTATACAGAAAATGTCATTTATAATAAGCTGCTATCGGATAAATTAGAAGCAAACCTCGGATATATATATGAAAATGCCGTGGCTCAGATGTTAGTTGCCAGAGGAAACAACCTGTTTTATTACACGATGGAAAGCGATACATCGAATCACCTGTATGAGATAGACTTCTTGTTGTCAAAAGGGGATAAAATTAACCCGATAGAAGTTAAGTCTGGAAACTACAGAGGGCATAAGTCGTTAGATATGTTTTGCGATAAGTATAGCAGTCGCATCAGAGATAAGTACGTGGTTCATACGAAGGATTATAAATGGGAGAATGGCATCCATTATCTGCCAGTATATATGATCCCATTTTTGTAAAATCCTTACCATTTATGCTAAAAAAAGCACAGATTATGCAAATTTTCTCCATAGAGAAATTCTTATGTTACGATTAAGACAAGTAAAGCGGAGCGTGAATGAAAAAGTGGCAGGGACACGGCAATAAGCGTTTCGCAATTGTCAGAGAGAAAGGGATAAGAATTATGGAGAAAATCAAAAACTTATGGCTTGGATTTGCCGAGAAACATCCGGGCGCATCAAAATGGATCAGAGAGGGTGGCTTATTTGTAATTGTAAGTAACTTAATCACAGTATTTAAGTATTTCATGTTACTGTTTTTACCACTTGCATTTGCAGGACTTCCAAATATCGACTTTGGATTCCCGGGAATTGACATTACATTATTCGGTGAAACTTTTAAATGGAACATCATTGGTTATGACGCACAGCACGGCGGACTTCCTTACTTCTGCGCATACATGATCGCAATGGTAGTCGGTGAGTGTATCAACTTCCCAATCCAGAGAAGCTTCGTATTCCGAAGCAAGGGAAACATCTGGTATCAGGGAATGTGGTATCTGATTGCATTCTGTATCGTAACCTGTATCGTAAACTCCATCAACTGTATCTGGGTTGCTGTTGCAGGAATGTTCGTACCAGACTGGCTTTATAACATCGGAACAACCGTATTAAACGGTGGTGTTTCCATGGTAGTATTCTTCTTTGTAAATAAAATCATTTTCCCAGAAGGGGAAGCAAAAAAAGCAGAATAATTTAAGTATTATGTTTGAGGGAGTTGACACAATCGTGTCAGCTCCCTATTTCTTTCTAGGATATTAGTGGCAGGATAGGTGTGGTACATGTTATAATATTCGCGAAGGCAAAAGTGAGTATGGAACAATAGCAGGAATGTCAGCGATATGAAATAAAGGAGTATTTTGGTTAAAGGGGGAGCGAGGTTATGCTAAAAATAGCAATCGTAGAGGACGAGCGGGTGTGTCAGGAAGCACTTATTGAACATCTGAGAAAATACGAAAAAGAGCATAACGAAGCATTTATTGTAAGAGTTTTCAATGACGGAATTGATATTTTGGATGATTACTCGGCAGACTATGATCTGATCCTGCTTGATATCCATATGAAACATCAGGATGGAATGACAACCGCAAAGAGAATCCGCGAAGTGGATGCGGACGCACAGATCGTGTTCATCACGGCGCTGGCGCAGTATGCAATAGAGGGCTACAAGGTAAATGCGCTGGATTTTATTTTAAAACCGGTCGTTTATGAACAGCTTGCCATGACAATGGATAGAGTGCGTTCCATTGCGTCAAAGCATCACAAGGAGAAGCAGCTTTTAGTCGCAGAGGGCGAGAGCAAGTGCAAAATATCTACCGAGGACATCCTATATATTGAGGTGATAGGGCATGATATGTTTTTCCATACCAGAGATAAAGTGTATTCGAAGCATGGAATTACGTTGAAAACAATGGCGGATGAACTATCGGAATACTATTTTGTGAAAAGCGGGCAGTCGCAGCTTGTGAATCTGAAATATGTGGATGAAGTCAAAAAAGACACTGTCTACGTGAACGGAACAGAAATATTTTTAAGCCGCAGCCGGAAAAAAGAGTTTTTGGAAGCACTTGCAGATTATGTAGGAATGGAGATGTAATATGGCGGGATCACTGTATTTTTGGGAAATGCTTCTCCCGGCATTAGGTCTCTGCCTTCCGTTAAACCGCAGAGAAAAAAGTCTGTGGAAAGCAGTTACATGCATGATTACGGGTGTAGTTCTATTGACGGTTATTATGAAACTGGCGCAGACAAAATATGAGGGTACACTGATATCTATGGGAGAGAATATCATGTTTTCCATGATGATGTTAGGCTGGTTTCTTGTGATATGGAGTCTTGTGATCGGGTGCATTTATTTTTGTGTGCAGTGCAGTCTGCGTGAGGCAATGTATATTTTTGCATTAAGCTATGGTGTGGAGCATATTTTTTACTGCATCAGGCTTCTGACAGAATGGCTGACAGGCGGGCGCATTGGCAATACTGACCCATTGATCTATCTTCCGTGTATGGTCGGTTCCTTTCTTCTCGCATATTTCTGGTTTGCGAAAGGCGCTGCATATCAGGGAACCTATTTATTGGAGGGGATTTCAGCGTCCACTTCGTCCATTGTCCTGATTGCGGTCGTGTGGGGACTCAGTATTGTGGCAGGAGAACTGAACTATGCGCATATTCACAGTATTTATGCAATTCCGTGCTGCATTTTCATGTTATCAAGCCAGAGGGAACAGCTTCGTCGCGAGATTGAACGGACGGAATTTACGAAAAAAGAGCAGTTGTGGCAAAAGACGAAGCTGCGCTACGAGATGTCAAAAGAGAGCATGGCAGTTGTGAACCAGCATTATCATGATATGAAGCATCAGCTCATGGCGCTTTCCACCATGAGTGATGAAGACAAACGAAAAGCGAAGCTTCTTGATATGGAGAGCAGGATTGCCGCGTATGAAGCAGTAGTAAAAACCGGAAATGAAATCTTAGATACCGTTCTGACAGAGAAAAAACTGACCTGTCAGATCAATCATATTGCATTTAGCTGTATTGCTGACGGAGCGCAGCTTTCATTTATGGATGAGCTTGATATTTATACGTTGTTTGGAAATGCACTCGATAATGCGATCGAGGCGAACCGGAAAATTGAGAATGCAAAAAACCGGTGGATCTCTGTTCAGATACAGAGGAAAAAGGGAATCATTTTGATCGAGCTGATCAACCCTTATCAGGGAACGGTTGCTTTTGATGAGAGCAGAATGCCGGTCACTTCAAAGGCTGACAGGGAAAGCCATGGTTTTGGAACAAAGAGTATCCGTTCTATTATAGAAAAATACGACGGACAAATGATCATCAAGACAGAGGAGCAGAAATATCTGATCCGTATGATCTTTCAGGGCAAAGGTTGACCAAATATGTCTTAAAAAATGCAGGCTGCGCTAAAGCCTGCATTTTTGTTATAAATTGTAGTATCTTCTTTTTACAGATATAAGGGCAGTGCAGATGAAAGCAGAAAGTTAATCCTCCCAAGATTAAAATAAAACGCTTCATCCTGAATTGCCCGGACATCATGTAAACAGGAGGAAAGATATGAGTAAAGCAAGAAAAATTGTGGGAACGACAATACGTTCCATTTTGATCATTGTATTTGCAGTGATCATCGCAGCAGTGAATTCCATTCTTCCAAATTATGCGAGAATGATGGACAGCATGATTGGTGGAATCAATACAAAAATTGACAATTCTGATGTTGATACAACAGGACTTGATCTTGAGTACAACAAGGCAGATTATACGACAGATAATATCGGAGAGGCTGAGAGTGCGCTCCACCAGCAGATCGCTGATGAGGGAACGGTTCTTTTAAGCAATGAGGGAATACTTCCTATGGCACAGGATACAGAGTTTAGTTTTTTCAGTGTCAATTCGGCAACCGTATCAGCAAGCGATTCCATGATGGGTGGAAGAAACCTGACACAGATTTTTGAGAATGCAGGAGCAAAAATCAATACAACATTAATGGATTTTTATTCCGAACAGTCCAAGGAATACGGACTCAGCTCAGGTTCTGTCAGCTTTGGTGACGCAGAGGATTTTGCAATTAACGAAGTACCATTATCTGTATTGCAGGAAAATGCAGAGGTTATGGAGTCTGTAAAAAATACAGTGCCTGTTTATTTCTTAAAAAGAGTGGCAGGAGAAGGACGAGATATGCCTCGTTCCATGTATAACCATGCAGAGAGCGAAGAAGACAAGGCAAAGAGTTATTTAGAGCCGGATTCGACAGAGTTAGAGATTATCTCTTATTTAAATGATAACTTCGATAATGTAATTCTTGTAACCAATTCCAATGCTGCATTAGAGCTTGGCTGGGTAAAGGATTATACAAACATCAAGGCAGTACTTTCAAGTACAACGATTGAAGCAGTCCCGTACATTCTGACTGGTCAGGTAAATCCTTCCGGAAGAACAGTGGATACTTTTGCTGCAGATGCGTCCAAATCTCCGGCAGCACAGAATTTTGGTGATTACCAGTATGTGGATGAGAATGGAGAACTTACAAAGTACAACTATGTAACCTATGAAGAAGGCATTTATGTAGGTTATAAATATTATGAGACACGCTATGAAGACGCTGTTTTAAATCAGGGAAATGCCGGAGATTACGATTACACAGAGGAAGTGGTTTATCCATTTGGATATGGACTTTCCTACACAACCTTTGACTGGTCGAATATGCAGACAACATGGTCTGGTGACGAGTGCATCGTGACTGTTGATGTGGAAAACACCGGAGATATGGCAGGAAAAGATGTCGTAGAAATCTACGCACAGTCCCCATATACCGAGTACGACAAAGCAAACGGAGTAGAGAAAGCTTCCGTACAGCTTGTAGCCTACGGCAAGACAAGCGAACTTGCACCGGGCGAGAAAGAGACGGTAACCTGTACATTCTCCAAAGAGCAGTTAAAAGCTTATGATGAAAACGGAGCAGAGACATATATTTTTGACGCAGGTGATTATTACATCACAGCAGCTGCTAACGCACATGCAGCAATTAACAATATTCTTGCGGCGAAATCTGAGAAGCCAGCTCAAAAAGCAGACTTAGACAGTGAAGAAACAGCAGATAACGAAGAATCTGCAACTCAGGAAGAGGCAGAAAGCAAGATAGAGCTTTTGACAGCAGGTGGACTTTCAGCAGAAGAAGCCACAACCGGCGGAAATGCAGACTTTGTATCTGTATACACACCAGATAACACAGACACCGATGTGACAACCTACGCAACAGATTCTTACTCGGGTGTGACAATCACAAACCAGTTACAGGATTGCAAGGCAGACGTAACTTATCTGACAAGATCAGATTGGGAGGGAACTTTCCCGACACATGACGGAGAGGCAGGAACTCAGATCAGTACCTGGGGAAATGAGATCAATGGTGAAGATGGAGTTTCCTATACATATGTGAAAACAGCGTCCGATGATCTGATCGCAGAGCTTGACAGCTTTTCAAGCGGTACAGATGTTGCGCCGGAGACACTTGCAGACACACAGATTGTCTATGGTGCAGATAATGGATTAACATTGATTAACATGAGGGGACTTGATTTTGATGATCCGCTCTGGGATGACCTTTTAGATGAACTGACTGCAGATGAAATTTATAATACGATCGGCGTGTCCGGTTATGGTATTGAATACATTGATTCTGTAGAAAAACCTTTTAATATTGATGCGGACACCGCAGCAGGATTGCTTTATGGTGGTACAGGAGCAATGTTCCCAAACGCAATGACGCTTGCACAGACATGGAACTTAGACCTTGCCAGTGAATATGGAACAATGATCGGAAATGAAGGATTGCTCGGAGGAGCTGATGGCTGGTATGCACCATCCATGAATATCCACAGAACACCATATTCCGGTCGTAACGGAGAGTACTATTCCGAAGATGCATTCCTCTCAGGAGCCGTTGCCTCCAGAGAAGTTTACGGAGCTGCTTCCAAAGGTATGTATACTTACATCAAGCATTTTGCATTCAACGATCAGGAAAACCATCGTGGTGACCGTGACGGACAATTCAGTGTTGCCACCTGGTTTAATGAGCAGTCTGCAAGAGAGATTTATCTTGTACCATTTGAGATGTGCATGAAAGTCGGCGACGTTACCTTAAATTATGTCGAGAAACAGGAAGATGGAAGCTATGCGAACGCATCAAAATCAATCCGTGCTTCACAGGGTGTTATGACTTCCTTCAACAGAGCCGGTGCAACCTGGGCAGGCGGTGACTATGGACTGATCACAGGAATCCTTCGTAACGAGTGGGCATTTGATGGAATCGTTATGACAGACAATGCCAATACCGGTGTATTTATGGATGGCTACCAGATGACGGAGGCGGGGGCAGATGTGAAACTGACAAGCCTTCCGGCATCTGCAAGATACAATTTTGACAAGAGTGATCCTGCAACTTACTACTATGCAAGACAGGCAATGCACCGTGTACTTTACACGATCGCAAACAGCAAGAGCATGAATGGCGCAATGCCGGGTTCCCAGATCAAAGACGGAATGAGAATTTCAGACAAAATCAAACTGGCAATTGATATTATCTTTGGTCTGCTGATCGTTCTGGAAGTTTACAGGATTTTCCGGTTGTTCAGACCGACAAAGAAAAAACTTGCAAAGCTTCAGGCAAAAGCTGAGAAAAAAGCACAGAAAAAACAGATGTAAAAGTGACAGGACTTCTTTACATCAATGTAAAATTTATGTAAAATAGTAAATACAAAAAGAGCAGAACTGCGATCATATTTGAAGTAGTTTTGCTCTTTACTTTTACTGGAAAATATGAGGCGATGGGAGACAGTGTATTTTTCGGGGAATAGCAAAGGAGAGAAAAATATGAGAAAAAACTGGGCAGCATTGGCACTCACAGGCATGTTATGCCTGACAACTTTTGCAGGAACACAGACTGTTTCGGCAGAGACAGCAGATTCCGCAAAACAGGTGGATATTGTATTCACACATGATACACATTCCCACCTCAACACATTTACGACCATTGTAGATGAAGCGGAAAAAGAAGTGGGAGGATTTGCGAGAATCAACACCTTGATCCAGGAGCAGAAAGCGAAAAATCCTGACACGCTGGTGATTGATGGCGGTGATTTTTCCATGGGAACACTGATCCAGACTGTTTTTGAGACGCAGGCGGCAGAAATCCGCATGTTAGGCTATATGGGATGCGATGTGACCACACTCGGAAACCACGAATTCGATTACCGCTCCAAAGGACTTGCAAATATGTTGAACAGTGCGGCGGAGTCCGGGGATAATCTTCCGGCACTGGTTGTCTGCAATGTGGATTGGGAATCCATGGAGGCAGCAGGCTTAAGTGAGGGACAACAGCTGATCAGAGACGCATTTGATGAGTACGGGGTCAGTGACTATGTTGTATTGGAAAAAGGGGATACAGACATAGCTGTCGTAGGTGTTTTTGGTAAAGATGCACTTGCCTGTGCACCGACCTGTGAGCTTTTATTCAAAGATCCAATCGAGGCGGTAAAAGAAACGGTCGAAGAGATCAGGGAGAACGAGGATGTTGATATGATCGTCTGCGTTTCCCACAGCGGAACCTGGGAGGACGAGAGTAAATCAGAGGATGAAAATCTGGCAAAGGCAGTGCCGGAACTCGATCTGATCTTAAGCGGTCACACACATACAACACTGGAAGAGCCAATTGTCCATGGAGATACCTATGTGGTATCCTGCGGTGAATATGGTAAGAATCTCGGCGAACTTTCCATGACACAGAAAGCAGATGGACGCTGGGAGATGACTTCTTACGAAATTGTGCCGGTCACAACAGACATTGATCAGGATGCAGAGACACAGAACACCATTGATCAGTTTATGGATACTGTGGACACCGACTATCTGGCTCAGTTTGGCTATACCAAAGATCAGGTGTTAGCGGAAAATGACGTGGATTTCTCCACACAGAAAGATCTGGAAAATATTCATGAGGAACACAACCTCGGCGATATTATGTCGGACGCCTATGTGTATGCGGTGGAAAATGCAGCCGATTATGACGGTGTTCCGGTGGATGTTGCAGTCGTTCCAAGTGGAACGGTACGTGATACTTATGCAAAAGGTGACATTACAGTAGAGCAGGTGTTCAATTCCTTTTCCCTTGGAATCGGTGCAGACGGAGTGCCTGGCTATCCGCTGATCAGCGTGTATCTGACCGGAAAAGAGTTAAAGACGGCAGCGGAGATCGACGCATCCGTTTCTGATTTTATGACAACGGCGAGATTATATTGCAGCGGACTTGATTTTACTTACAATCCAAACCGCATGATCTTAAATAAAGTGACAGATGTGTATTTGGACGATGGTACACAGAGAATTGAGCTTGAGGATGATAAATTATACCGCGTGGTCGCAGACCTTTACAGCGGACAGATGTTAAGTGCCGTAACAGATATGTCTTACGGACTGTTATCACTGGTTCCAAAATACGCCGACGGAACACCGATCGAAGACTTCGAGGATGTCATTATCACAGAGAATGGAAAAGAGTTAAAAGCGTGGGATGCGATCGCAAGATACATGGAGTCATTTGAGGATACAGACGGCGATGGTATCGCCAATGTGCCGGAATACTACAGCACCACACATTACAGAAAACAGGTAGATGACAGTAGGAATATCGTTGACCTTGTAAAAAATCCAAATAAATTTACTGCTATCATTGTTGGCGCGATTGCGGTGTTGATTTTACTTGTTATTTTCATTATAGTATTAATTAAGAAAATTGTGAAAAAAGTAAAATCCCGCAAGATGAAAAAGTAAAAAATTTTTCCGGTATCAGTGGATCATTCGGACATACGTTGAAAAAGAAGTTTACATAAGTCGGGATTGGCAGGGAGATTCAAAATGAGCGCACAGGACAACATGGAAAAGGTTCTCAGGGAATTACATGTCCTTTTATCAAAAAGCAATCCATATGAGAGAGATTCTAACTATTTGGTCGTAAATAAGAAAGAGATGCTGGATATTTTAAAACAGCTTGCAGTCTGCATGTCAGAAGTTATGGATGAGTACGAACTGACGCAGCAGGGCAGGGAGCAGGCGCAGCGGGAAAACCGGAAGATCGGGGAAGAAATCATCAATGACGCCAGAGCAAAAGCAGAGGACGTTTATGCCGCGTCGGTTATGTATACGGATGAAGCGCTCCGGCGGATACTTGATATTATGGACGAGGCGGATGAATCTGTGAAATCCGTTTATGAAAGCATGGGAGAGAAGCTTGCCAATGAACGCAAGCTGGTTTCCGGTGACAAGCTGGAGTTAAAGAGTCTGTTGCAGGATCTTAAGGATACGGACAAATACATGGCTATTATTGAGGAGCGGAATAAGAA
>ERZ1034781.1224-NODE-1224-length-11281-cov-5.400677_pt1 | contig 11281 bp, 9 predicted proteins | sample MGYA00520700_ERZ1034781 | MGnify/ENA primary metagenome ERZ1034781 (study PRJEB33766, sample SAMN09781709) | gut metagenome | biome: gut microbiome | host: Homo sapiens | place: Madagascar | study: EMG produced TPA metagenomics assembly of the PRJNA485056 data...
CAAACTGAAAAAGCAACTAATGCGGTGAATTCACCTTAACTTAATAGCATTACCCCGAAGGGGGAAGCAAGACGTTACGTAGCTAACGATTTCTTTAACTTAATAGCATTACCTTGATGGGGGATGAGATCTTTGCTCGAATGAGGAATGAGGAATGAAGAATGAAGGTGGCGGCTTTGCCGAGATCGATGACGAGGTCGCAGATGTTCTGGCATTCGTTATCTCACATACGACGTTTCTCGCCGCTCAGGATGACGAAACGGGGCGATGCCCGAAGGTTTGCGATGCAGGTTTCCCCCGTATCGCCAGCCTTCCCCTCGAGGGGAAGGTGCCCCGCAGGGGCGGATAGGGTATTGGCGGCATGCAAGCGAGCGGGGAGGAGTGTCTCAAGCAGGCGATTTATGAAAGCACCCGAGCGCCGCTCCGCGTCGATTTTGGTAAAGGGGGCGATGCCCGAAGGTTATTGAGATGACAGGCTTCCCGTTTGGGGGCTCCTGACATCGACCACTTGAATGCGAATGACAAAGATTTGAGGGCTTCGCTCGAAATGACGATAAGGGAGTCGGATGTCTCCAAGCCACTAGTCACCAGCCACTCCTAATCCCTAGCCACTAGTCCCTAGCCACTAGTCCCTAGCTACTAGAATCCAGTCCCCAGTCACTAGTCACTATTTAGGCATGCCTTTCGATAGCCAGAAGGCATGTGCATAAATGACGGTTCCTCTATATAATAGAGCCAATGGCCGGTCTTGGCAAGAGGCGGCGCGCTTGCAAGGCAGGTTGTCAGGAATGATATAATAAGGAATATATGTAGCAGGCCATCCGGCGGCTTCGGGGCGCAGAGATGATTTCCCTTTTCCCCGATCGCTGCCCTTCGTCTGCCGGGTAAGAGGTATATATGAAAAAAATAGATATGACGCATGGACCGATCGGAAGGAAAACGATCCGTTTTGCGCTGCTCCTGGCACTGACGGGCATGCTGCAGCAGGTGTTCAATACCATCGACACCATCATCATGGGGCAGTTTGTCGGGAAGGAAGCGATGGCGGCTGTCGGGAGCAATACGCCCATCATCAGCCTCATCGTGACATTTTTCATCGGTATTTCGATCGGGGCGAATGTCGTGATCTCCCAAATGACAGGGAAGGGAGATCGGGAGGGGGTCCATCGGGCGGTCTTTTCGACGCTTGCCTTTGCGCTTGCCGCAGGGATCGTGATGACTTGTCTGAGCGAAGCTGTCGCGGAGCCGCTGCTCTCGCTGCTTCAGGTGCCGGAGGCGCTCATGCCGCTCTCCGCAGAGTATCTGCGCATTTTTTTCTTGGCTCTGCCGGGGATCCTGGTCTATAATTTTGCGTCTGCCATCTTCCGAAGTCAGGGAGATACGAAGACGCCCCTCTTCTGTCTGGCGGTGGCAGGGGTCATCAAGGTCATCATCAGCTACACGCTGGTGGCGTTTTTTCATCAGGGCGTGGCAGCTGTGGCGATCTCTACGACATGTGCGACGCTTCTTTCTTCCGCCATGCTGGTGACGATCCTGCTTCGCAGCACGCATGTGATCCATCTGGAATGCAGGGCATCGTTCTTTGATCTGTATATTTTGCGGGAGATCCTGCGCATCGGCACACCGGCCGGGGTGCAGGCGGCGGTCTTCTGTCTGTCGAACATCGTGATCCAGTCGGCGATCAACAGCCTTGGCGCGGATGTCATGGCGGCATCGGCGGCGGCGTTCAATCTGGATATTCTTTGCTATATCTTTGTCAATGCGTTCGGGCAGGCATGTACGACATTCGTCGGGCAGAACTATGGGGCCGGCGACATGGCGCGCTGCCGCCGCGTCGGGGTCATCACCACCTTGCAGAATCTGGTCGTCTGCGTCATCATTGGAGCGCCCATCCTGTATTTTTCGCCATCACTGCTTGCGCTTTTTACCAGCGATGTGATGGTCATCAGCTATGGCGTCACCCGCATGGGCTATATCATTCTGGCGGAGCCTTTGAATCTGGCCATCGAAATGATCTCCGCCTATCTCCGCGGCTTTGGCAATTCACTGTCTCCGGCGCTCATCACGATCGTCGGGATCTGCGGATTCCGTATCCTGTACATGTGGGCCGTATTTCCTGCCATCCCCAGCTTTGACTGCCTGATGACGGTGTATCCGCTGAGCTGGTTCGTCACGGCCGTCGGACTTTCTGTCTTGCTTTTCAAGACGCGAAAGAAGTATATTTCGGGGTGACTGGTGACTGGTGACTGGTGACTGGTGACTGGTGACTGGATTCTAGTAGCTAGGGACTAGTGGCTAGGGATTAGTGGCTAGGGATTAGGAGCTTCGAGTGACTGGTGACTAAATACAACATTCGGGTATCATCATGATTTATGCGCTGCACCACCCCCTCTGAACCCTCTGAACCCATTTCCCCTGTTTCACAAATCATCAAGGGACAGCACATCCCCGGGGCTAACCCTAACAAAGGAGACTTTCTAATGATCCATGAAAGCATTCTTCTCAAGCAGAAAACGCTTGAAGCACATTTGAAAACACTTGGCTCGGTCGCCGTCGCTTTTTCCGGCGGTGTGGACTCGACCTTTCTTCTTCATGAAGCCTCTAAGGTGCTCGGCGATCAGGCTGTCGCGGTGACGATGAAGCTCAATTCCGTCCCCGCGCGTGAGATCGAAGAGGCGAAGGATTTCTGCACGTCCCGCGGCATCCGGCAGGTGATTGTGGAAAGGGACCAGTTCGCTGCGCCGGGCTTTGCTGACAATCCGAAGGATCGCTGCTACTGGTGCAAGACCTATCTCTTCTCGTCTCTTGGCGAGCTGGCGAAGGAGCATCAGATCGCTTATATCATCGACGGGACAAATTTCAGTGATACGAAGGGCTATCGTCCCGGGCTGAAAGCGCTGGCCGAGCTGGGCGTCGTGAGCCCTTTGAAGGAGGCGGGGCTTACGAAGGAGGAGATCCGCATCCTGTCGGAGAAGGAAGGACTTCCCACATGGAATAAGCCATCCTTTGCGTGCCTGGCGACACGTTTCCCCTATGGCACGAGGATCACGGAGGCGAAGCTCCGCGCGGTCGAATCGGCGGAGCAGCTGCTTTTCGATCTGGGCTTTACGCAGTTTCGCGTGCGCTGCCATGGAGATATCGCCCGCATCGAGGTGCTCCCCGCGCAGCTCCCAAAGCTCGTGGAAAATCGTGAGGCAGTCATCGCGCGCTTTCATGCGCTGGGCTTTCGCTTCGTGACGATGGACCTGGAAGGGTTCCGCTCGGGGTCGATGGATGGGAAATAGGGACTGGTGGCTAGTGACTAGTGACTAGGGATTAGGAGCCTCGAGTAACTAGTGACTGGTGACTTGAATATTACTTTCGGGCATCGCCACTATTTATACTCCGTGGCGCTTCCATATTTTTATGCGCCGCACTATCATTTCGCATTTCTCATTTCTAATTTCTCATTCAAGCGAAACTTTCAAACGCAATCAAAGGGCAGCACGCTCCGTGGACTAACCCTGAACCCTGAACCAACAACAAATCAACCAAAGGACACATATATGAGTATTCAAGAGATATTGACCCAAGTGAAGTCCGGCGCGCTGTCGCTCTCTGCGGCAGAGGCGCTCATCCGTGAGAATCCGGCGGAGCGATCCTATGAGGAAATGGGATTTGCCAAGCTCGATACGGATCGGAAGAAGCGTTCCGGCTTTGCAGAAGTGATCTACTGCCAGGGGAAATCTGACGAATTCATCGGACAGATCTTCCGAAGGCTCTATGAGGTGGAGGGGGAAGTCTTCGGCACCCGCGCCTCTCCCCACCAGTATGAGATCGTGAAGGAATTCCTGCCGGAGATCTCCTATGACCCGGTGTCGCATATCCTGAAGCTGGAAAAGGAGAAGGAGCACATCGGCTGCGTGGCCATCTGCACGGGCGGCACGGCAGATATTTCTGTCGCAGAGGAAGCGGCACAGACGGCAGAGTACTTCGGGACGCATGTCGAACGTGTCTATGATGTGGGCGTCAGCGGCATCCACCGCATCCTTTCGAAGGAGGCGATCGTGCGCCGCGCGAACTGCGTCATCGCGGTGGCAGGCATGGAAGGGGCGCTCGCCTCGGTCATCGGCGGACTTGTGAAGAATCCCGTCATCGCGGTGCCGACGTCGGTGGGCTATGGCGCCAGCTTCCACGGCCTTTCGGCGCTCTTGACGATGATCAATTCCTGTGCGAACGGCATCGTCACCGTCAATATCGACAATGGCTTCGGCGCCGGCTATGTGGCGACACAGATCAACCGATTGGCGGAAATGGGACGGATTTGAAAGTAACCATATCGTCCTATTTCTTGTTATGATTACGTGCCATAATTAAGAATGAGGAATGAAGGTGGCGGCTTCGCCGAGATCGAGGGCTCAGGTCGCAGTTGTTCTGGCATTCGTTATCTCAAGTGCGACGTTTCTCGCCGCTCAGGATGACGAAACGGGGCGATGCCCGAAGGTCGTATTCAAGTCACCAGTCACTTGAAGCTCCTAATCCCTAGCCACTAGTCCCTAGCTACTAGAATCCAGTCACCAGTCACTCCTGATTCCAACCAATAATCAACAACCAACAAGGAGAAACCATATGGGAAAAACATTATACCTTGAAACTTCCTCCGGCATCAGCGGAGATATGTTCGTTGCAGCGATGATCGACCTCGGTGCAGACCCGGAGGCACTGGAACGCGCGCTGAATTCCATCCCCGCGGACGGTTTCATGGTGGAGATCTCCAGCGTCAAGAAATCCGGCATTGCGTGCTGTGATTTCAATGTCATTCTGGATGCTGCCCATGAAAATCATGACCATGATATGGCCTACCTCTATGGCCCGGCACCGGTCAGCTCGGCAGCTCCGCAGGAGGAAGCACATCACTGCCACTGTCACGAGGACGAGGAAGCGCATCATTGCCATTGTCATGAGGACGAGGAAGTGCCTCATTGCCATTGCCATGAGGACGAGGAAGCGCATCATTGTCACTGCCATGAGGACGAGGAAGCGCATCACTGCCACTGCCATGGGGACGAGGAAGCGCATCACTGCCATTGCCACGAGGACGAGGAAGCACATCATTGCCACTGCCATGAGGACGAAGAAGCGCATCATTGCCACGGACACGGAGGCGAAGAGTCTCATCATCATCATGATCATGAGCATCACCACCACCACGGACGCCATCTGGCAGAGATCTTAGACATCATCGACGCGACAGACATGACAGACTCGGCGAAAGCACTGGCGGGCAAAATGTTCCGCATCGTAGCGGAAGCAGAGTCTCTCGCCCATCATATGCCGCTGGAAGAGGTGCATTTCCATGAAGTCGGCGCCATCGACTCCATCGTAGATATCATTGCCGCGGCGGTCACCTTTGACAGCCTGGGGATCACGGATGTCATCATCCCCTGCCTCACCGAGGGCAGAGGCACCGTTCGCTGCCAGCACGGCGTGCTGCCCGTCCCCGTCCCGGCGACCATGAATATCATCGAAGCCTACGATATGCCGCTCACCATCATGGAGGCGAAGGGGGAATACGTCACGCCGACCGGCGCAGCCATTGCGGCTGCCATCTGCACGACGCACCAGCTGCCGAAAGCCTTCCGCATCGTGGCGACAGGCCTTGGCGCAGGCAAGAGAGCCTACACCGAGCGCACGAATATCCTTCGCGCATACCTCATCGAAGGGAATGCCATGGAAGAGGGCAAGGATGAGATCGTGAAGCTCGAGACCGACATCGACGACAGCACCGGCGAAGCACTCGGCTATACCATCGACCGCCTCATGCAGGCCGGCGCGCTTGATGTCCATTACAGCCCGGTCTACATGAAGAAGAACCGTCCCGCGTGGGAGCTCACCGTGATCTGCAAGAAGAGCAGGATGGAAGAGCTTGAGGACATCATCTTCAAAGAAACGACGACCATCGGTATCCGCGAATTTCCGAGCGTCATGCGCTCCATCCTTCGCCGCAACCAGAAGCAGGTGGAAACGCCCTTCGGCATCGCGGAGGTGAAGGAAGTCGCTCTCCCCGGGGAGAGACGCTTCTACCCCGAGTATGAATCGGTGAAGGCCATTGCAGAAAAAAACCATCTGCCCTTTGCGGAGGTATATCATCTCGTGAAGGCGCTGGCGGAACAAAACGAGTAGTGGCTGGGGACTAGTGACTAGGGATTAGTGGCTGGTAGCTAGGGATGAGTAGCTAGGGATTAGGTTTGCGATACGAGAAAACCGCTAGTTTCAAACCTTCGCGGCGCTTCCATATTTTTATGCGCCGCACCACCACCGTTGAACCTGTTGAACCTGTTGAACCCGCTGAACCTCTTTCGCACGTAATCAAAGGGCGACACGCCTCAAGGGCCAACCCTGAATGTATTTCATAATCTCTTCAAGAATTTTTCGATAGCCCCGTGAAGCGCGTCTTCGCGGGGCTTTTTGCTGCAGCAGACAAATTGTTCACTTTTTCAAGTGAAAAATGGTGTATAATAGAACCAAGTAGACATGTCAGATCGTTTGATGAGAAAATCTGTCCGAAAGAACTCTGCGTGTGGATCAGGAGCCCGGGGCATTTGCCGCCGATAAAGTAGATCGGCAGGATGGATGCAGCGATCGCCTGAGAAATGAGCAGACTCTCTTTCATGAGCTTCGTCTCCGAAATTTTTCGACTGTGAGACGGAGGATCCGGGAGCGTTTTCCCGTGCTTCACAGGGAAGGCCTTTGGGATGCTCTGTCTGTCCTCTCCGGTAAATCTGTCTAGCCGGTGCGGAAGAACGCAAAGGAAAGAAAGAACGAGGGCGGCCTCGCAGCGTGACATGACTCCCAAGGCACCAGAGTCGGGGGCTGTAGAAGTCATAGCGCATCTGCGTTTCCGTGCGCCTTTTACCAAGGCTTGCTCTTCTTTTCCGCATGAGGTCAGTGCTTTCCTTATGTGTTCCTGTATGATTTTTCATCCTGCGCTCCCATCTCTCCTTGCCGGCTGCGGTCCGGCAGAGTGAAACCGGCTGTCAACGGTGAATCTCTGAGGAACATAGGCTTGTTCCGTTCCGCATTCTCATAGGATCATAGTCCTATGGTCTTATGACTAGACCATTCCGAAGACTCCAAAAATACAGCCCGCACCGGCCGCCATCCGGTGCGGGTATTTAAATGGGGAAAAAGGGCGGGAGGGAGAAGGCGCTTTCCTGTCTCTCATACATTTTCTTTACGATCCTCGGCGGTATTTCAACTTTTCTATGGAAATACCGCGTTTTTTAATGAAAGTTTTTCTTCCTCTATACAGAAGCCTGTCATATTTATTGCAGTAATGCCTTACAGTGATTATAAACACAGCAAGAGAAGCGGTGACAGTGGCGCGAGAAAAGCATCGATGGCAGGCATCCTTTCTCTTTGCAATTTTAAAGGAGAAAATAATGAGAAAACATATCATGAAAGCAGCAGTTCTCGGTCTTCTGGCCGGCGGTGCCATTCTGGGGGGCGTCTTTCAGGCACAGGCATCGGATATTCGCATTCTTCCGGTAGATACCGCAAAATTCTGGAGCGGCGCACGTTTCGACTTTGATGTCGAAGTCTCCAATGCGAAAAACCTTCAGAATGTCGACGTGACGATCAACGGCGTTCCGGCTGAAAAGTTCTTCGGCAAGAAAGCGGTAGTGAAGGATCTTGGCAATGGCGTCACCTCGTTCCGTATCGATGACGTGACCTTTGCGAAGCCGGGCAAGGTGGAAGTCGCAGCTTCCGCAAAGGACAGCCTCGGCGTTTCCAAGGCGGCTGCTTCCTATCAGGTCGTTCACGAAGTCGCACAGAAGAAAGCCAAGAATGTCATCCTCTTCGTCGGCGACGGCATGTCGCTGCAGGCGCGTGAAGTGGCCCGCATCCTTTCCAAGGGCATGACGAATGGCAAGTATAATGACCTGCTCGCGATGGAAAAGCTCGCGCACAATGCAGTCATCACCACGTCCGGCTATGACTCCCTCGTCACCGACAGTGCAAACTCCGCTTCCGCTTACGCGACCGGTCACAAGTCTGTCGTCAATGCCATGGGCGTTTACGAAGACTCCACCAAAGATCCGCTTGATGATCCGAAGGTAGAAAATGTCTCGGAAATCCTGAAACGTACCCGCGGCATGTCTATCGGCCTTGTCACACAGGCGGAATCCACTGATGCGACACCGGCGGCGATGGTCGGCCACACCAGAAGAAGAGCGGCGCAGGATTTCCTCGCGAAAGACTATCTCGAAGACTACCATAGACCAGATGTCATCCTGGGCGGCGGCTCGGCTCGCTACATTCCGAAGGATGTACCCGGCTCCAAGAGAAAAGATCAGGTGAATGTCATCGAAGAATTCAAAAACAAGGGCTATACCTTCGTCGATAACTCCACTGACCTCATGAAGGCACCGACAGACAAGCCGCTCCTCGGCCTCTTCCATACCAGCACGATGAATGTTTACATCGATCGTGAAATGGAGAAGAATCCGAAGGTGCTGAAGGGCTTCACGGACCAGCCGAACCTGATGAACATGACAAAGAAAACGCTGGATATCCTCTCCAAGAATCCAAATGGCTTCTTCGCAATGATCGAAGGTGCTTCCATCGATAAGCAGCTCCATGTCATGGACTGGCAGCGTTCGGCTTACGATACCATCGAATTTGATAAATCCATCGAATATGCGGAAAACTGGGCCAAAGAGCATGGCGATGATACCCTGATCATCGTTTTGGCAGATCATGCACACGGCATGTCCATCAGCGGTACCTACCATGAAAGAGATGGCAAGAAGGGTACACAGGCAGTCAGAGTGTATGCTGATTCCATTTTCCCGACCTTCAAGGATGCCAATAAAGATGGCTTCCCGGATAACCCGGATCCGGATGTCACCCTCGCTATCCAGTATGCCAACCATCCGGAATACTATGAAAACTATCATTTCATGAAGACCCCGACCCCGCCGGCGCTGGCTACCAAGGAAACCAAGGAAGAAGCTGTGCAGAACGGTGAAAAGGTGGAATACCATCAGGTGACCACGGCTTCCTCCAAGGCAAATCCGGCTCGCATCCATCCGGGGGATCCGGCAGAGCTCATGCCGGCCAATACGCCGAAGTCTGATCCGCAGGAATGCCATTCCGCCGACGACATTCTTCTCAATGCCGGCGGCCCCGGCTCCGAATATTTCCACGGCACCATGGATAATACCGAAGTCTTCTTCGGTATCATGAGAGCCTTGGGGATCGATGGAAATAAAAAAGCAAAATAAGATATAGGTTGATGGGTTCAGGTTGATGGGTTCAGGTGGTGTGCGAAATTTCTCTATCCCCTTCCCCTGGAAGGGGAACGCCCGAAGGGTAAGGGGTTGGTCTCCCTACCCAAAGCGCGAAGCCAACCTCCGCCCCTTTGGGGCACCTCCTTCCAGAGGAAGGAGGGAGACGGAATGTGCCTCACCAACCCGAAGTTTGAAAGCAGGTGTGAGTGGCTAGGGATTAGGGATTGGGGATTAGGGATTAGGAGTGACTAGTGACTAGGAGACTAGGAGACATCAGACTCTCGTATCGTCATTTCGAGCGAAGCGAGAAATCTTTCTTGCAGACCGCTAAACGAAGGATGTGTGAAAGCAGAAATACGTAGCACCAAGGCGTCGTTTCCGTACCAGTGCTTATGTGATATTGACCGCAGTGCAAAAAAAGATCCCTCGGCTACGCTCGGGATGACGATAGCGCGAAACACTATCAAAATTCCGCGGCGCTTCATTATTTTATGCGCCGCACCACCCCCATAGAACCCATAGAACCCATAGAACCCGTTGAACCTGTTCACCCTCGAACCCTACAACCCTTTCTCAGGAGATGCATCCTATTGTTACGATCACTATTTTCCCTCATTCGACATTCCTTTATGGTGCTCGCCCTGGCCGGGGCAGTCACCCTGCCTGCAGCCGCGGAAGATTACTCCTTTGACGAGATCTACTCCGGCTACTCCGCAGAGGGATTGACCTTTTCGGACAAGACGATGAGCCTTGAAGGCGGAGAAGTGACGATCTCGGGCTTCATGGCCCCTCCACTGACACCGACCATACATTTCTTCGTTCTGACGGAAGTCCCGATGTCCGTCTGCCCTTTCTGTTCCAGTGACGCAGACTGGCCCGATAACATCATCGTAGTCAAGGTAGATGACTCCATCACCGCTCTCCCCTACGATACTCCCATCACGGTTACGGGCACTTTGGAGATCGGGAGTGAAACAGATGAAGAAACCGGATTCGTGAGCCAGCTGCGTATTCGAGCCACATCGATTGACAGCTGATTTCTCCAGCCGGAACCTCGTTTACCTATAAAGAGGCACCGAAAGATCGGGGCCTCTTTTTTGATTCAGAAGGAGGAATGGCGGTGAGGCGCCAAAGAAAACGCCCTGATCCTTGACCGCTCATTCCTGAAAGGCTCCATCATGATCGAAATCAGAAACCTTATTTGTGAATATCCGGATGGCGCGGGGAGGATCCGTGCGCTGGATCTTCCCTATGCGCGTCTTACGAATGCGCCCTGGGCGCTGATCGGCCCCTCGGGAAGCGGGAAGTCGACGCTTTTCCATGCCGTGAGCGGCCTGCTTACGCCGACAGCTGGCGAGGTCATCGTGGATGGCAAGGACGTGACAACGATGACGGAGAGAGAAAAATGTGATTTCCGTGCGAAAGAGATCGGCTGCATTTTCCAAAAGCCCATGCTCATGCCCTATCTCACCGTCTTTGAGAACCTCCACCTTTCCGCATCGATCGCGGGAAAGACGCTCACCCACGAAGAAGCCGAGTGCCTGCTTGCCTCTGTCGGGCTTTCTGAGTACGCACAAAGAAAAGCGGACGCGCTCTCCGGCGGAGAAGCGCAGCGCGTCGCGTTCCTTCGTGCGATCCTCCGGAAGCCTGCCGTCCTTTTGGCCGATGAACCGACTGCGAGCCTGGACCGCGCAAACAGTGAGCTCATCGTAGAACAGCTCCTGCAGTACCAATACGAGAGCGGCTGCCTGCTTCTCTGCGCCACGCATGACGAGAAGGTGCAGGCACGGTTTGCAAACAGACTGGTGCTGGGGAAATAGTGGCTGGGGACTGGCAGCTAGGGATTAGGAGTGGCTAGTGACTGGAAGATTTCAGCACCGCTCGCTTGCATGCCGCCTGTGCCCTATCCGCTCCTACGAGGCATCTTCCCCGCAAGGGGGGCTGTGATACAAAAATACCGCTTTCCCCATCCAACCTCCGCCCCTTCGGGGCACCTCCTTCCATAGGAA
>ERZ1034781.1229-NODE-1229-length-11235-cov-4.192576_pt1 | contig 11235 bp, 9 predicted proteins | sample MGYA00520700_ERZ1034781 | MGnify/ENA primary metagenome ERZ1034781 (study PRJEB33766, sample SAMN09781709) | gut metagenome | biome: gut microbiome | host: Homo sapiens | place: Madagascar | study: EMG produced TPA metagenomics assembly of the PRJNA485056 data...
TTATAAACTATTTGGTCTGCCGACAAAGCATTACTGATTGTTACGGAAGTTCCGCTTAAAGGTACAGTGTCTGTGGGCGTTGTTCCGAATTCCGTTTTGACATCGTAGTTTCTGTACACCTCATATCCTTTTAAAATGAAAGTGTATTTGTCCATGGACTTGAATAAAGGATAGTCGTAGGAATATTTAACCGAATCCCCGCTTTGGTCATAAGAATAAACGTCTACATCGAAGCTTCCCTCTGAATCGTTAACGGTACATTCTTTAATACCGAAGGCTCCGACGTTATTGTCCTGCTGTGTAACAGAAAAGACTGCGGGCGTGTACCATCCGTCTTTAAGAGCCGTGTGATAGGAATAGGTTTCATTACCAACAGTGTCTGCAGAAATTTGAAGCGGGTCGCTCAAATTTATTTGACGAGGCTCTGAATTCAAGAGGTTTTGCCCTGCATACGGGTTTACGCTGTTTGTAAATTCCACTTTATTCAATGAATATCTCAACGGAGGCAGCATGGCGGAGAACTCTCCTGTTATGCTGTCGGTTTTGATGTAAACAAATTTGCTGTTATTGCCTGCACCGCGATACGAAGTACTTAATATATTCGGGGTGTTGGATGTTATCGGGCTTGTTTTGGGGTTGTCATTATAAGAGATGGTTGTAGAGCTTTTGCTTTCTACGGCGTTGAAGATTCCTTTCTCAAGACATTCCAACGTAAGCAAGGTTTGTCCGATATTGTTTTTGCTCTGTTTGAAACCTAAAGGCTTTTCTGCTTCTATGTTTCCACCTACGAAATGACCGGTGAAGTTTACGAGCGTGGTGTCCTTAAACAAAAGTCCGTTTATCTTTTTTTCGCAAACGAATGTCTCGCCTGTGTTTCCCGGGTCGGCGGGATAACGTCCGTTGTTTTCGAATTCGTGCCCGTCTTTTTTCACTTCTATATAATGTCTTCCTATGGGAACGTCAACGCTGAAAGTACCTTCTTCGTCGGTTTTTACAACTTGTCCGTTGCGGCTTGCCACTGTTCCGTCCACATATACCATGCAACCTTCCACGGGAATGGTTGTGCCCGAGTAATATATCTTACCGTTTACTTCAAACGAAGAATTGTCGGTGAAATCCACGCTGCTGTACACAAGTGCAGAGCCTCCGACGAAGCGGCTTGTATATATAGGCGTGAAAGAGTGGGTTCCCATTTGGGGAGTAATTGTATATGTTGTGCCTCCGCCGCTAAAGGGAACGCCGCGAAGAGTATAGTTTCCCTGGTTGTCGGTTAAGGTGAACAGGCTGAACTGATTTGCAAGGGGCACGGTCTTGGAAGTGTTGCAGGCAACAATGTTTCCGTGTCTGCCGTTTGCCACACCGTTTGTTTTGGAATAGTCGTATGCGTTCTGCTGTTTGTCTATTCCTTCGTCCACAGGCCAATAAAGGAATAGAGCGTCCTCTGCGCCGTTGAGCGGGTGGTTATAGTTTTTGAGTATGTCTTCTTTCTTGAGTGCCTTGCCGCTGAATATTCGCATTTCGTCTACATGTCCCGCAAAACTGCTTATAGTGTCTTCGCCCGATGTGCCTCCGAAACATAACGATGATATTTCCGGTGTGGAGGAAGTGAGCGATGATTCGTAAGTTCTCAGGCTGTCCGAAGCGTCAATTGCCGTAAGGGTGAAAGTTCCTGCGGAATTGTGCGTAAGCGTAAGCGATGTGAACTTTTGGGTTTCAAGCGAAATACCCGTGTTTTCTGACGAAGTGCCCGATGCAAGTAATATGGGATATGTTGTTCCGGTTTTGTTGCCGAGCATCAACTTCACATCGTCGTCAAGGCAGAAGAACACTGCGTCCGTCTGTGTTACATCGATGTCCTTGTTGGGATTTATGAGCATTTGCACGGAATAGTCGTTTGCAAAGGCTTTTTTGTCATCAGCGGAATTAAGAGTGAGACGTATTCCCGAGCCTGCGCCTGTGGTCTGGATGGAGTGAAATTGGTTTATTGTGCTGTCGCTATTGCTTAATATCACTTTCACTCCGCCCACGGCAGTTCCTTCGCCGTAGCTTACACGTCCCGACAGTGTGCCGGTGCTTCGGCAGAAACCATCGTCGAATTTATCTACGAAAGATTGCTGTCCGTCTTCACCGCATTCGGTAATGGAGCGAACGCGATATTGGTAATAGTTGCCGGCAAGTGCCGTGTTGTCCTCAAAGTAATAGCTTTTTGCCGTGCCGCTCACGGTGTATATGTTGCTCCACACGTTGCTTCCGATAAGGCGGCGGGCCACTTCATACTTGGTTATTCCAGTACCAATCTGCTTGGCGGTCCACGAAACTTTCACCACCCCGGTGTAGTCGCCTTTCGAGGTGCTGACGCTTGTAACCTCGCTTTCGCCCATCATCCTTGCCGCCATGAGATTATCTGTACCACTGCTGAAAATCTTGTTCTCCATGACCTCAATCTCAATCTTGTAGTAGTATTGCTGGCAGCTCTCAAGATTCTTGGTGTCCTTGAAAAAGTATTTTGTCTGCTTCTTGTTCGTAACGCGCACGCTGCCCACATTCTCCCATTTGTCTTCAGTTACTGCCAGAACCGCCCCGCTGGCTGAAAACTCTGCGGGGGCGCGGTACACATAGAACGTGTACTGGTCGCTGCCGGCAAGTTCGGGCACTGTCCAATGAGGCGTGATAGACCCCTCGCCCGGCACAATGCTGTCAATCGTTATGGGAAGCTTGCGCTCCAGACGCACATTGGTGGAGATGGTAAGGTCATCGTAATACGAATCTTCCGACGCCCCAGTAGGTATGAACGTTATAAAGTATCTGTAGTCGGTGTCGTATTCCACTTCGTCGTCAATGCACGAGGTGTTGACCACCTTGTCTTTCCTCACCCTTTCAAGCGTCCCCCAGCTGTTGCCGTCCTTACGTCTGCGAAACACAGCCCACGTGCCAGAATAGGTGTCCTCGCTATATTGCCACGTGGTTTTCATGTTCCAATTCATGCTGATCTGCTTTTTCCACTGGTTTGTCTCCACAGTGGGGTACAAGGCTTTCGGAAATCCCGGCACGCGGATGTTTGTCCAATGATAAACCACAGTTTTCCCAAGGTTGTCGTTCTCCTTGGGGTTTGTCGTATAGGAATACTGCACCCACATATACTTGGATTCATGGGCAACGGTGTTCACGTCGAGCGTAACCTTGCGTTTGCTCGTCCCCTTCTCCACGGTTACTGTGCTTTTAAGGTCGGAAGGGTTTATATAATCCCTTTTTCGCGCTGGTGCACCGGTCAATTCATAGTTTGTGCCTATGGTGGTGTCTCCAACCCTCTCGTCGAACTCCATGTCGAATTCGTATTTGTTGTAGGCAGGACGGCCTTTTGCCCCTTTGAACGGACAATTTATATAGGGTGTGCCTACCATATATACCTTACCGCTCTCCCAGCTTCTGTCGGCAGTATAGCCTTTCCCACGGTTATGCCTCCATTTTCCGCGTATTCCGTAGGTGTGCTGTTCATACCATTCCATCTTGTCGGGCACAATCACCACAGTTACGTAGAATGCGCTGTTGTCCGATCCGCGACGCGGGTTATACAGGCGTATGCGGTAGTTCACGCCGTCTCTCGAAGCCGTGTATGTTTTCGGGAGCCAGCCGCCATTGGCTTGTTTTACGAGCCAATTTGCGCCCCCGCTCTCCTTTTCCACGGTACATTTATCCAATTCCGTAAGTGCCACCAGGTCTTTCCCGTCAAGGGTTACTATCGGGGCCGAATTGTCAAAATAGCTGTCATCACCCGAAGCGTCGAAATAGTTTAATGTTATTTCCACATACGGAGCATCGATAGTAGGTTGTTTCGAAATATACGTGTGTTGATCGAAATACCATACACGGGCATGCGATGTCATGGAAATGAATAATAATGCCGTTAGCAGTAAAAGTCTGTACTTTAGATGTGGTTGCTGTCTCATATCTTGAAATGTTTTGTTATTCAAATCTGTTGTTCTCCAAATTTTCCGCGTGGACGTGCGGGCATAGGGGGAGTTTTTCCCAAACTTAATTTGCACAAAGTTAAACTTTTCTTAATCCGCAGGGTTGCATTCTGTTAAATTGTCAGTCGTTTTTGGCGTTAGAGCAAGAAATTTTGCAATTAGAGCAAAAACAACGTGAAAAACCACGACGGTTTGTTAAACATGTTGCGACGGGTTCCGAATGTTTCTGCATGCAGTGCACGTAATTTTATGCATTCTCCGCACCGGTCGGGGCAGGAAGTTTGCGGTTTTGCGCAACAGGCTGAATATTAATGGTTTATGTCTTTTTGAAAACTTTATGTAAGTTACTGATGTTCAGGTGTTTGAAAAGGCAAAAAATACAAGGCACTTATTTTAAAATAAGTGCCTTGTATTTTAAAATATATGGCTTGTATTTTTTACGACAAGCCATGTGTTTTTTCGGTGGAGCGCAATGCGCATTCAAAAATCGCTTTGCTAAACGAAAATTTCAGCTTTCATCGGCAATTTCAAACCGTGATTTTCTTTACGCAACCGTGGCTTTTGTTAATTTTTACCCCATTTTCCCGGGGTGATGCCTTCGCTTTGCTTGAATGTCTTTGTGAAATAGCTCATTGAAAGGTATCCTGCTTTTTGTGCCACTTCTGCCATGGGCATGTCGGGATGTGCGGACATTATTTCCTTGGCGTAGTCAAGGCGCAGGCGGTTCACCCATTCGCGAAACGAGGTATGGTAGCGGTTGTTTACGAAAAGGGAGAGATATGTACGGTTTGTGCCGGTGTCGCGTGCCACGTCGGCAATGGTAATTCCCCCGGTGGTGAAGCCTTTACGCTCTATCCATTCATCAATACTTTGGGCAATGAGCTGTTCCTGCGTGTGCGACATGATTAATTGCGTGCGGTCCGGGTCGTCCTGCTTCCGGGTGTCGGTTTCGGGGAGGGCGTATGAGTTTTCCTCCGTTTCGTCTTCCGAAGGTGCCACGGTTTGCAGCGTGTCTTCCACTTTTTCGTAGAACAGAAGGTAGTTGGCATACGACACATACAGATATATGTAGAACGGTATGGCGGAGATTATCCACAGAAACACGTATTGGTCGGGCACGAAGGTGAATATGCCTTGCCCCACGCCGAAAAACACTGCCCAATAGGTAAAGACGGACATCCATTGTATATATGCCGCCACGTCGTCCGAGCAATAATCGTCGATTAGTTTGGAAACTTTGCGAAATGTAAGGAAAACGCTCCGCGCCACTCTGAATGCGTAGACGAGAAACACCACTGCGAAAACGGCGGGAAGGGCATGGTGGGGTGTGCCGGGGGGAAGTATCTGACAAAGTGCCACCGCCACGGCGGTGTATATGACCCAACCGCTTACGTGCCTGATGAATTTCCTGCGGGTTACCATGCTCTTGTCGAGGAGTGTGAGGAGTGCGCTGCCAAAAAGCCATACCACAATGAAATATGTGCAAAGGTTCATGAGAATAGCCTTTGCGGGGTCGGTGAGACGCGGTGTGCAGAAAAGATGCACGGCATAGTTTGCCGACAAAACCAGCAGTGCCGCCCCCATGAGGGTTCGCGACATACGATAGCGGCGGTAAACGTCCAAATCGGGCAGTTTACCGAAAATGAAGCGGTAGCTGAAAAACAACATCAGCGTCAGCGACACGCATAGGGCGTAATAATATATCGATATTTCCATTGGTATGTAAAAGAAGGAGCGTTTTATGGGAAAACGTTACAAAATTAACAAAATAATTATGCACTGCAGATTAATGAGAAAGAGTTTTTGGGCAATGCGCGTCGGCATTGCCTATTGGCGGCAGGCGGAATCGAGAAGTTCCCTAATGGTTTTACCGGTTACGGGGTGGCGGAACAGGGGTGCGATTTCGCACAACGGACGCAACACAAACAATCTTTCGGCTATCTTGGGGTGGGGGATGGTCAGCTCGGGCGTGTTTATGGTTTCGTTGTCGTAGAAAAGAAGTCTATGTCCATGGTCCGGTCGTGATAGATGCCGTCATGCGATTTCTGCATCCTTCCGAGCGTGCGCTCTATGCGTTGCGTTATTTTGAGAACCTCGAAAGGCGATGATTCCGTGGTGAAAATTGCGGCGGAGTTGAGAAATTGGTTTGAGGATTCGAAGCCTTCGGGCGCGGTAATTACAGGTAGGGAAACGGAAACGGGCTTCAGCCCTTCGTGTTTCAGAAGTTCCAAAGCCCGTGAAAGATTTTCTTTTCTGTTTCCCAGATTAGAGCCGAAAGCAAGGAATACCGTGTGGCTCATCAGTCGGTTATAAGCATTGCATCACCGTATGGACCGAATTTATAGTCCTCTTTCAGCGCAACCTTATAGGCGTTCATCACATTGTCATAGTCTCCGTAAGCGGCGGTGAGCATGAGCAGTGTGCTGAAAGGCAACTGGAAGTTCACAACCATGGCGTTGGCAATGTGGAAGTCATATGGCGGGAAAATAAATTTGTTTGTCCAACCCTCGTATTGCTTCAGGTGATTATCGGCACCCACTGCCGTTTCGAGTGCACGCTGCACAGTGGTTCCCACGGCAATTATCTTGTGTCCGTTGTCTATGGCGTTGTTCACAATGTCGCAGCATTCCTTGCCCACAAACATCTGCTCGGAATCCATCTTGTGTTTTGTGAGATCTTCAACGTCTGTGGAGCGGAAAGTGCCAAGTCCGCAGTGCATGGTAAGGAATGCGAAATCTATGCCTTTGATTTCCATTCTCTTCATAAGCTCGCGCGAAAAGTGAAGACCGCTTGCGGGAGCCGTAACTGCGCCTTCGTTTTTGGCGAAAATGGTTTGGAAACGCTCAAGGTCCTCGGGTTCCACTTCTCTTTTTATGAATTTTGGCACGGGAGCCTCACCTAAAGCGTAAAGCTGGCGTTTGAATTCGTCGTGCGGACCGTCGTAGAGAAAACGCAAGGTACGTCCGCGGCTCGTGGTATTGTCTATGACTTCCGCCATGATGCTTCCGTCCTCGCCAAAGAAGAGCTTGTTGCCGATACGTATCTTTCTTGCCGGGTCAACAAGCACGTCCCACAGGCGGAGCTCGGGATTAAGTTCACGGAGAAGGAACACTTCGATTTTTGCACCTGTTTTCTCTTTCAATCCGTAAAGTCTGGCAGGAAATACTTTAGTGTCGTTGAACACGAAAACGTCGTGCTCGTCAAAATAGTTTATTATCTCCTTGAACATCTTGTGTTCTATTTCACCGGTCTTGCGGTGAAGCACAATCATACGCGACTCGTCGCGGTGGTGAGCGGGGTAGAGTGCAATCTTGTCATCAGGCAGTTTGAACTTGAATTGAGATAATTTCATATTATGTCGATAATGTTTTAGTTTTTATTGGTTTTTCCGCCGGTAATGTCGGGTATTTCAATTTCAATACCCTCGAGCCATTGCGCAAAGTCCTCCGGTTTCAAACTCTGATCGGCTATATACGAGCCGACTCTTGTTCTGCGGAGCGATGTGAGGTATGCGCCGCTCCCCAAAGCCTCTCCGATGTCGCGGGCAAGCGCACGTATGTAAGTTCCTTTGCCGCAATGTACTCGGACTCTTATGTCCGGCATGGAATATTCCAGCAACTCTATGCCGTATATATGTATGGGTTTTGCTCTGAGTTGCACTTCTTTTCCCTTTCGAGCCAGATGGTAAGCGTGTTTACCGTCCACTTTGCATGCGGAATAGACCGGCGGAGTTTGAAGTATGTCGCCCTCGAATTTATGTAAGGTCTCCTCAACGAGTTCGCGGGTTATGTGGTCTGTGGGGAAGGTTTCATTTTCCGGATGTTCCATATCGTAGCTTGCCGTTGTGGCTCCCAGTCGCAGCGTAGCCTCGTATTCTTTGTCGAGCATCTGGAGCTCTTCGATTTTTTTAGTGGCGCGTCCGGTGCAAATAAGCAAAAGCCCTGTGGCAAGCGGGTCAAGCGTCCCCGCGTGTCCCACTTTGATTTTTCTTCCGTCCATTTTGGCGGTGAGAGTATTCCTTACGGTATAGACAACCTTAAAGGAAGTTGTGCCGTAAGGCTTGTCGAAAGCAAGAATTTCTCCGTCAAAAAAGTTCATTTTGGATTATAAGATAATTGTGAGTATTCCGACAATGGCGCAATAGATTGCAAAATATATAAGCTTGCCTTTCTTTACGAGGTTAACCATCCATTTGCAGGCAATGCACCCTGTTATGAATGCGGCAATGAATCCCACGGCGAGCGCACCGAGAGAGATGTCTCCCACTGCGGCTTCTGCTCCGTGTTTCATTGCTTTTATTACATCGAGCAAGGCTTCTCCGAGTATAGGAGGTATTACCATTATGAAAGAGAACTGAGCCAATTTTGCTTTATCGTTTCCGAGGAGTAAACCTGTGGCTATTGTCGAGCCCGAACGCGATAATCCCGGCATAACGGCACAGGCTTGTGCCACGCCAATTATGAATGCGTCCTTCATGCTTATGCTTTTCTTTTGTTTGGGCTTTGCATAATATGAGAATGTAAGCAACAACGCGGTTACGAGAAGCATTGCCCCTACTATTGCAAGCCCCGAACCGAAAATATTCTCCACGTCTTCCTTGAAGAAAACGCCCACAATTCCCACGGGAATCATTGAAATCACTATGTTGAGCGTGTAGCGGGTTTCGTCGTTCCACTTAAATTTGAAGAGACCCTTGAATATCCACGCTATTTCCTTCCAAAGAATGACGAGGGTGCTCAAAACCGTTGCCACATGGACTGCCACGGTGAACGTAAGGTTTTCGTCGGCGTTTATGCCAAACAAGTGGGACGCAATTGTAAGATGTCCGCTACTGCTTACGGGAAGATACTCGGTGAATCCTTGAAGGATGCCGAGCAATAATGCTTGAAACCAATCCATATCGGGTTATTTCTCCTCCGGGGTGTTGTTTGTGTCGTTGTCTTTCGGCTTTGAGGGATAGAGTATAGCCACAACCATTACCACGAATCCCACGAAACACATGGCGGGAGCCAGTTTAATGCGACGCGCATCGAATATTGCGGGGTCGAAATGGGTTTCGGTCGAACCGGCACCTGACATTAATATAAAACCGAGTATTACGATTGCCATTCCTACGGCAAGGAGGATGAAGTTTTTGCGTGTGAACGCGAGTTTGTTTTTATCCATAATTGGTTTTGATAGTTTCTTTTTGTTTAGCAACGATATAAATCTCCTGCACGCATGCGCAGATATTTGTTAACCGAGAAGTAGGAGCAAACAAGTATGAGAATTATTCCACAACCCATGACACTTCCGAGAGTAGCTACCCACACATACCAGTCCACATCGCTTTGAAGCGACGGATCAAACTCCAAGAGAGCTTTTATGCCGAATCCGAGGAGTGCGCAAGCCAGTGTGGCTGCTATGAAGCCCACCCAAAAAGCTCTTTTCATGAACGGGCGGCGTATGAAAGAGGACCTTGCGCCCACGAGCTGCATTGTGCGTATCTCGAAACGCCGCGAATAAACGCTCAGACGCATTGTGTTGTTTATTAGCACGAACGATACGAACATCAGGAGCACTGCCACGACGAGCAAAACGGTACTTACGTTGCGTATGTTCTCATTAATGCTGTCCATAAGTTTGTCGGGATAGTCCACATCTATGATATAATGCTCCGCTTTTAGTGCCGGCATGAATTTCGCAAGGCTGTCCGAGTTGGCGTAGTCTGCTTTCAGTCTCATTTCAAAGGAAGCCGGCATGGGATTGGTGCCGTTAAATTCCGCAGGGTCGCATCCCAAGGCTTCGCGTTGCGTTTTCTGTGCTTTTTCTTTGGACACATATGCCACATGTGATGCACACGGCATGGCACGCAGACGTGTTTGAAGATTATAAGCCTCGGTGTTCGAAATATCATCGTCAAGCATCAGAGTTACGGTGAAGTTTTCGCGAAGATGAATGCTGAAGTTTGCAGCCACGCTCACGAAGAAAACCACTATGCCTATAAGCACAAGCACGAGCATTGTGCTTATGCACGAGGTAACGACGTTCAGTTTCAGATTACCGCGCGATTTGTTTTTCTTGCCCATGATTTTCTGCTTTATGATAGTTTTTCAAATACATATATCACCGAACTGCTTTTCTCCTTGTTGCACGATGCTTTCGACAAAGCCTTGAATCCCTGCCACAATCCGCGCACAAACGGAAACGATGCTCCCTTGTTTTTTTCCGACAGCATGGAAATGTAAAAGCCGTCAAAGGGCATCGGGTGCGTGGCAACGAGTTTGAAACCGTGTTGTTGCGCCACGAGACGTATGGTGTGAGGATTGAAATGCCACAGGTGGCGCGGCACATCGTAGGCAGCCCACATTTCCTTGTAGTGGTTTGCATCGGCACTTGCACAGTTGGGCACGGCAATAATCAGCCGCCCGTTGTTTTTGAGCAGACGGTGCAACTTCTGCCACTCTTCCGACAGCCGGTAAACGTGTTCCATTACGTGCCACATGGTAATGGCATCGAAATTTTCATCGGGGAATTTGTCGAGTGCCGAGATGTCTTCTTCGGTTACACCGAAGTGTTCCAAAGCAAATTTTCTTGCTCCCGGGTCTATTTCCACGGCATTTACGTAGAATCCCGCCCTTTTAATTTCGTTGGCAAAGTAACCTGTTCCCGCACCGATGTCCAGAAGTTTTCCTTCGGTCTTTCCCAAAACGTCGGCAACGAGTTTGGCTTTGCGGCGCAGCATTACACTGCGCACATAATGATATATACGGTTCACGATGCCTTTGCGAGTGTCGGAATGAGAAATGTAGTCGGGTGAATGATAATATTTTCCCGCGTTTTGTTCTATGGGAGCGTTTTGGGTGAAACGCATTCCGCACGCGGCGCATTCAAAAACGTCAAAAGTCTCGCCCGTGGCGGTATAGTCCACAGCCGTAAACTTCTTCGATACATTTGCGGAGCCGCACGCCGGACACCGTGATAAATAATGTCGGTCCATAATATGCGCTAATTTCGTGCAAATATACGAAATAAAGTGCGCTTTTCTTCTTTTTGTTCCCTGATTTGTTATGCTTTGTAGTCGAAAAGGTTTCCTCGCAGTGCGCTTTTTGCGCAAATGCGGCCGGCATTTTTGTTGCGAAGCGGAATACAAAACATGCGTTTCCGTTTATGTCTTGAAAAACGCCCCCTCGGAATTTTTATGAAACCGACGAAAAACGAAAAAACAGGCATGTTTTCCAATCCCGAAAGCACCCCGGAAAACACACATGGCTTATCGCAAAAAATA
>ERZ1034781.1230-NODE-1230-length-11232-cov-9.742060_pt1 | contig 11232 bp, 7 predicted proteins | sample MGYA00520700_ERZ1034781 | MGnify/ENA primary metagenome ERZ1034781 (study PRJEB33766, sample SAMN09781709) | gut metagenome | biome: gut microbiome | host: Homo sapiens | place: Madagascar | study: EMG produced TPA metagenomics assembly of the PRJNA485056 data...
GTGGCGAACTTTTCGCAGATCTGGCGCAGCTCCAGCTTGGAGATGTCCTTCTTCTTCTCGCCGACGGAGGACAGAGCCTTCAGCTCGATGGGCAGACCGTGGGTATCAAAGCCGGGCACATAGGGAGCCTGATAGCCCTCCATGTTCTTGTCGCGGATGATGATATCCTTGATGATCTTGTTCAGGGCCGTGCCCATGTGGATGTTGCCGTTTGCATACGGAGGGCCGTCGTGCAGGACAAACTTGGGCTTGCCGTCGTTGTGCTTGATGAGGTTGTTGTACAGGTCGTTGTCCTCCCAGTCCTTGAGCATCACAGGCTCCTTCTTGGGCAGACCTGCACGCATCTCAAACAGAGTCTTGGGCAGATTCAACGTACTGTCGTACTGAGACTTATTCTTAGCCAATGGTTACACACTCCTCTAATTTACTAAAATGCTTGGGATCACTCGCTGAACTTGACGCCCTTGAACGCGGCATAGTCCGGCTCTGCGGGTTCCTCTTCCTCGTCCGCGCCGACAGGGGCCTGAGACGGGTCGAGCTTGATCTTGAGCTGGCTCTCGTCCTTCTCCCAGAAGTCCTCGCTCTTGTCGTCCTCGGCTGCTTCCTCCTCGGCGGGGGCAGCCTCGGCCTCCGGCTGGGCCTGTTCGATCTCCTCGGTCAGGGCAGCGGCAGCGGTCTCCTCAGCCTTTTCTTCCACGGCGGGCTCAGCCTCGGCCGGCTCTTCCTTCTGGAATTCGGGCAGACGGCTCAGGGACTCCACATGGCTGCGGTAGAGGTTCAGCACATCGGACTTGAAGCGGGTCACTTCCAGACGAACGCGGTCATACTCGCGCTCCTCCGCAAGTTTTTTCTCGTTTGCTTCGTTGATGATCTCATCCGCGCGGTCACTGGCCTTCTGCAGAAGCTCGTTGGCATCACGGATAATATCATCACCGCGCAGATTTGCGCGATGCAGGATCTCCTCGGACTTCTGGTTTGCCTCGCGGATGACATTCTCGCCCATCCGCTGCGCGTTGATGAGTGCGCTCTTGAGCATATCGCCGTCCGCCTCATAGTTCTCCATCTCTTTGTGGAGACGCTGGTTCTCCGCCGTCAGATCCGCGATCTGCTTGCGGAGTTCCTCTGCCAGCGTATCGTCCTGCTTGAGCTGCTCTTCGACTCGGTCCAAGAAGCGGTCCACATCTTCGGTGCGATAGCCGCGGAGGTTTTTTTCAAATTGAACACTGCGCACGTCCTGCGGGGTCAGCATAGTAGTTTCCTCCTGTTATCATTCATACTGAAAAAACTCGATGATCGATCGGTCTTTTTTGCTTTTTCCGGGCAGTGCCGTCAGCCCGAAGCGGCCCTTGCCCCGCACGGTGAAGACATCCCCCTCGTAAACGGGCGCATGGACGCTCTCGGCGGGGAGATGGTTGATCTCCACCCGCCCGGCCGTGACCAGCTCCGCCGCCGCACCGCGGCTGCAGCGGAGCATCGCCGCAAGCACCGCATCCAGCCGCAGGGAGGAGACGGTCGCCGTTTGCAACGTCCGCTCCGCCTGTGGGAACGCCGGAAGGGCATCCGGCTCGATGGGCGTGGTGGAAAGATCGGTGCGGCCCGCCTGACACAGCTCCTGACAGATGAGCTTCGCCGCCGGTTCCAGCGCGAAGACGTAAGCTGTACCCGGCGCATCGGGCGGCAGGACGATATCGCCCAGCGCCTCCCGCTTGAGTTCCAGCCCCATCAGGCTGCCGAGGTAGTCCCGGTGGGTGGGCAGTGCAGCCCCCGGCAGAGCCCGGCAGTCCAGCCGGACGCAGCACAGCGGGCTGTCCGTCCAACTGCCCTCCGGCTCGATGCAGAGCAGTTTGCGCTCCGCGCCGGGCCAGCCGCCCTCGAAATGATAGTCCGCCTCCGGCACCTCGGCGCGGTTGAGCGCCGCCTTGGCAAGATCCTGTTCCCGGTCGCTCAAAAAGCCGGAATACCGCGGGATGCCGCGGCTTTCCGCCGTGCGGGCAAGATCCTCGATGTGCCGCATGAGGTATCGTTCTTCATCGGTGCGCGCGGGGACGAACCCCCGCACGGCCTTTGGGACAGGATCAATAGAACGCGCCATTGTTCTCCAGCTCGTCCAGCAGGTCGCCCATGATATCGACGTTGTAGGGGGTAATGATGAAGGTGCTGTTTGCCACACGCTTGATCTGGCCGTTGTTGGCGTAAGCGACGCCGGAGAGGAAATCGACCAGACGGCGGGAAACTTCCTTATTGGTGGATTCAAGGTTCAGCACCACGGTGCGCTTGTTGTTCAAATGGTCTGCAATGGTGCTGGCGTCCTCAAAGCGCTCCGGCTTGACCAGAACGACCTTGAGCTGGGTGGTGGCATGGATGTTGACCACCTTGTTCTTCTTGGGGGCGCCCTCTGCAGGGTCCTCGTCCTCATCATCTGCACCGATGCCAAGGCCGTTGTTGTTGTTCACCATCTGGGGGCCGTCGTCGATGTACTGATCGTCGTACTCGTCCTCGCTGCCGAAAAGGCCTTTTTTCAGACTATCCACAAAAGACATAGAAACTGCTCCTTTCATTCGGGCGGCTTGCGCTGCCTCGGCTGATTTTGCAAAGAGATGCAAATAGCTTTTATTATTATCGGATTTTTTGCCGCAGATGTCAATAACTACAAAAGTTTTCCATCGTATAAATTTTGTCCGGATACGATAATCTCGTCATAAAGGCGAACCTGACTGACCGAACCGGCCGTTCCACTGGGCAAAACGATGAGATAATCGCCGTCCATCACCTGCGGGTGGTCGGCGTCCACGGGGTCGATCTTGCAGAAGCGGGCGAGGTTGCCGTACTTGACGTAGACGCCGGGGATGTAATTTTCGCCCTGTCCCTCGGCCTCGGAGCCGTCGTCCTTGAGGTAATGGACGGCGGAGGCCGGGATGCGCAGACCGGTGCTCTCTCCTACGATGATCTGTGCGTTGGCCTTGTTCAGCCGCAGCACATCGCCGTTGATGACCTCACACGAGAGGACGAAGCGGGTCAGGTCGTTCTCCTCATCGATGTTCACCTCTTGGAGGGTGGCCTTGAGGGGCGTTTCGGCCTGACCGGGGAAGCGGATCTCAACACCGGAGCGAAGCGGTCTGCCGTCCGTTCCCAGCAGCTTCTGGCCCTCTTTGGCCGAGCAGATGCCCGCATAGTACCATGTAAAGCCGGAGACGATCTTCCCCGCGCAGCCGTCCAGCGCGATCTCCGGCGAGGACTCGATGTACGCCTTCAGGTCCACCGCACCGAGGGCAAGGATATCCTCCATCCCTGCGTTGAGGCGGCCGGAGCTGGACGAGCGGATGAAATAGCCGGTCTGCGGGGCCGTGATCTGGGTCGGATTGCCAAGCTGGGCCTGTACGCTGGACATCTGCTGCACCAGCGCGGCGATCTGATCCGAGAAGCTCGACACTTCCCCGGTGATGACCCAGAGCTTGTTCTGGGCCAGCAGGTAGTCCTCTTTTTCCGCGTCCGTATCCTCGTAGTCGGCGGCGTCCAGCGAATCCATCAAATTATAGAGCGCAGCGGAGCGGTCCTTCCGCAGCGTTTCCATCTGGGCAGAGGTGGTGTTCTGGGATTTTTGCAGCAGGTCGATCTGGTCGCCCAACTGAGTCAGCTGCTGGCGCAGCGCAGCCTGAGAGGCGTCGCTGTACACTTCGGCCACCGCTGTGCCCGCCGAGACACGCTCACCGTCGGCCACCAGATACCCCAGCGTGCCGTCCCCTGCCACGTAGCTTTCGTCGAACAGGAGCACGCCCTCGGCATCCACCGTGTCCTCCACCGTGGCCAGAAGGGCGGTCTCGTAGGTGTTGGGCGGGAACAGCACCTGCCCCGCCTGATAGATCACATATCCCGTCGCCAGCAGCAAAAAGACGATCACGACACCCGCCAGCGTCTTCAGCGCGCCGGGCAATTCGCGTTTTTCCTGCATCCTGCTCATCCTTTCGCGATAAATTCTTGGGTCAGCGCCGCCGCGCGGGCGGCAGCATCCGGCGCAGAGGCATCCAGCCAGACCACGCCGTCCATATGGCGGAACCATGTCAGCTGGCGCTTGGCGTAGTTGCGGGAGGCCTGTTTCAGCTTGTCCACACAGGGCGTCAGTTCAGCCGCCCCCTCAAAGTAAGGGAAGAACTCCTTATAGCCGATGGCCTGTGCCGCCGTTTTGAAGCGGTCCCGGTTCGCATAAACGAGCTGCGCTTCCCGCAGCAGCCCGGCTTCCATCATCTTGTCCACCCGCCGGTCGATGCGGGCGTAAAGCTGGGCGCGGTCCGGGAAATCCAGCCCCAGCACCAGCGAGCGGTAGGGCCGCTCCGGCGGGAGGGATCCTGCCTTTTGTTCGCTCAGCTTTTTGCCGGTGGCACGGTAGTGTTCCAGCGCACGCAGCACCCGCACCTGATTGTTCGGGTGGATGGCCGCAGCCGCTTCGGGGTCGGCCTGTTTCAGCTCCTCGTACATGGCAGCCGGACCCTTTCCGGCCAGTTCTGCAGCCAGCTGCTCCCGCAGCCCGTCCGGCGTTTTTTCGGCGGTGAACCGCACCCCATACAGAAAGCTCTGGACATACAGCCCTGTGCCGCCCACCAAAATGGGCAGCTTGCCGCGGGCGGAGAGTTCGGCTTCGAGCCTCGCCGCCAGCGCCGTGAAGTCCGCCACGCTGAAGGTCTGGTCCGGTTCCAGAAGGTCCACCGCGTAGTGCGGGATGCCGTGGGTCTCTTCGGGGGTCACCTTGGCGGTGCCGACATCAAGGCCCTTATAGATCTGCATCGAGTCCGCGCTGATGATCTCGCCGCCGAACCGCTCAGCCAGCGCGACGCCCAGCGCCGTTTTGCCGGTGGCTGTTGGGCCGACCACCGCGAGGACAGGATGTTTTTTCTCAAACGATTCGGCCAAACTGCTTTTCCAGCTCCTTTCGGGTCAATTTGAGGACGCAGGGGCGGCCATGGGGGCAGAAGGGCGGCACTTCGCCGGACAAAATTTTCTCAGCCAGTGCCATCAACTCCTGCGGGGAGGTGTGGTCGCCCGCCTTGATGGCCGCGCGGCAGGAAATGGAGTGGAGCACCCACTCGGTCTTTTCGTTCAGAGCGTCGCGGCTGCCCTTGGCCAGTTTTGCGGCCAGCTCCACCAGCAGGTCCTCCGCGCTGCCCTGCTCCACATCCGCCGGAACAGAACGCAAAAGGACCGTGCTTCCGCCGAAATCGTCGATCTCAAGGCCCGTGCTTTCCAGCAGATCGATGTTAGCCAGCAGGGCGTTCTTCTCCTCCGCCGACAGCTCCACCACCACCGGCTCCAGCAGAAGCTGGCTGGGAACATCGCCGTAGTTGGCGGCCAGCTTCTCAAAAAGCTGGCGCTCGTGGGCGGCGTGCTTATCAATGATGCAGACCTCATCGCCCCGCTCGGCGAGGATATAGGTCTTGAACAGTTCGCCCACATAGCGGAGGGCTTCCGGCCCTTCTTGGACATCGAACCCCATCTGCTCCGGCGTCCCGGCAGGTGCCGCGCCAAAGGAATCGGCTTCCACGGCAGCTCCTTCGGTCGGCGCTTCCGGCTGCGGAGCCGGAGTCCACGCAGCCATGTGATCCTGCGCGGCGGGCTCTTCGCCTTCCATCTCAATGTCCAGCTGGGCTTCGCTGGAAGCGGCACGGAAGGTCGGAGCGCTCTCCAAGGCCGGTGCTTCCTCTTCCGGCTGCTTCGGGCTGTGGAGGCTGACGTCCGGGTTCAGCGGAGCCGAGGATGCAACCGTTGTCCATGTATGAGCCGGGGCGGAAGCGGAAGTGTTCCCGGCGGCCGGGCGGCTTTCCGCCGCAGCCGGGCGCACCGGCGGGGTCGGCTGAGAAGCCATTGTGGATGTCGATGCTGCGGCAGGGGCTGCCGGGGCGGTTTCGTGGTGATGTTCCAGCGTTCCGGGTTCTGCTTGGCCCGGAATGATGGCAGAAAGCCCTGTAAAGCTATTCTTCTTTACGGCATTTTCTGTCAAAATATCGTCATTTATCGAATTGTTGGATTTTTCGTTGTTCTTCTCATTTTTTGGTTCGTCGAAGGTAAACAGCCGCTCGCCGGTACCCGGCTGGGCCAGCGCAAGCTTGGTCGCATGGTAAACGAGGTCGAAAATATCGTTTTCGCGGGCGAAGCGGACTTCCGTTTTGGCCGGGTGAACGTTGACATCCACGAGGTCCGACGGCATTTCCAGAAGCAAGATTCCTCCGGGGAATTTGCCCTGCATCGTGGTGCCCTTGAAGGCCATTTCCATGCCCGCCATCATGGTGCGGTTGCGGACATAGCGGCCATTGATATAGAAGTACTGCATACTCCGGCTGGCGCGGCAGCTCTTGGGCTGGGTGATGAGGCCCCACACCCGGTAGACGCCCTCCCGGTTGTCCAGCTCGATGAGGTCACGGCTGAACTCCCGGCCCAGAACGGCATAGGCTGCACTGCGCAGCTGGCCGTCACCGGGGGTAACGTACTGCAGTTTCCCCTCGCGGACAAATTTGAAGCTGACCTCCGGGTGGCTGAGGGCTACATGGGCGACCGTATCGGCCACGAAGGTTCCCTCGCTGGAATCCTTTTTCAGGAACTTCATCCGGGCGGGGGTGTTATAGAAGAGGTCCTTCACCCGGATGGTAGTGCCGACGCTGCGGGCACCCGGCTCGATGGGGGCAGCATCACCGCCCTCGATGCGGTAGATCGAGGCGCATTCGTCCGCTTCGGTGCGGGTCAGCACCTCCACCCGCGCCACGCTGGCAATGGAAGCCAGTGCCTCGCCGCGGAAACCGAGGGTATGGATATGGTTTAAGTCGTCCTCCGTCTGAATTTTACTGGTGGCGTGGCGGATGAAAGCCGTGGGGATGTACTCCGCCTCGATGCCGGAACCGTTGTCGCTGATCTCGATCAGCTTGACGCCGCCGGATTCGATGGTCACAGTGATCTGCGCTGCGCCGGCATCGATGGCATTTTCCAGCAGCTCCTTGACCACCGACGCGGGCCGCTCAACCACCTCACCGGCGGCGATCAGTTCCGCCGTATGCTTGTCCAAAACGTGAATGACTGCCATAAGATCTCCCTCCCCTTTTTATCGTGTTCGGGTTCAGCCGTTCAGGCTGCCCTTCAAGGTCTTTTTGAGTTCGTACAGGAAATTGAGCGCCTCGATGGGTGTCAGCGTCTCCACATCCAGCGTTTCCAGCTTTTCCAGCACCTCGCTGGGCACGGCGGGCGAAGTGTACTCCTGCAATGCGTCGAAGTCCATCTGCTCCACCTTGTTCTTGGGAGCCGTGGCTTCCAGTGCACGCAGCACCTCGTGGGCGCGGCGGGTCACGCTGCCGGGCAGACCCGCCAGCTTTGCCACCTCGATGCCGTAGCTGTCATCGGCGGGGCCGCGAACGATCCGGCGCAGGAACGTGATATCTTCGCCGCGCTTCTTGACCGCGATGTTGTAGTTCTTCACCCCGTCGATGGTGCCTTCAAGGTCGGTCAGCTCGTGGTAATGGGTGGCGAAGAGCGTTTTGCACCCCAGCCCCTTGGCCGGGTCTGTGATGTGTTCGACCACGGCGCGGGCGATGCTCATGCCGTCGAAGGTCGAGGTGCCGCGGCCGATCTCGTCCAGCACAACGAGGCTCTTGGCAGTGGCGTTCCTCAAAATTTCCGCCACCTCGGTCATCTCGACCATGAAGGTGGACTGACCGGCGGACAGATCATCCGACGCGCCGATGCGGGTGAAGATGGCGTCCACCACACCCACACGGCACTCCTTAGCCGGGACGAAGGAGCCGATCTGCGCCATCAGAGCGATCAGCGCATTCTGGCGCATGTACGTGGATTTACCAGCCATGTTGGGTCCGGTGATGATGAGGCAGCGATCCGTCGAGCAGTTGAGGGCTGTGTCGTTGGGGACGAAAAGGCTCCCCTTCAGCATCTGCTCGACCACCGGATGACGCCCCTCCACGATGGTCAGTTCGTCGCCGTCGTCCACGGTGGGGCGGCAGTAGTTGTTTTCCGCCGCCACCTGCGCCAGCGCTGCCAGCACGTCCAGCTCCGCAACGGCATTGGCTGTGCACTGGATGCGGTCGAGCTGGGCGCTGATGCTTTCCAGCAGCTCGTCGAACAGGCGGTGTTCCAGCGCGATGAGCCGCTCATGGGCACCCAAAATTTTGCTTTCCAGCTCCTTGAGTTCCTGCGTGATGTATCGCTCGCCGGTGGTCAGAGTCTGCTTGCGGATGTAGCTCTCCGGCACCATATTTTTGTAGCTGTTGCTGACTTCGATGAAATAGCCGAAAACGTGGTTGTAACCAATTTTCAGCTTCGGAATACCGGTCTCCTGCCGCAGCCGGGTCTCCAACTGGGCCAGAATGCCCTTGGTGTTGTCACGGATGGCGCGCAGCTCATCCACCTCGGCATGGTAGCCCTTGGCGATGACGCCGCCATCTTTCAGCGTCGAAGGTGCTTCCGGGTCCACTGCGGCATAAATCTTGTCTTTGATGTCGGTCAGCGGGTCGATCTGAGCGGCCAGTTCTGCCAGCTCCGGGCAGTTGCAGCTTTCGGCCTGACGGCGCAGCCCCGGCAGACGCTCGCAGGTCTGCGCCATGGAGAAGATCTCCTTCGGTGTGGCGGAACCGTAGACCGTGCGGGTCATCATACGCTCCAGATCGAAGATGTAGTGCAGCTCCTCGATGAGGTCGCCGCGCTGGACGGTCTGGTTCACGAGGCTCTCCACTGCGTTCAGGCGGCGGTTGATGAGGGAGCTGGACACCAGCGGCTGTTCGATCCAGCTGCGAAGCATCCGCTTGCCCATGGCGGTGCTGGTCTTGTCCAGCACCCAGAGCAGGGTGCCCCGCTTTTCGCGGCCGCGCAGGGTCTCGGTCAGCTCCAGATTGGCCCGCGTGACCGGCGACAGGCGCATGAACTGCGCTTCGTTGTAGCTGAGGACCGTCTTCAGGCGCTCCACGCCCTTGATCTGGGTGGTGTGGAGGTATTCCAGCAGTGCCGCCATGGCGAAACGGACATTGCCCTTTTCGCTGATGCCGGTCTTGGCGGCCCAATCGCGGCCGAACTGGTTTTCCAGCGCAATGGCCACAAGGCCGGGAGCATAGTGTTCCTCCTCCACAAGTTCAACGGAGCAGCGCATATTCTTCTTCAAGTAATTGGTCAGTTCCCGGCAGTCGAGGCTGCCGGGATTCATCAGCACTTCGCTGGGGTGGTAGCGGCACAGCTCGGTGATGACGGCGGGAACGATCTTTTCCCGCTTGAGTTCCGTAATGTGGGCCGTGCCGGTGGAGACATCGGCAAAGCAGAGGCCCGCCTGATCACCCTTGATGAAAACACTCGCAATGTAGTTGTTTTTGTCGTCTTGAAGCATACTGCTCTCAATGACGGTGCCCGGCGTGACCACGCGGATGATGTCCCGCTTGACAAGGCCCTTTGCCTTGGCCGGGTCCTCCACCTGCTCGCAGATGGCGACCTTGTAGCCCTTGGCGATGAGCCGGGCCACATAGCTTTCGTAGCTGTGGAAGGGCACGCCGCACATGGGGGCCCGCTCTTCCAGCCCGCACTGCTTGCCGGTCAGCGTCAGATCCAGCTCCCGCGAGGCGGTCAGCGCATCATCGAAGAACATCTCGTAAAAGTCGCCGATGCGGTAGAACAAGATCTCGTCCTTGTGTTGATTTTTGATTTCCAGATATTGCTGCATCATGGGCGACAGTTCGGCCATGGTAGTCCACCTTTCTTGCATTCCGTTGTTGTTGGGGTTTGCAGCGAGTAACCGCTTTTGCAAGGAAAACGCGGCCTGCAAAAGCGAAGCCGCGTTTTCCGTTTCACATCTGGGTCAGTGGCAGCCGCCGCAGGTGGAGCAGCTGCCGGTGCAGGAGGCGCTGGGTTCCTGCACTGTCATGGGGTCGCCGCCGTTCATGGCAGTGTTGATGATGGCGTCGATATAGTTGACGAGGTTCTCGCAGTCCTTCTTGGCTTCGTTGTAAGCCGCCATGCCCTCGTCGGCCATGATCTTGCCGTAGAGGTCGTTGACCTTCTCGTTCAGCTCGGCGATGCGGGCATCGCTGCGCTCGGTCTTGCCGATCTCGTTGTTCAGGTCCATGCGGGCAAGGTTGAACTCGCCGATCATGTTCTGCAGCTCTTCGTCGCTGTCGTTGAGCTTGCGGGCCTGATCGAGGGCGAGGTAGCGGGGGTCGGTCTGAAGTGCCATAGCAGCACGCTTGAAGAGGTCGATGCAATCCATAAGAATGTTCTCCTTTGATGTTCATTTATTTTGAGGTGCAGCAGCCGGTTTTGCTGCCGCAGCGGGAAAAGCTCAGGCTTCGAGTTCGCCCAGCAGGACGGTAGCGCGGGCACCGGTCAGGCGGACCTGCGCATACTGGCCCATCAGGCCGGGGTCGGCGATGAATTCCACGGTCAGGTTGTTGTCCAACCGGCCGGACAGGGTACCCTCGTTGCGGCCGTAGCCCTCCACGAGGACGCGGACGGTCTGGCCTACCTGCGCCTTGACGAGATCCATGGCGATCTCGTCCTGAACCTTGAGCAGCCGGCTCATCCGGTCCGTCTTCTCCTTGCGGGGGGTGGGGTCGGGCATTTCTGCCGCTTTGGTGCCCGTGCGCTTGGAGTAGATGAAGGTGAACAGCTGCATGTAACCGACCTTCCGGATCAGGTCGAGGGTGCCTTGGAAGTCCTCCTCCGTCTCACCGGGGAAGCCGACGATGATGTCGCTGGAGAAGGTGATGCCGGGCACGGTCTTGCGGGCGTACTCGATGAGTTCGAGGTACTGCTCCACGGTATAGCGGCGGTTCATCTGGCGCAGCATCTCGTTCGAGCCGCACTGCACCGGCAGATGCAGGTGCTTGCACAGATGCGGCTGGGCCGCAATGGTGTCGATCAGCTTGTGGCTGGCGTCCTTCGGGTGGCTGGTCATGAAGCGGATCTGGTAATCGCCGGGCACCGAGCAGAGCAGGTTGAGCAGATCGGAGAAGTCCACCTTCTCTTCCAGCCCCTTGCCGTAGCTGTTGACGTTCTGGCCCAGCAGGGTGATCTCCTTATACCCCGCTTCCACAAGGCCGCGGAACTCGGCGAGGATATCGCCGGGCTTGCGGCTCTTTTCGCGGCCGCGGACATAAGGCACGATGCAGTAGGTGCAGAAGTTGTCGCAGCCGTACATGATGGGCAGCCACGCGCGGAACTCGCTCTCGCGCCGGATGGGGATGTTCTCCACGATGACGGGGCGCT
>ERZ1034781.1236-NODE-1236-length-11187-cov-11.860313_pt1 | contig 11187 bp, 5 predicted proteins | sample MGYA00520700_ERZ1034781 | MGnify/ENA primary metagenome ERZ1034781 (study PRJEB33766, sample SAMN09781709) | gut metagenome | biome: gut microbiome | host: Homo sapiens | place: Madagascar | study: EMG produced TPA metagenomics assembly of the PRJNA485056 data...
CGAATGGTATCACAGATAAACAAAGAAAATCAATGACTTCTGTCGTATTTGACCAAACAAAAATAATCCGAACTTGTTTCCGATAGGAGATGGGTTCGGATTATTTGTTTTCTTCGGAAAATCAGCGTTTGCGAAGCAATGAAAGCCCCGGTGGGGCTTTTAAGCGACGGAACGGCGGGTGCTGCACCAGAACGGACACGTCTCCAAACAGCTCAAATTCTTTTGAATTATTGCAGGAAGGTCAAAATCAGCTTGAAACATTTTTAACATAATGATAAAATAATAACACTACTTTCATAGGAAAATCAGCGCGCTGGAACAGGCGGTGAAACGCTTCCGCGTTACCCCCCATTATCGCAAGTCAAGAACTTAGCGCAACATTCAAACAGCATATTTGCGAGATGCAATTCAACGTTGTTGCTGTTGCATTAAAAAGTTGAATTGCTATAAATAGTCGAAAAGCACGTTTCCACAGATGAAACACATATGATGTAAATGATGTAGAAGAAGGTCAGAACGTGAATACATCCGAGATCGAGGAATATTACAAAGCGCGTGAGCAGCAACTGTTGCAACAACTTCATCAACAGGAAGCCGCTCTTGCCGCAGCGGAGGAAACACTGAAACAATTGACCGAAAATCAGAAACCGCCCATGGACGAAACTACGGAGCAGCGTGCTGCACAAGATCAGAAGCTCAAAGAAGAACTATACAAAGACCCTCTGACCGGTGCATACAATCGCCGCTATTACGAGGAAGTCGTCCGTAAATCCACCGGCCCGGCAGGGATCGCGCTGATAGATGTGGACGATTTCAAGATCTGTAACGACACCTACGGGCATTACGCCGGGGATATGGCACTGAAAACGGCGGCAAACGCCATCCAGTCCTGCATCCGGGGATCGGACTTGCTCATTCGCTACGGCGGGGATGAGTTTCTATTGGTCCTGTCCGGTATTCCGGGAGACTTTTTGCAAACCAAACTGGAACAGATCCACACGGCCGCACAGATGGCATCCGTACCCGGCTATCCGCATTTCCGCATTTCTTTGAGCATCGGCGGAACGATACAGTCCATCACCGACACGATGGAACCCATCGTTCGCCGTGCCGATTGGCTGATGTATCAGGCAAAGCACCGCAAGAATGCCGTCATGGTGGAGCTTTCGGGGCGCAGTCTGGCAACTTTGGAAACACTTTTGCAGGAAAAATCCCAGATCCTACTTGTGGACGACTCTAAAATGAACCGCATGATGCTGGCAGAGATCTTGGGGGACAGTTACCACATCCTAGAAGCGGAAAACGGACGGGAATGCTTGGAAACATTGCAGGCGGAAACCGGAAACATTGCACTGGTGCTGCTGGACATCAATATGCCCGTGATGGACGGCTTTGAAGTGCTGAAAGCCATGAATGCCAACCACACCATCGAGGATACCCCGGTCATTATGATCTCCAGCGACGACTCCGATGCGGCGATCCGGCGCTCCTATGAGCTGGGAGCCAGCGATTACGTCAACCGCCCCTTCGATGCGCGTATCGTGTACCGCCGCGTGACCAACACCATCAAGCTGTACGCCAAGCAGCGGCGGCTGGTGCAGATGGTCTCGGACCAGATCCGCGCTCGTGAAAACAATACGGATATGCTGGTGGGTGTCCTGAGCCATATCGTAGAGTTCCGCAACGGCGAAAGCGGTCTCCACGTGCGGCACATCCGCATCATCACAGAGATGCTGCTCCACCGTCTATTGGAGAACAGCGACAAGTACCCGATTTCTGCAGAACAGCAGGATATGATCCCGCTGGCCTCTGCCCTGCATGACATCGGGAAGATCGGCATTGACGAAAAGATCCTCAACAAGCCCGGCAAACTGACCCCGGAGGAGTTTGAGGTCATGAAGACCCATAGTATGCTGGGAGCTGAGATGCTGCACGATCTGGATAATTTTGGCGAGCAGCCGCTGCTGCAAACGGCCTACGAGATCGCCCGCTGGCATCACGAACGCTGGGATGGGCGCGGTTACCCGGATGGGCTGAAGGGCGATGAGATCCCCATCAGCGCACAACTGGTCTCACTGGCCGACGTATACGATGCACTGACCAGCGAACGCTGCTATAAGAAAGCCTTTTCCCACGAAAAAGCCGTGCAGATGATTCGGAACGGCGAGTGCGGAGCCTTCAACCCGCTGCTGCTGCAATGCCTGACCGACGTGCAGGCCGACCTGAAAGAAGAATTACGGCAGCATGACTGAGCAGCGGATGCAATAAAAACAGGAGAACGAAAAGCCCAAATGAAACACAGAATCTCACGCCGTGCATTTCTGCGCGGCTGCACGCTGCTGGCGGCATCTGCTGCCGTCGGCAGTCTGACTTCCTGCGGCGGAACGGACGCGAAGGACAGCGGCCTTCCGCCGATCCTTGTGGGGAGCGATACCTATCCGCCCTATGTTTACCTGAACAATGACGGTGTCCCCGCCGGGATCGACGTGGAGATCGCCACCGAAGCATTCCGCCGCATGGGATATGCTGCCCGGTTTGAATCGATCGATTGGGAGCAAAAAACAAATCTGGTGGAAAACGGCACCATCGACTGCATCTGGGGCTGCTTTTCCATGGATGGGCGCGAGGAGGTCTACCGCTGGGCGGGGCCCTACATGGTGAGCCGTCAGGTGGTTGCGGTGGATGCCGACAGCAGCATCCGATCCCTCAGCGACCTTGCCGGAAAGACCATCGCCGTGCAGAGCACCGGCAAGCCGGAGGAGATCTTTCTCAGCGGCTCCGACCCGCGCATCCCGCAGGGAGTCGAGGTGTTCAGCACCGAAGACAGCAACGTGCGGTACGCGATGCTGGCCTGCGGCTATGTGGATGCCGTCGCTGCCCATGAGACGGCCATCCTGCAATACATGAAGGACAATTCCGTGGAGTTCCGCATCCTCGAAGAACCACTGCTGGTCACCGGGCTGGGCGTCGCCTTTGCCAAAAACGACAGCCGCGGGCTGGACCACCAGCTGAACGATACCTTTGCGCAGATGCGCACAGACGGCACGCTGGAGCAGATCCTTGGCAAATATCTTGAACATGCTTCGCAGTATCTGGAGGTGGACACCCTTGGCGCATAAAAACAGAACCCTCCCGGATACGTGGAGATGGGAGCTTCATCTGATCGTCGGCGTGCTTTTTATGGCCGGCATCGTTTTTCTCTCAAGTTGGCGGGCACTGCGGGCAACGGAGGAACGTTTCTGCCAGACCCTTGATTTTGTCAAATCGCAATCCGCCAGCTTTGAAAAGTACAACGATACGGTTGAGGCCAAAGCGCTCCGCCGCGCAGCGGTGTCGGTGCATCAGCTGGCGCAGGACCCGGCGCTGGACCTTTCCGACCCGCAGTGCCTGAAAAAGCAGACAGAAAGCCTCTGGCTCACAGGGATCTCGGTTCTGGCCCCGGACGGTACGCTCCTGTGCGAATCCACATCGAACGGCATCGGCTACGCCCGGTTTGGGGAACAGCTCAAAAATGACGCCCTTCTGGACGTTTTCTCTTACCCGCAAAAGACTTACCTGAAGCGGGTCCTGCTGGAAGATGGGTCTGCCGTGGATGTTGCGGCATATCGGGCAGAAGAAAACGATGAGATCCTGCTTGCCTACCGCTATACCCCGGCAGAATTTGTTGTGGGAACGGCCCTGTCCATCCGGAGTATACTGGACGGCTACTCGGCTGAGACCAGCGGCACATTGTTCATCGTGCAGGACAATCAGGTCATTGCCTCCAACCGCCCGGAGCTGATCGGGCAGGATGCTGCAGACAGTCCGCTGGTGCAGGGGATCCGCAAAGTCGGGACCGCCGAAACGCTGACCCATACCCGCAGTTGGAACGGCTCCGGCTGCTATTTTGGAATGTACTGCCATGGAAGATCCTTCGATCTCTATGCGTATACGGATGAAAGATCGGTCTTCCGGGAATCCCTTCCGTTGATCCTGATGGCGCTGGTCGGTTACATCCTGCTGGTAATGATCCTTCAGGTGCTGCGCAGACGCTCCGTACAGGAGATGGAGCAGCAGAAGAAAGAACAGGAGAAGAAGTATCAGGCTCAGCTGGAGGAACAAAACCGCAAGCTGGAGATCGCACTCCAGCACGAGGGGGCGGCAAACCGTGCGAAGCGGGAGTTCCTGTTCAATATGAGCCACGATATCCGCACCCCCATGAACGCCATCATCGGCTTCACTTCGCTGGCTGCGACCCATATCGAAAATAAGGAACAGGTGCTGGACTACCTGAAAAAGATCTCTACCTCCAGCCAGCATCTGCTTTCCCTCATCAATGATGTGCTGGATATGAGCCGCATCGAGAGCGGAAAGGTAAAAATTGAAGAAAAAGCGGTGCATCTGCCGGATCTCGTCCACGATGTGCGCTCCATCATCCAGCCCAATGTTTCGGCAAAGCGGCTGTCGCTTTTCATCGATACCATGGATGTGGAGAATGAGGACATCATCACCGACCCGCTGCGGTTGAACCAGATCTTGCTGAACATTTTGTCCAACGCCATCAAGTTCACCCCCACAGGCGGCATGATCAGCCTCCGCATTGCCCAGAAAAACGGTGCGCCCAAGGGCCGTGGCTGCTATGAGTTCCGCATCAAGGACAATGGCATCGGCATGAGCGAGGAGTTCCAGAAGCACATTTTTGAGGCGTTCAGCAGGGAAGAAAGCTCCACCGTCAGCGGCATTCAGGGCACCGGTCTGGGCATGTCCATCACTAAGAACATTGTGGACCTGATGGGCGGCACCATCGCCATGGAAAGCGAACCGGGCAAGGGCAGCGAATTCATCGTAGACCTCTGCTTCGCACTCAGCGGACAAAAGGTGGAGCCAAGGCCGCTCCCGCAGCTGGAAGGGCTGCGTGCGCTGGTGGCAGACGATGATACCGACACCTGCCTGAGCGTCAGCACCATGCTGTCTAAGATCGGGATGCGGCCGGAGTGGACGATCTCCGGCAGGGAAGCGGTGATCCGCACCCGGTACGCCATGGAACAGGGCGACGAGTTCAGCGTCTACATCATCGACTGGCTGATCCCCGATATGAACGGCATCGAGGTCGTGCGGCAGATCCGCAAGGTGATCGGGAAAAACTGCCCCATCATCATCCTGACGGCCTACGACTGGGCAGATATCGAAGAGGAAGCCCGCGCCGCCGGTGTGACCGCCTTCTGCGAAAAGCCGCTGTTCCTTTCCGAACTGCGCAAAGTGCTGGCAGAACCCTTCTGCGCAGAGTCTGCCCCCGAACCATCGCAGCCAGATGCCGCCGATCTCAAGGGAAAGAACCTTTTGTTGGTGGAGGACAATGCGCTGAACCGTGAGCTTGCACAGGAGATCTTGAAGGAAGCGGGCTTTGCGGTGGACACTGCTGAGGATGGTGAGATCGCCGTCCGGAAGATGAAGCAGGCAGTTCCCGGGCAGTACGACCTGATCTTAATGGACATCCAGATGCCCAAAATGGACGGCTACGAGGCGACGCGGCAGATCCGTGCCCTGCCGGATGCTGCAAAGGCAGACATTCCCATCTTTGCAATGACGGCAAACGCCTTTGAAGAAGACCGTCAGAATGCTTTGAAGGCCGGGATGAACGGCCACATTGCAAAACCGCTGGATATCCCGCATCTGCTGCAGGTCCTTGCAGACGTACTAAAATCATAACACCAGCCGACAAAAACAAAAGCACCCGCAGCAATTCGCATTCTGAGGTCAAGAACCTCTGCGAAGTTTGCTGCGGATGCTTTATTTTTTATGCCTGACAGGCGGTTGGGTCACAGGATCTTATGCAGCTCCTGCACCAAGTCGCCGATGACGATGGGCTTGGACAAAAAGCCGTTCATGCCGCTTTCCATGGCGTTGCGGCGATCCTCATCGAAGGCATTGGCGGTCATGGCAAGAATCGGAATTCCGGCCAGAGCGGGATCTTCCAGAGCGCGGATCTGCCGGGTGGCGGTATAGCCGTCCATGACCGGCATCTGTACATCCATCAGCACCAGATCATAGCTGCCCGGCGCGGCGGTGCGGACCTTTTCCACCGCCACGGCACCATTTTCAGCCGTATCGACCCGGAAGCCGTACTCCCGCAGAATTTCCTGCGCGATCTCGCGGTTCAGCTCGTTGTCCTCCACCAGCAGGATGTGTCTGTCCTTGAAGTCAGCGTCCTCTTCCGGCAGAAGTTCCTGCGACGCATCCGTCAGCTTCTGGCCGAGGGCACTCATCAGGGTCTCGCGCAGGTCGGACATGAACATGGGCTTGGAACAGAAGGCGGTCACACCGGCAGCTTTTGCCTCCACTTCAATATCCGACCAATCGTAGGCCGTCAGGATGATGATGGGCGTATCATCGTGCAGGCTGCGGATCTGGCGGGTGACCTCGATGCCGTTCATGTCCGGCAAGCGCCAGTCGATGATATAGGCGTGGTAGACATCGCTCATCTCGATGGACTGCCGCGCGCGCAGCACCGCTTCCTTGCCGGAAAGGGTCCACTCGGCGCGCATACCCACCTTGACCAGCATCTTTGTCACGCTGTCGCAGGTGTTGAAATCGTCGTCCACCACCAGCGCCTTCAGGCCCTCCAGCTCGGTAATCTTTTCCACCGGGCGGTGCTCGGCCTGTGTGCGCATGGGCACACAGATGATAAACTCGCTGCCCTTGCCCTGCGCCGTCTGCACCTCGATGGTGCCGCCCATCATATCCACGATGTTCTTGGTGATCGCCATGCCAAGGCCGGTGCCTTGTATCCGGCTGACCGTGGAGGTGCGCTCCCGCTCAAAGGGCTCGAAGATCTTTTGGGCGAACTCCGGGCTCATGCCGATGCCGTTATCCTTGATGCGGAACTCGTACTGCCCGCAGCCGTGCACTTTACCGGCAAGCTGCCGCACCCGCACCGAGACTGTGCCACCCGCCGGGGTAAACTTGATGGCATTGGACAGCAGGTTCAGCAGGATCTGGTTCAGCCGGGTCTTGTCGCAGTAGACGTCCTCGTCGGTCACATCCATGGCGTCCATATAAAGTTCCAGCTGCTTTGCGTAAATTTGCCCGCTGACGATGGTTTTCAGGTCGTGCAGCACATCCGAAAGGTTGACTTCCACCTCTTCCAGATGGATCTTTCCGCTTTCGATGCGGCTCATATCCAGCACATCGTTGATGAGGGAGAGCAGATGGTTGCTGGATGCAAGGGTCTTGGCCAGATAATCCTTTACCCGCTCCTTGTCGTCGATATTGCTGAGCGCCAAGGTAGTAAAGCCGATGATGGCGTTCATAGGGGTGCGGATATCGTGGGACATATTGGAAAGGAAGGTGCTCTTGGCGCGGTTGGCGGTCTCGGCGGCAGCAACGGCATCGGAAAGGGCTTGGTTGATCTGTCTGTCGGCGGTGCGGTCAGACATGACAAGGATATACTTGGTTCTGCCTTCTACCTCGCTGCCCATGGCAATGATGTGGAACCAACGCAGCTCTCTGGTCTCCTGATGCAGATACGCCGCATCCCACTCGCGCTGTTCCCCACGGGAAAGCCCCTCCAGAAAGTTCTTGTCGCGGTCCGGGTCGTTCTGGGGGTGCAGTTCCGCAAGAGCATGGACATCCTGCCGGACTTTTTTCCACGGGATGCCCAGCAGACGCCCAATGTTCGGGCTGACATAATCCGTCTTGAAAGTTTTTGCGTCCAGCATCAGAAAAACATCGTCCACATTCAGCGAGAGCTTTCGGAATAATTCATCCCGGTACAGGATCTCGGTGTTCTTCCGGCGCACAGTAGCACGGTTTCTGCGCACGATGAGCAGAATGACCAGCACCGCAAGGCCGAAGGCGATGCCTACTACGATCTGGATCGTATAGGACCACAGCTTATCCAGACTGGCATTGACGATGCTGACCGGGACAAGCCCCAGCATCGTCCAGCTCTGGACCGCCGCGCCCTCGTAGACCAGATAATAGCTGGTATCGCCCAGCTTTACCTTCATGTTTCCGCTGCTGCCCTGCGCAAAGGCATTGGACAGATCAAGGATCTGCTCCTCGGTAAGATCGGAGTGGTCGCGCAGCATCGCAATGAAGTTGTAGATCGTTTCCTTGCGGTTTACGGAATTGTCGATCACCACCCGCCCATCCGGGTAGATCACATAGTTGCTGGCATTGCCCTGAAAAGCAGAGTTGTCCAGCAGCCGCAGCACAGCATCGTTATAATAGGAAATGGCAATGGCATCGTAGGCAAAGCCCCGGTAGCTGCCCTGCGTTTCGGGGCAGACAAACACAAGCAGCTGGGGTTTGCCGGGCAGCGCTGTGTTCATGACGATATCATCGCCGTCGGCAAGCATTTCGTCCAGATTGGTCTGCAAGCCAAGGTAGCCGGTTTCCCCGGTCACGGTCATATAGTTGCCGTCGTAGGAAAGGAAGTAAAAGCTGGCAAATCCGGTGTCCTGCTGCGCTTTCTCGATATACGCCTGAATCTCTGCTTCATCGGAGGTGCTTTCCAGAAAGCGGTTGTACAGATGCAGATAGGTCAGGTTCTTGCGCACCATCTGGTTCAGCATGTTGTTGGACTTGTGCAGTACTTCTTCCAGATGCGAGGTGCTTTCCTGATAGATGATCTGCGACACAAACGAGAGGTACCGGACGCAGAAGCCAGTCGCCAGAAAGACCAGCAGAAGGAGGGCACAAGCAGCAGAGAGCCATTTTTGCCGGAGATGGCGGTGCCGGAGATGCCGGTTTCGTTTGATTTCGTGGGTTTTGTCTGCCATTCCGCTCACCTCAACGTGATGTAGTTTTCAGGCTCGGCAAGCGCTGCGCCGCCGCCGGAGACGTGATCGCGCCATCTGTCTTTTACCCATGTATCTTCGGCCAAAGGCGTGCCGCTTCCGCTGGCAAGCAGCGCTTCCATCTGTTTTTCCGTGGCCAGACAGGTCACGGTAACGGTGTCGTCGTCCTTCAGCGGCTGCCCGTTCCGGGTGATGCCGGTCAGGGTATAGCTGCCGCTTGCCTCTTTTACCTCCACGGCAATGCCGCTGACCACCGGCAGAGAACCGCGGTTGAAGGGCACAAAGCCGCCCTCACAGCCTTCCACAAAGGCGCGGACGAGTTCCTTCAGCTCGGCACCGGTCATGGTGCGCTGGCGGGACATCAGACTGTTGGGCATGATCATGGAAGCCGCCATCTTTTGGGTGTAGTCCGCCTGCAGCACACTGCCGGTAAAGCTGTTGGCGGTGGCGATGAGTACATCGGTGCCATAAACGCCCCGCAGCGTGTTCGCCATAACGGAGAAGGAAGCGCTGCCGCCGTTTGCGTGGAACACGTTGGAATAGCTTTGCCCGGAGGTCAGCACGATCTCCTCATCGGCAGACCCATCCTCGGCAAGGAGCTGGGAATTGAATGCCTGATACGCTTGCTGTGCCGTGTACTTGCCCGCGATCATTTTGGAGACCACATCCTTGGAGACGGCAAAGAAATCGTTGGAGGCGATGCGGATATACATATGGTTCTCTTCCACAACGCTGCGCACATCCTTCAGATACTCGGTCAGGCGCAGGGGGACGTTCTGGCTGTAGCTCAGCATATCCTGCCCGTCGGAGATAATGCGGTTCTGGGCCTCCTCGGAGAGCATGACGTTCAGCACCTTCATGGCTTTTTCGCGGCGCGCGGCGTCCTGCTCCAGATCACGGTTCAGGGCAACTTGGAAATAGGGGGTGGTCATGATCCACTTTTCGCCGTTCTGGCTGAAGAAGGGCAGAAAGATCGTGTCGATGCCCTCGTCCCGATACATCTTGACACCGGCAGAGCTGCCAAAGTACATGGCGACCTCTCCGTTCCGAAACATCCCGGTCACATCGTCGTAATTCAACACAAGGTCGTCTGCCGTAAGGTCGGTATCCTGAATGAACTGCGCCATCCGTTCAAAGGCCCCCGGCCACACGGTGTCGTCCAGACCCACCCGTGTGGTGCTGGCAGGGTCGCTGTAAGCAGTGCGCCACTTGCGCCCTTCCGTCGTGGTAAGCTCGGCAGCGGAAAGCCCCTGCAGGGTTTCCATGCAGCTGTAGTCGTAGGTATAATCGGCGGTAAAGCCCCGGATGCCCAGCGTTTCAAACGCCTGACAGGCGGAAACAAAGCTTGCGTAATCGGTGGGCAGGGGAATATCGTACTGCTCAAAAAGGCTGCGGTTGACCACAAAGCCGTGGGCATCCGCGCACACCGGCAGCCAGTTCACACTGCCATCCTCGTTTTTGAAGCTGTTGAGGTAGGTGTTATAGACAGCGCCCGCCTCGTTGGTCATGGCAAGGTTCATCAGGCTGTCCTTCAAGGGAGCCGCATCGTGCAGCGAGAAGCGGCAGCTGGTGATGATATCCGGCAGACCGCCGTTCTCCTGCAAAAACTTGTAAAAATCCAAATCGTTGTTGCCCACGATGAATTCAATATTTACATCCGGCAGCTGGGACTGGATATAGGGCGCATAGGTTTCGTACAGGCTATTCGTCCACAGATACACCTGAATGGTCTGGGCGTCCTCCTTCTTTTCCACACTTTCGGCGTTTTTTGTTCCGCAGCCGGTCAGCATGGAGACCGCCATCACCAGTGCCATAAGCACGGAAAACAGGCGGCGCAATGTTCTTTTGTTCATCAAATCGTTCTCCTCACAACTCTTGGGCAGCTGCCGTTCTGCACTCCCGAATACCGCAAAAAGGCATAGGTACAGCACGACAGAGATATAAGATTATTTTACCACCGCCATGAGGGATTTTCAATAAAATTTCATGTATTGATACCTAAAAGCAGCGCGCGTCCGATTTCTTTGCGCCAGTCGATGCAGCTTTTTGTATCAACACACAGGGTGAGGCAGGCTGCCAGTATTCTTATGTGCTGCTGCCTTCTGTCCGCATCAGAGATATTTCTGGATGGTCGGCACAAGGACATTCATATTGATCGGTTTTGCGATATGGTCATTCATCCCGGCATCCAATGCCGCCTGTTTATCTTCGGAGAAGGCGTTTGCCGTCATGGCGATGATGGGGATGTCCGCCTTTTGGGGGTCATCCATCCTCCGTATCTTTTTTGTCGCATCGTAGCCGTTCATCACCGGCATCTGGATGTCCATAAAGATCAGCTGATACGTTCCGTTCGCCGCTTTTTCCAGCATATCCACACATTCCACGCCGTCTTTGGCGCGGTCTACCG
>ERZ1034781.1238-NODE-1238-length-11170-cov-17.251822_pt1 | contig 11170 bp, 10 predicted proteins | sample MGYA00520700_ERZ1034781 | MGnify/ENA primary metagenome ERZ1034781 (study PRJEB33766, sample SAMN09781709) | gut metagenome | biome: gut microbiome | host: Homo sapiens | place: Madagascar | study: EMG produced TPA metagenomics assembly of the PRJNA485056 data...
CCTCAATCGGCCATTCCTTACAGCCATCTTTTTTGCCCTGCATAAATCCCTGCCATACAAAGTCACTCGGTGTCAGACCAATCGTCAATGTAATATCCTCAAAATAAGAAGCGGCAGTCAAAGCAAGTGTTCCTGTAGTAGATGCCCCGACAATTCCTATCTTCTGATTGCCATGCGCTTTTAACCAATTGATTGCTTTCTCTATACGTTCCAGCGGATAATTATGATGTCCGTAATCCTTTTTCGCCGGTGACATCGTCATCACATTCACACCGAGTTTATGTAACCATTTCACGGATGTACGCGCCAGATAATCCTCTGAATCATCCCCGATCATTGCAATCATCGCACAGTCTGAGTCTGTTTTGCATTTCCAATATGCACCATAAAATCCATATGTCTCCACATCAAAATGTCTTTTCTTCATCTGCATCATCTCCTTAATATCATCTACATAGGTTTCTATATGTATTAGTCATGCCTAACTCACGTTTTCTAAAAAACCGTGTGAAAACAAAACTGTAGTTCCACACGGTTTCTTCTCTTATACATTCAGTATATCACTTTTATCCGGTTTATCAACTTGATTTTTCTTTTTCATAATTTCATACAATGGCAGATAAGGGATAGGGTATATATATATAAATCCATTCTTTACAACCACTCCAAATTATGTTATTCTCTGTTAGGTAAAGCTAACTTTAGTTTGTCGAGGGGATATGGCAGAAAGAGAGGTTTAACAATGCCACTGAATTTAGCTGAATTAGGAAAAATATACACTATTCACCGCATAGGAGGTCAGGACAGGAATCTATGCTATTGAGGATGATTTAGTGATTCCGGCCGAAATAATCTCCCATGCCAATACGGTGCGAAAGCTTGCCTCCGAAGTCAATGGTAATGTATACATTTACGGACCTCACATTGCTGAGATGGAGCAGCACCGTGCAGATGTTATCAACTCATTTCAGAGCGCAATTGACAACGATGAAATATGCATTTACATGCAGCCAAAAATCGGCTGTAAAAGCAAAAAGATTGAAAGTGCTGAGGTTTTGGTACGATGGAATAAGGCTCAGGCTATTCTTCTCTCAATACCATGAAGGATATTCAGTTTGACGAAATAAAGATGGACAAACGTTTCCTTGATGGTCCACTTTCCATCAACGGAAAGATTGTTATTGAAGAGATTTTTCACATGCTCAAACGCACTCATCACAGTATCGTGTGTGAGGGTGTGGAAACAAAGGAAGTGGCTGATTTCCTGACAGTGGCCGGCTGTAATGAGATGCAGGGCTTTTACTATTATAAGCCTATGCCATCCGAAAGCTTCTCAGAGCTTCTCGATAGCATGCAGTAGATTATCTGTTTTATGATTTTGACAAAAGGTAAAAAAAATAGAGCCAGTATTTCGACTGGCTCTGATTTACCTCAGGCATATTACAATTTATTTTGATGTTTCATTATCCTAATTAACCGCCGGCTCTTTCACTGACATAAATCTATAAAATACAGCACAAAATACCAACGCAAAAACGACTCCAAACACATTCTGAATCACCCTGAGGCTGACTGCTCCCTTTAACCCATAGCTCTCTGCAGCTATAGCCAGAGCACCAAATGTATTAAAAACGGCCTGCCAGCCGTATTGTGCCGATAATCCCACGCCGATTCCGCCTATGATTCCTATGTACGCATAGATTGATGGCGGAAGCAGGAAGTATAACACCGTGAAGCATATAACACCGGCGATATTACCGACAATCCTCTTTCTGACTCTGTACTGCATATCCTCCATAAACGGCAGGATGGCAGACATAGCTGCAATACCAGCCCACATTGCACGCGGCATATTGCAAAGCTGTGCAATACATAGAACCAACGGTACACATAGTATCTGACACAGCTGCCATTTCGTTCGTGATGAAAAAAGGTCAAACTCCTGAATTACGGCTTTCATATTTCTTTTAAAGACTCTGTTTTTATGATTTCTGTAAAATACCATACATGTGAGGGCAGCGCCTACAGCCATTCCTGCTATTCGAAGCATATAGCTTTTTCCTGTTACATCATATCCATATAACAATAAATAACCAAGAACCAGTGTGGATTGATTAAACATAAATGGATTATGGCATCCGAACAGAATCAGCACTGCAAGAGCCGCGATGTTTATAAGCAGCGCCGGAAGCGCTGAAAGCTGATTTGCCAGATGCGGGCATACTGTCATAACTACAAAGAAAAATGCCAAAAGCCATGTAGAATGCTGGGTATGGATTCCCAGATCAGCGTTTCGAAATACCATAACGCATAATAAAACCACTACTCCAACAATACTGTTATCCTTTCCCAATATGATGCTTGAGGCAGTGACAAAGGCAAAGCAAAATACCATTGTGACTGCTATCTTCACCATATATACAAATGCATGGTATAGCTTTTCTTTCAATGTTTTACTGTTTTTCAACAGGCTTTTGGAGCCTGCCTGATTTAACTGCAGTTCCTGATAAAATGTCATGTAAATTCTCCTATCTTTTATCTTATTATTTTATTATTGTAACTATCCTGTTCTAAATAGCTACTCAATAATTCTTTATTGGCAGTTGTACTACAAATCTGCATCCACCATATTCCCGGTTTTCAGCTTTGATTGTTCCACCGGCGATGTCTACAATTCTTTTCACAAGTGCCAGGCCAAGGCCGTTTCCCTCGGCTTTATGAGAACCATCCACCTGATAAAACTTATCAAATATTCTGGCTTTTGCATCATCCGCGATTCCCGGTCCCTCGTCTTCCAGAATAAACTGCACAGAATCATTTTCATGCCTTAGAAACATGGTGATTGTCCCATTTTCAGGACTAAACTTGATTGCATTATCCAAAAGATTCATCCAGATATGCATAAAAAGCCCTTCATTTCCAACATATCTGACCTCCTCCATCTCCACCTGAAAGCCAATTCCTTTTTCAGTCCATTTGTCTTCCAATGAAAGAAATGCCTGACGGATTTGTTCATCCAGACGATATTTGGTTTTTTTCATTGGAATATTCTGATTTTCCAGCCTTGATAACAACAAAATATTTCCAACAAGACCTGAAAGCCTTTGAGTATTAAACAGGATTTTTTCTACATACCCCTCCTGCTCCTGTGACAGCTCATCTCCCTGGAGCAGCATCGTATAGCCTTCAATTGCATTGATTGGTGTCTTGAATTCATGGGAAACATTGGATACAAAATCCATTTGCAGCATCTCTGTTGCACGAAGCTCTTTTGTCATGACATTAAAGCTCTGATAGGATTCTCCAATCTCGGCTATGCGGCTGTTTGTTTCCAGATGCTGTTCAAAATCTCCCTGGGAAACTGCTTTCATTGCTTTACTGAGCCTGGTAATCGGCTCCAGCAGCCTTGCATTGATAAATGATGTAATAAGTCCTGCTATCAATGTATTAAAAATCAAAAGCCAGCCAAGGCCCGGTATTTTCCCGGGCAAATCCAAAAAATGATTCAAAAACGCAAACAACAAGGCTGATATCAGCATAGAAAATGCAAGTGCCAGCCAGATTGCACCGGTCAGACACGAGCGGATACGCAATTCTTTTTTCTTTTTATGTTCCATTATTTTTTCACCACCTTGTATCCCAGACCACGCATTGTTACAATTTCGAAATCCGGATTTTCCTTAAAACGCTCCCTGATTCTTCCTATATGTACCTCTATCGTATGTGGGTCTGCCTCCGTATCATATCCCCATACCTCATCCATTAGCTGCTGCTTCGTAAATGTCCTGCCCGGTGAAGCTGCCAGCTTATATAAAAGCAGGAATTCCTTTTTTGGCAGGACGAGAGTTTCATCACCGGTCACAACTGTCATTGCATCATAATCAAACTCGGTTGAGCCAATCACAATTTTGTGTTCGTTCAGTATCTGTGCACGACGAAGCAGTGCTCCTACCCTCAAAACCATTTCATTGACATTTACGGGTTTTACCATATAGTCGTCACTTCCCGAAAGAAAGCCCTGACGCATATCATCGAAGCTGCTTTTTGCAGTAATCATAAGCACCGGTATCTGATATCCCGCCGAACGAAGCTCCGACACAAGTTCATATCCATCCATAACCGGCATCATTATATCGGAAATGATTAAATCAATATACTCTCTGTCCAATACCTCCAGTGCCTGTGCTCCATCCGACGCACTTTTGACCTGATATCCGCTCTTTTCAAGCACCTTTTGGAATAACAGACTTAATTCCTTATCATCTTCTACAATTAATATTTTAAACACGCTTTATATTCTCCTTTAATCAAAACAAATCCCTTGCCCATCCAAGCAGATGCTGTACCAGAAACACCTTTCTTTTATGTTTTTCTGTTAATTCAATCGGCTTTACATGATACGGATCATAATATGTTCCGTCGTCTAATACCTGTCTGGACACGCTCTCATACTCCATCATGCCATCCTCCAGCTGTTTATTAATCTCTTTACTGCGTATTACAAGCATCAGCTCTGTATCCAGATAAGTACTTCTCATGTCCATATTGAATGAACCTATTACTGACAGATCATCGTCAATCAGAATACTTTTTCCATGATACGAATAACCGCCTTCATATTCCCAGATATCAATTCCTGTTTCTAAAATTCTGTTTCTGTTTTTGGCATAATCAGCAGCTCCAAATGGATTTCCGTTATTTGCAACAGAATTTGTCATAATAGAAAAGTCCGGAACCTTCTGTGCAATTTCTTCCCATGTATTATACATCATATCATTGCAAATAATATATGGTGTATGAATTTTTACGCGTTCCTTTGCATTTTTCATTAATTCTCCCAGCTGATACCATACCACCGGTTCCTTAGCTCCTGTGTGGATTGGGTTTGATAACAATGTAATCTTTTCTGTTTCAAAGGTTTCATCCGCATAATCTGTATCACAAATTTTTTCCTTATTGACTTCAAAATATTGCTGATACCCTTCCTGCAGCTCTAAAACTGCTTTCTTTACAGATTGTCTGTCAGCTAATTTTTTACTGTTATGAAAATACCGACAGTCCTTCTGCTGCCATATTGTTTCAAAATAATTCCGAAGCTGATTGACCGAATTATCTTTCTGTGGCTCATCGCAGACAACTAACACATCCCGGTCAAAATTTTTATGCCCCGGAAAATCACCCAAAAAATAATTATATGTGTTTCTTCCGCCAAGAATATATATTTTACCATCCGCAATCAGATATTTATCATGCATTCTTCCCATTGTCTTCCATGGCTTCAGCGGATTCGCCTTATTGTACAGCTTAATTTCAACATTCTCATGTGCAGATAATCCGTAAAAATATGGATTACCCTCCATATCAATCCAGCTCTCCATTCCATCTACCAATATGCGGACATGTACGCCTCTGTCTGCCGCATCATACAGTGCTCCTAAAATCAATTTTCCGCTTTCGTCTGATTTAAATGCAAATGTAGAAAGGATTATTTCATCCTTTGCATTTTGGATTAATCTCACTCTTTCTAAAAGAGCCTGCGAATTTTTTTCAATGATTACTGCTCTTTCCGTATTCTCTCTCCCCGCCACACTCATAATATTTTGTGTTTCCTTTATAGTAGCATCAGACACTGCCGGCTGTTTTTTATATGTGATGCAGATTCCGATTAACTCATAAAAAGCCACACATAAAAAAACTGCCAGTATAGCCAAAATAATTTTACATATTTTATGCCTTTTCATTGTACATCACCTGATTCCTTGTATTTTATACTCATACAATACAATGTCAATCTCAATTTTACCTCAACAGAATTGATTTTATGCAAAAAGACAGGAAAAAGCAGCTGCCTGCAATTTCCTGTCCATAAAAACTCATATAAAATTATTTTACTGCGATTTACCTGGTTTTCATCGCTTCCACAACTCTGCGGATGTCTTCCTGCTCCGGCATAACGCGTAAAGCGCCCTTTCTTGTTGTAATAAATGCAGCCGCAGCATTTGCAATCTGAAGCATCTCATATATCTGTCCACCTGACAGTACCAGGCTGTGATCCAGTACATAGTTGAGTATACATCCCATAAATGTATCTCCTGCACCGGTAGTTTCAATGGTATTCTCCATATGACATGCCGGCATATAGATACACTGATTGTCATAAAATGCCATGCTTCCATCTGGACCAAGTGATACAAGAATCAGCGGAATATTGTATTTATCATACAGATATTTAGCAGCCTTATCGTAATCCTGTATAGAAGTAAACCACTTTATTTCGTTATCCGATATCTTCAAAATATCACATTGGCTCATTCCATATGCGGTCTGAGCTTTTGCATCCTCCATATCAGCCCAAAGCGGTTCCCTTATGTTAGGGTCAAATGAAATAAGCGCACCTGCATTTTTCGCAGTTTCTACTGCAGTCCTTGTGGCGTTTCTGCATATTTCATTTGTCATTGAAAGTGTACCAAAATGAAATAATCTGCAATCTGTGAGCAGCTTATGGTTCAAATCCGACTCCGAAAGCATCATATCCGCACCCGGATTTCTGTAAAAGGAAAAATCTCTATCCCCATTCTTTGCAGTATGCACGAATGCAAGTGTCGTATTCACAGCTTCATCAATGCACAGACCCGATGTATCAATTTCAAGCTCCTCAAGTGTACTCTTTAACAAGCTGCCGAACATATCCTGTCCTACTTTTCCGATAAAAGCTGTCTTTTTTCCAAATTTTCTAAGCATTGCAAGGACATTACACGGTGCTCCACCCGGATTGGCTTCAAACATTCCGTTATTCTGTTCACTGAATCCGTTTTCTGTAAAGTCAATCAGCAGCTCTCCCAATGCAACCACATCATATGTCTTCATAAAACAACCTTCCTATCTTGGCCATCTGCCTTTTTTATCCATCAAAGGTGCGAATGCCTGATGCGGCTCACTTTGATACCAATATGCAACACTTGCTACATCATCCTGTCTCTCGAATAAGCCCTTGTAGCATACACCAATCTGCTGGATAGTCACCTTCAGGTTTTCCTCAAAACAAATCGGATCCATCATATGCCACCTGTAAAAGCCTCTCATTGGCGGGCAATCATCATTGTGATATGGATTATGTACCAGTTCATCATGCGCTGAATAATAAGGATATCCCAAGAACGGTGAATTGTAAGTCTGTTCTACCGTCTTTCCGTTTACCTGATGTGCAAAGCTCCATGAGCCACCGAAATAGTCCTCTGTTCCGGTGCCGCATATAGTAGGATATTCATCATCTCCGTCAATATAGAACTTAACCTCACCTTCTCCCCACCAATATCTTTCAAGTGTGGTAAGAGCAAGGTATGTACCTACATAATGCCCCTTTCCCTTGACATTGTCCAGTATAACATAATCATTTGCAAGCTCCGTGATTCTCTGGCGTCTCCACTGTGCGTGAAAATAAGCAGTGTCCTCCGGCAGCTCATCATACAGGCAATAGTCTACCTGATAAAAGAAATCCGGGATTGGATTATCATGCTGATTCTCTAACGTGATTTTTGCCTTTTTGCGAAATGGCATTTGAAAATAGCTGTTAAAACCACGATTCGGAATTACCGATATCGGCATTGAAGAAACAAGACATTCTCTCGCAAATCCACAACAGAAGAAATCACCCAGTGGGCTTTCAACTGAAGGCACCTCTTCATCATCCCAATACATGCGCAGTACCAAATCGCGCAGTACATAACAATCAGCATCCGATGTTTTGTTATTAACAGTAATCCAGATGTGCTGGATAATACCCGGTCCATCCATCTCAGCCAAAACTACGGTTTCGTTTGGCATAATATTTCTTAAACAAGGGCTTCCCTTTCTTGAAGGTCCAAGATGACTGGCTGCCATTCCTCCCTTTCCTTTTTCTCCGGTCGGGTTCTCGGCATTGATTGCTCTTGACCTTCCATTTCTCAATCTGAAAATATCTGACATTCCTGCGGTAAATACGTTATCTCCCATAATTCATACCTTCCTTTTATTGTTTTACTCCACCTGCCATAACACCTTCCATAATCTGCTTTTCAAAGAGAAGCACGAATATGATTATAGGTAACAATATAATACATCCTACCGTACTTATCAAATCCCAAGGCATGCTATAAGCTGTTTCTCGTGGAATAGTTGTAATTGCTACACTCAGCACCTCGATTTTCTGTGCGAAAAACAAAGGTGTAAATAAATCGTTAAGACAGTTTATAAAATTGATAATCAATATTGTTGCCACTGCAGGCTTCATCAAAGGCAGTGTAATATAAAAAAGCTTCTGGAACATATTTGCTCCGTCTATCTCTGCTGCCTCATCAATCGAAACCGGTATTTCACTTAGGAAATTGCCTAAAATCAACATGGTAAATGGTATCAGCGAGCTGGTATACATGATAACCAGTCCAGGGAACGTATCTACAAGCCCAAAGGTTTTCATTAAATCATATAAAGGTCTTGCTGTTACGATTCCGGGAATCAGTGCCGATGCAACAATAGCTGCATATACGAGCGAAAGCCCCTTTCCTTCATATCTGGTAAACGCATAAGCTGCCATAAGACATATAATCGTTGATACTACCAGAGAACAAACCGTAATAATTGCTGTATTAATAATCTTTTCACCAAGGTTCATCTGCGTAAAGATACGGATATAATTATCCAGCGTAGGATGCTTAGGAATATAATGAATCGGTGAACTAAACAACTCATCTGCCGGCGAAATGGAAGATGTAAAAATCCAAATCAGCGGAAGCAGTATGATAAAAGCAACTATCAGCATCAATATCCATTTAAATACTGATGACAGCATTCTTTTTGATTGTGTTTTCATTCTAAAGCCTCTCCTTCCAATATTTAATCAAATTTCTTAATTGCCCGAAGCTGTATAAAGCTTAGAATAGTCATGACAATAAACAGACAAACCGCAATGGCAGATGCATATCCGAGATTCAGATTTGTAAATGCCTCCTGCATAATCCTATATGCCAGCAGTGATGTTGAATCACCCGGGCCTCCGGATGTCATGGCATATACCAGATCAAAGCTGGTTAGTCGCCACATGGTAAAGAATATTGAAAGACTTAATATTGTTTTCATTATGTTTGGCAGTGTAATAGAGAAGAATGAGCGTATCGGACCTGCGCCGTCAATTTTTGCTGCCTCATAAATATCTGCTGACAAAAACTGTAATGCGGCAAGTACCAGAATAGAAAAGAACGGCAAATCCTTCCATAAATCTACTGCAATTACTGCGCCCTGCGCTGAGCCTGCATGAACAAGCCAGTCAAAATGGAAATTCGGTATAAATTTTCTGATCAGATCATTAATCAGACCATATTGATCATTGAATGCCCATCTTGCTGCAAGTCCTGCAACTACCATTGGCATTGCCCATGGTATAAGCACAATCGTGCGAAGGAATTTCTTCCCTTTAAACTTCATGTTCAGCATCAAAGCAAGAATCACACCAAGTATCAAGTGAAACAGCATTGAAACTATGGTAAATTTCACTGTAAATGAGATAGAAGATAATAATTTCTGATCGCTGAAAATCCTGATATAATTATCCAGTCCTATAAATTTAAAATTATTTCCTTTTAGCAGGCTCATGTCATAAGTACTGTTAATAAATGTCATAGTGATTGGATATAAAGTGGTAAAAAATCTTACAATCACTACCGGCAGTACCAGGAGCCATGCTACCCATATTCCTTTTGTCTTCTTCTGCATTACTTTTTGCCTCCTGTAAATATCTGAACAGCAACAACTACTTTACTACATACGTATCAACCGACTGCTGCGCTTTCTTGCAAAATTCCTGAAGAGACAGCTCGTCTGACACATACTGCTGGAATAAAGAACCCATATCGCTAATGAACTCCATTGCCTGCGGAGCCATAGGACGCGCAACAAGCTCTGTATTGTTTACATACTCTTTTATGTCGTCAATACCCGGCAGATTCATTTTAGCCAGTTCATCACTTTCAAGTACGTCAGTTCTTGCCGGTATTCTCATTGTCATTTCTGTGTAATCCAACTCGCCCTGCTTGCTTGCAGCATAATTCAGGAATTTTTCTGCTGCTGCTTTATTCTTTGAAGCACTGTTTAAAACATATCCCCATGTTGATATATATGCCTTATTGTCCTCAAATGTTGGCATCGGAGCAATATGCTGTTTGTCTGGGCCGTATTTGCCAGAATTAACAAAGGTCTGAATGGCACCTACATACATGAATATTGAAGCATATTCTCCGTCAAAGAATTTCTGCATCATTGGATCATACTGGTCTGCAAGCTGTGAAGCAGGTGTCTGCTTCTTCTTCATCATATCGTACATGAATTTTACCGCTTCCTGTGTTTTAGGATTGGTCCAATCATAATAATCCCCTCCGAACAGATTCACAAATGTTCCGATAGAATTAAATACATATGTCTTTTCCCAGGCATCACCATATCCATACTTACCGTCTCCTGAATTTGCCTCTACATACTTTTCAAAGTCCTCTTTTGTCTTAATCTCGCTAAGACCTGCATTCGCCATCTTTTCTTCGTCTACCCAGAAAGCAAGAATATCCATGAAGCATGGCACTGAATAAATGTTATCTCCGACCATCGTCATTCCCTGCATATATTTCTGTGGGAAGTTTGCTGCGACCTCCGGTGTCATGACTGTATCCTGAAGAGGCTCAAGATATCCTGTATTTTTAAATGCGCTCATCATCTCGTCATTGATTGTAATTACATCAATGCTGTCATCACCTGATGAAAGAATCGTTGTAATCTTTGCCTGACGGTCATCCGTATTAGTTGGACACGCAATCGTTTCAATTTCCAGTCCTGTAGCTTCCTCAGCCTTGCGGATATACTCTTCAAACGCTTCTCCATAGGTTGTGTCCTGAGTCATTAAAGTAATCTTGTTCGAATTTTCATTCTGCTTTACCTCTGAGTCTCCTTTGGTTTTTCCACAGCCGCTGCAAAGTCCAATAAGCATTGTTGTGGAAAGAAGTACGCTAACTAATCTTTTTTTCATGTTTTTACCCTCCAATGTGTTTTATATTATTGCATTTACTGCTTTTTGGTAATATCATTATAAAAAATTACCCTCGGTAAATAAATATATTATTTTATGCATGATTTATAATTTTTTTAGTAT